>JAAUYH010184837.1_pt1 | contig 27146 bp, 14 predicted proteins | sample 7278061 | NCBI WGS metagenome assembly JAAUYH01 (sample SAMN14350203, study PRJNA611818) | marine sediment metagenome | isolation source: surface marine sediment (0.6m) | place: French Polynesia: Moorea | collected 2018-08
AAGGGTTACGACGGCTTCATGATATTGCCCAAACATGGCGCTTAGCCACTTCTAACTCTACCCCTATTGTCAACGCCAGATATGTTAAGAAAGATCCCATTAATGGATAGCCTTTTGAAGGGGGGACTGAGGGGGGATCTAACCCTTTGGACAACTGACCCAACCCAACCCGGCAAAGCCTTGCGGGTAGTACGGCAGCGTATCCCAGATCGTTACAGCAACCTGATGAGTTATTTGGCCAACGGACGGTGGAAAGAAGCCGACCAGGAAACGAATAAGCAAATGCTCGAATCAGTGGGCGAAGAAGCTATGAAGCGACGATACCTTCAACTTGAAGAAGTTCAAAACTTTCCGTGCTATGACCTTAAGCTGATCGACCAACTGTGGGTGAAATTTAGCGGCGGTAAGTTTGGCTTCAGTGTGCAGAAGCAAATTTGGGTAGATGTCGGCGGTAAGTTAGACTTTGGGGAGGACTATGAGGCTTTGAAAAGAGCTTACAGAAAAATGTGCGATCGCAATGGGTGGAGAGGAGTGACTACCTACTCAAATTTTACCTTTGATACCAGTGCACCCAACGGACACCTCCCCGTAGAATGTATTCGTTTTTTGGTGGGGGCGGTTGGTTTCCTCTTCTCTCGTATGGCGGATTATTAAGATTTAGCAGATAAGAGCTTCAGTCCGATCCAAAAGTTTTATTCGAACCCTCTCCACACGGAATCTCTGGTTCCCTAGCTCTGCCTGCGGAACCTGCTTAGAGGCTCTGCCTCCAGGGAAGTGCGACGACCGTGGAGGTAGTGTTTCCCATTAGTTCAGTAGTGGTGAGACACAGTTAAAATGTCGCAGAATTTTATGGCTGATGAGGCCCCAGAAACCTCGGATTTGGCGCGTTACGCTTCTCTAACGGCGCCCTAGGTTATCCATTTTAGGCATGTCAGTCCACTACTGGCGCTACTGTGGGCGTTTTCCGCCAGCTCCGCCCCCAGATCAGATCCCGGGGTTCTTGAAGAATCCCGGGATCTCGCCCCTCCGCAAACGTTTACCTCCAGTTTTGTAGTGGACTGACACAGCTAAAATGGCAAGAAATCAATAACCCATGAAGCGCCAGAACCCTTTCATTCAGTGCGTTACGCTCCGTTTTTGACCCTTGGGCTATACAGCACCCTACGCTAATGCCTCGCTTTAGCTGTGCCACACCAGTAGTATCCCAATACTGATGAGCTGTTCTGCTAACTCTCCCATTTCATCCGGTTCTACCTGGATGACTCGGTTTCCCATCCACCAAATCCTCCCTCCTCGCCTCCACCTCCTGCGCTGCATTCACCAACGTCAACAGGGGGCCTGTTTGCTCTTGGCCATTGGTGGCCAGATCGCTGTGGCAGAGATATACGCGCTCTGTCGTCCGTCCCAAGAGATCTCGGAGAATGCGCTCCAGGCGTTCTTCATGCCCGATTTCAACCTCCACTGCCGTTAAGGGACGGCCTGACCAGTTTTTTAGAAAAATGGGGGCTCCGAAGAGGGCGTCTGTCCCCGTTAGCCACCGGGGGGAACTGGCGTCTAGCCAAAATTGCCAGCGATCGCACAAGCGTTGAGAGCGATATTGGAAAACGGTAGCTAGGGTAACGCCCTGGCGTTTGGGGTCTAGGGATTTGACAGGGTAGGGGTTGGCGGTGACGGTGCCTCGACGCAAGAGTTGAATGAAACGCACCACGTCGCTGTTGGGGGTGTTGGGAGCGATCGCACCCTCCCCCTCCACCCCGCCACACTGCTGTAGCCGTGCTTCCACCTCCCAGTAGTGCTGGGCCGTTTCTATCAACTCCCGCAGCACCGCCAGCTGATCGTAGGGCAGATAATTGCCGCGCCAGAGAAATCTCTGAATGGCTCGGTCTAGCAAGGTAATGGCATTGGGAATTAAGCGCTGCTGTTGCTGCTGCTTTTGGTCGTCCAACCACTGGAGAATTTCTCCATAGGCTTGAGTAGCGCGATAGCCCAGTCGATCCCAACGGGGGAAACTCGTCACTGGGAGGAGTTTGGGCTCCTCTACAGCGGGCGCGAAGCAGTGATCGCCGATTAATTCCGCCCGCACCGGGTCAATCCGGGCCTGATCAAACCAAGGTTCGCCCACATCTAAACTGGGGGTTTGACTCAGCACCACTAACATTTCCGCTACGGCGTCCCGGTCAACTAGTCGGCCTAGGCCGGGATACACCAGTGTTAGCAGGGTCAGTAACGCTCGAATCAGCGGTGAGCTGACCAGAGGGCGCTGATCATTGAGGGATTCCACCGCAATCCCCTTCTTAGCCAGGATTTCGGTAAAGGTGTAGCGGGCGATCGCATCTAATCCGGGGCCAATCACCGCCACTTCATTGGGACTGACCTGGCGGGTATGAATGGCTTCCGCGATGGTTTCCGCCGTCCGCCGCAACAATTGCCCCCGAGTCGTTTCCTGGATCGACTGGATCGTCTCAGGCAAATCGGGTAAGGCCAGGGGATTACTGACCCACTCCACAACATCATCCGCCCAAAGCGTTCCCAGGGAAATGGGGACAGAGGTTGACTCCGGATCGACAAACAAGGTCTCTAGGGTGCAGTGGCGCTTCAGCTCCTCCAGATCATCGGGGTCAGCCCCCACTCCCAAACGGACTTTGCCTTTGGGATTGAAGGTGAAAGCGCAGGGAACGTCATTTTCCAGGAAGAATTCAAACCAGTGGCGCGCGATCTCGGGATATTCATCGACATCATCCGCTAAAACCCGGCAATACCGATTCAATAGCCGCGCTTGATACGTTTCATTGGGGAGCAAATGCCGCCAATACAGCTCCGTCATAATGCCATAGGTCAATAACCCCCGGTTTAAACATCCGTCTCGCCAGCGAACTAGAGCCGCCCCAATCGCCTGCCACGGATCGTCAGCCTCCTGCCCTAGCATCATCCCCTGTGCCAGCATGACGGGGATATCTTCCGTCGGAATACCCGCAGAGGCCGCCAATTGCAGAAAATCCAGGGACCGCCGCACCAATTCGTATTCCCGCCATCCTTCTACCTGCAGAATTTCCTGATCGATTTCCTGACGCCAGAAGCGTGTCGCCAACTCCTGCTCATTTTCAGGCCGCAATTTCAAGGCAAATTGCGCCTTCAACCCTAATTGCTCGATCAGCAAGGGCCAAAACAACATCACCTCATCCTGGATAAAGCCAGCTGGGGTCGTGGAGTGAACGGAATATCGACCCTGGGTTGCGGCTGCAATTTGATCCGCCAGGACGATGCGGTTATCGCCATTCGCCGCAAATACCAGCAAACTGGGGCCGGTTTGAGGCGGCGCGGATTTTTTTTTGCTGTTCTGGGATAGGGTTTCCGCCCAGAGGAGAAGTTGCTGGACTAGCCGAGTTGTTTTGCCGCTGCGGGTCGGGCCGGTGAGCCAGAGGGAGGGGAGGGGCATGGAGGGAGAAGGTTCATAAAAAAGCAGATGCCCTCAACAGAGGGCATCCCTAAAGTTATACAAAAATATAAAAGCCTTGATTCACCAAAAGCTTACCGTTTCGAGCAAAAAGCTGAAGGGATTTGCCAGGTAATTTGCTAAGAGATAGCGAATGCTACCGCAATCAGGCCGCCTGAGAGCACCAGTCCCACCACGGCAAAGAGTACATAATTACTCTTCTTAGGCGCTTCGACATACATCTTGGGTTCATTCGCAAAATTATTCAGGCGTCCCCCATCTTCAACGGTAAATGGCATATTATCCGCTCCTCAAAATGAAGTTTAACCAACTTTAACAAAAAACGATGTGATTGCTCTTGTTAATTCGGACAAATGTGAATAGAAGCTTAAAATACCTTAAATAGAAAAAATAGAAAACCTGGGGTTTGGACTGAGGCTACTTGTGTCCGGCGGAAGAATCGGGTGTTCGCTGTTAGCGATCGCGGGGGCGCTGGCGTCTTCGTCTGCTTCGCCCTACCCTTCTACCATCCAGCTCTCGACTGACGACGATGGACCATTTATCCACCATCGTCATCATTGCGGGCATATCACGCGAGACTTTATCCTGCAGATTAAGTTCAGCCACCACCGATTTAAAGGTTTTTCGCTTCGTCATCCGATAGGCAATTTCCTCCACTTCGCTCCAGGTGAGATCGCTTTCGATATAGGCTTTGGCCATCACATTCAGAAGGTTCTGAAATTTGTTTCCCTCACTTTCAGTCATCATGGTGTGGGGAATATCCAAAACCCGGTCGAATCGGTTGTACCAACACTTTGGCTGATGCTCTAGCGCCAATTCAAACAGCCGGTGGTGATCGCTGTTGCTAACTGCCTTGTCACTTTCGCTAGAAATAATAAACATAGGCGCCACCGGACCTTTGCGCGCACGTTTTAGATTGAATTGACCAATGGTTAGAATCGCCCGCAGCGCAGCTAGTGGAAAGCCTTGATAACTGGGACCTGAGAGCTTACTCCATTCAAAGTAGTCATCAAAAGTTTTGACAAATAAATCAATTACCCGATTACTACTACTTAGGTAAGGCGCAAATAATATCGCTCGATCAATGTTATTGGCTTGTTCCAGGGCTAACCAACCCGCTAGAGTGCCGCCCCCAGATAAACCGCCGACAACCGCCTTATCCCCCAACATGCGCGCGATCTTTAGCCATTGCAATGCATATTTCAGGTAATCCTTCGCATCGGTGGGGAGCGGCGGCGGGTTATCTTTGCTCCAATTACCTGCTTTGCCATGGCCGGGCATTAGCGGGATCAGAACGTTGTAGCCTGCTTTGAACAAGCGTTCGCCTAATGGAACAAACTGATAAGGTCCTGCGGTGAAGCCGTGAAAGAACAAACAAACTTTTGGAGTCAGATGGGGATGGAGAAAAAATCGGGAGCCGCAGGCGGGGTCAAAGAGCGGCAGGGCCTCTTCTCGGATTCCGACATCCCGTGTAATGGCCTTAGTAACCTTGTCATACGGAAGTTTACGCGCTGACTCGATAGAGGTAGAAGCAGCTTTAACCATCTTTATAAAAGAACTGTTTGGAGGCAGTTATACCGTTCAATGTAGGTATACGATAGCAAAGCGCTTCTTTAACAAACCGCTCTCAATCCTTTGTAATAATCTGTTGTAATAGTCTATCCCGTCTTCACTTAATGTCGAGTGTCTGACAGATTGCCTTTGCTTTACTCGTTATCTCTGTCTACCACTTTTTCAGAAATCAGTTTCAGTTGCTGATCCTGCAGCTCATAGGTTTGGATAGTCGCTTGAGTGGGGCAACACTGTGGATCATCCGGCCCTTGTGTAATTATGTTGACTTTAATCAGCCCAACTTCGAAAGCGACCGATTGGATAATGATGCGATCGCCAAGCAATGCGATCGCCAATTTACCAAACGCGTTATCTGCTTCAACCAGAGCGGCCAGGTAAAAGAAAATCCCTGTCTCGTCTGATTTGACTCGAATCGGGATCCTTGTTCAATACTGTCTTACGTCTTCCTATCAGCCCCCTTTTAACTAAGCAAAATTTGACAGGATCCTGAGCACAATAGAGTTGATAATTGTGAGGGAAAGGGCGCCTAAAAGAGCGCTCCAAAGCTTATGGCGTAATCTGAAGCCTTCAACCAGCTTAGCAGCCAATGCAAAGACGATCGTAAGGATGATCAAATTAATGACTGGCAGAAATAGTCCAAAAGTGATCAAATTAATTGGAGCGGCCAAAACTTTTAGAATTGGTCCCAAAATAGCATTAAGAATCCCAAAAACCGCAGCCGAGAAAACTGCTTTCCCAAAGCTATCAATCTCAACGCCAATCGGCAACTTTGAAATAATCAAAAAACAAATGGTGGTAATCAACCAAGCAGTTAAGATTCCAACAATATCCATATTGAAACTCCTTGATTTGACAAATTCAATTCAGAAGTCAACTTAAGAAAGTTAACTTAAAATTTTGATGTAGCCTTCGATACAGCGAAATAATCTGACAGTATATATCAGAGTTTACCCTATTCGAGTCAAGGCAGAATTAAGTAACTTAAACTATATTGGTTGGCTATCAACAGCCATCAACTTAAAGCGGACAATTCCCTCTAGATCAAAACACAAAAGAAGGAGAGACAGAATCCAGTTCCTGACTGAATCCTATCTTCTATACTTCTACATTTCACAGTCTTTCTCTATCAGGCCTTCCCAACTTAAATGACACGCTAATGACACGTTGTGTATAGTTTTCCCATCGGCCTTTTGCCATATCTGTTTCAAGATCTAAGCCCAAGCAGTTCAATCAGGGACAGAGTCTTCTAAACTTTTGTTAAAGCACCTTGTGTAACTTCTGAATTTATCTTGCGGTAACTCTATGGTTAGATTTCTCCTGTCATTAATGTTCTCTATGCTGCTCGCGACTTCAATTTGGATCGGGACAGGCTTGCCCGGTTTAGCTCAAGGTCTTCCGAATCCTTCCTTAGGAGTATTGCCGGGACTCAATGGCGTATTTTCTGGAACGCGCCCCACTAACCTTGGCGTCAAGCAGGGGCAACTAGCTCCTTGTCCCCAAACTCCGAATTGTGTCGCCAGTCAAGCGACGGATACTGAACATGGGATTGCACCTTTGAATTATGTTTCTGAACCAGCGATCGCAATGAACCACCTGATCGCGGTGATTGAAGAAATGCCTAACAGCACCATTGTTGAGCAGAGCGATAGTTATCTCTATGCGGAATTCACCAGTCGGTTAATGGGCTTTGTCGATGATGTAGAGTTCTCGATTGATCCCAAAAATCAGCTAATCCAAGTGCGTTCTGCCGCCCGTCTAGGGGAATCGGATCTAGGGGTTAACCGCAAACGAATAGAGGCGATTCGTTTACAGTTACAGTCGCTTGAATCCGTCGCTTAAGCAGTATCAAAAAAGCTGTGTTTCAGACCGGACGCCCTTATCTCTAAAGTTGCATAGCGGTCTGACACAGCTAAAGCAGGGTATCGCTATGGATCCTTTAAGAGGGTACGACAGACGTTTTTGGACGGGCGAATATCATCCGGCCCGCCGACGTTTGTAGAGCGCCAGTTACAACAACGCAAAGTTCGTCCCCGATGTAGGGTTTACCGTCTTCAACCACTACCATGGTGCCATCGTTCAAATACCCCACCCCTTGGGACGGTTCTTTACCCTCTTTGAGAATTTTGAGGTCCAAATCATCGCCTGGTAAATACGTGGGGCGAATAGCCTGAGCCAAATCATTGATGTTGAGGACATCAACCTGTTGCAGACTAGCCACCTTGTTCAGGTTGTAATCGTTTGTTAGTAAGGTGGCGTTGAGTTCCTGGGCTAATTTGACTAACTTAGCGTCAACGGTGGGGATGTCCTCATAATCTAAGGCGTTGATCACCACTCTGGCAGGGTAGCTGTCCCGAATGCTGTTGAGGATATCCAGTCCCCGGCGGCCTCGAATCCGTTTCTGATCATTGGAGGCGTCGGCAACATTCTGCAATTCTTGGAGAACAAACTGGGGCACCAAAAGTTGGCCCTCAAGAAACCCCGTCTCCAGTAGACCTTCGATTCGACCGTCGATAATACAGCTAGTATCCAAAACCTTAGTGGTGCAAGGTTTTAGCGTTCCCTCCACCAGCAGCATAGATTCTACGCTGTCAGGATTAATCAGGCGTAACAGGGCTCGACCATGGGTGTCCGCCAGATTCATGCCAGACACTGCAAAAATCACACTGCCCAAGATGGCGGTCAAGGGTTTGATAAAGCCAAATTCACTCGGAATAGGCAGTAGAAAAAGGGGGGCTAACATCAAGTTGGCGATTAACAAGCCAATCAGCAGACCGATCGACCGACTCAAGAGTTTGTCGGCAGGCATATCACGAATCTGCCGCTCTAGTCGACGGTAACTGGTTTGAACCGTCAAACCTAAAGCGCAGCCAATCAAAGCGCCAAATCCTGCCGATACAAAACTCAATCCTTCAAGGTTGGTTACCTGCCGTAAAGCCGTCTCTGGCAGGAAATCAACCCCATAGAAGCCAATTCCCGCCCCTGCTAGGATGAATGAAAATACAATGAGTACGTTGAGCATAATGCTTAGCCGCAAAGGCCAATGGGTAACGCGGGGATAATAAAGCTTAGCCTTAATAGGTTACAGGCAGATTAACTCAATTTCCTGTACCTAATAGACCAAACTTAGAAATTGAAAGATACCTGTAACTCAGCTCAGCTAGCTACAGCCATTATATCTTTCACCTGTAATGCCTTTGTTTTAGCTGCTTTTCGGGCGAATCGGCGTCAGCTTAATCTAAATTGAAGTTCTTGAAGAAGTTCTTTAATAGGAGAGGTAGAACAGGGAAATGCTGAGATTGGGAGAGGGGGGAGATAGGGAGAGGGGGAGGGGAGCTTTTGCAGGAGAATGCTCTTAAGGGATAGGGGGACGAAGAAGTGGTGCGCCACTGTAGGGGCCAAGCATTTGGCGGCAACTCTTCAGCTACTTCTGTTAATCCTGCTCCAAATGCTATACCCACGGGGCATGGCTTCGCTAGCGCCCAAAGCAATCTTCGACGGGACTTTAGAGAAATCTACCGTAGGGTGGGCATTGCCCACGCGCCATAATTCAGCACCATTCAATGTAAAGAGGGAAGATGTTGTCAGCGGTCAATATGGATAGTTTTACCGCCAAGAGTGGGGCTGTATTGTCTGAAACAGACTCTAGGGGCTTAGAACCGAAGTCTGCATATATTCATATCCCGTTTTGTCGAAGGCGCTGCTATTACTGCGATTTTCCGGTTTCGGTGGTGGGCGATCGCTTACGGGGGGAAAATTCTGGAACGATTCGCCAGTACATAGAGGTTCTGTGTGAGGAGATTGCAGCAGCGCCTCCGGCAAAGACGAAGTTGGATACTATTTTCTTTGGCGGCGGCACCCCTTCGCTTCTATCCGTTGATCAACTCCGCTGTCTCTTAGAGGCATTGGAACGGCGGTTTGGGATTGCTGAGGGGGCGGAAATTTCGATGGAGATGGATCCTGGAACGTTTGGGTTAGAACACCTCCAAGGGTACCGCCAGGCTGGGGTAAATCGAGTCAGTCTGGGAGTGCAAGCATTTCAGACAGAGTTATTGCAGGCCTGTGGGCGAACCCATACGGTTGCTGATATTGAAGGTGCAGTGGCCTTGCTCCGCCAGGTTAATTTACCGTCATTTAGCTTGGATTTGATTTCAGGGTTGCCGACTCAAGGCATAGCGGATTGGCAAGACTCTCTAGAGCGCGCGATCGCACTGCAGCCAAATCATCTCTCCATCTACGATCTCACCATTGAACCGCAGACAGCGTTTGGGCGTTGGTATGAACCCGGAGCCCAACCGTTGCCCAGTGATGAGCTGACCGCCAATATGTATCGATTGGCCCAGAGAACCCTCACAGCAGCAGGGTACGAGCACTATGAAATTTCCAACTATGCGAAGCCTGGCTGCCAGTGCCGCCATAATCGCACCTATTGGAAAAATCGTCCCTTTTATGGGTTTGGCATGGGCGCCGCCAGTTATGTTCAAGGCCAGCGCTTTAGTCGTCCTCGCAAAACCCCAGAGTACAAGCAGTGGGTTAAGCAGTTTGTGGCGGCAGGTGGACAAATAAACTGCCCCATCACCTCCCTGGCAGAAAAGCTGCTGGATCAGTTTATGGTGGGGTTGCGCTTGGCGGAGGGATTGGACTTAAGGGAACTGGCAAAAGAATTTGGAGAGGATATTTTGGCGCGTCTAGAACGCTGTCTGACGCCTTATATTCAGAAGGGTTGGGTAACGGTGGTTGAGGTTGAGGGAAAGTGCGATCGCGTCAATAAAGCTGACCTAAAATCCGCCCCAATTGAAACGCAACTGAAGAGCGGCGAAGGATCTTTAAAGCTCACTGACCCTGAAGGTTTTCTCTACTCTAATGTGGTTTTGGTCACTCTATTCGAAGAATTTAGCGATTAAAGGGGCGATTTGGAAGTCAAGATTAACAAACGAATCCGGAATCTCTCAAATCACCATTAATTTATTTTTAATACATTTAGAACAGCGCAAAATCGAGGTATATTTCGCTGTGTCAGCTCTCTATCTTCCTGTTCATTCCTAACCTATTACTCCTAGATAAATTGAGTTGCCTACCTTTTATCAAACTCTTTATCTATAGGAATTTGAATACTTGAACTGCTCATGAATTGTTTGGGATTGTAATAGAAGAGGGCTGGATATCTTTCCTGGCTTAAATGTTCGCTTATCGGGGTGTAAGGAAAGTTTATGGATTGGAGGCGCATTCTTTTTCTATGTAATTTCTTGCCGTTTTTATGGCTGGTTCCTTCGGCTTGGGCAAAGACGGCGCTCAAGCCGACTCGAATCGCTAGTGAGTCTCTTTGGGCGCAGAACCAACCAACTCGGGCAGATCAAGATCGCTTCCCGCAGTCGCTCCCTAGTCCCATCGAACAGGAAGTCATTCCAATTCCTTTGGACCCGCCCACTCCTGAGCCGACAAGGGGAACAGTTCAAACTCAACCCTTCGAGATAAGTCGAATTGAGGTGACAGGGAATAGTCTTTTCGATCAGGAAATTAATGCCATCACTGAACCACTGGCGGGCAAGACAGTCTCGTTGGAAATCCTATGGGAAGTGCGAGATAAAATTACTCAGCTCTATCTCGACGCAGGCTATCTTACCTCTGGAGCCGTACTCGAGCCTCAAGCTCTTGAGGGTGGAGTGGTCCAGATTCGAGTGATTGAAGGTCAATTGGAGGGGGAAATAAACGTTGAAGGGACCCATCGTTTAAGTCAAGATTATATTCGAAGTCGGGTGGGGTTGGGGGTAGAGACCCCTCTGAATGTAAATAATTTGGAGATTCAATTAAGGCTGCTGCTGGCCAATCCGTTGCTAGATACTGTGGAACCTACGCTGAAACCTGGAACCCAGGAAGGTCTGAGTATCCTGACAGTTAAAGTGAGTGAGGCGGATCCTTTTGAAGGGCGTTTGAGTTTCGATAATTACTCCCCGCCTAGTATTGGTTCAGAACGATTAGGAGCCAATGTACGCTTTCAAAACTTCAGTGGGTTTGGGGATGTCTTTAGCGCCGCATATTATCGAACTACCTCAGGGGGATCCAATATTGTGGATGTGGCTTATCAGGCTCCTTTGAGCCCCCATGAGGGGACATTACAGTTGGCGGCTCAGATCAATCGGAATGAAATCACTCAATCACCCTTAGATGAATTGGGGATTGAAGGCAATTCGGAGCGTTATGAAATCAACTATCGTCAGCCGATTGTGCGATCTCCGACTGAAGAGCTGGCGCTTTCCTTGGGATTCGCCTTCCAGGATGGCCAGACATTTGTGTTTGACCGACCGACCCCATTTGGAATTGGTCCAGATGAAGATGGGAACAGCCGCACCCGTGTGGTTCAGTTTGGGCAAGACTATGTTCTGCGAGATCCTCAAGGGGCTTGGTCTTTTCGCTCTCTATTTAACGTTGGGACTGGTTTGTTCGACGCGACTCGAAATTCAGGCTCAATTCCTGACGGGCAATTCTTTAGTTGGCTGGCGCAGGCGCAGCGAGCGCAGAGGCTGAATCAGGACCATCTGTTGATCGTACGGTTAGATTTGCAGTTAACCCCGGATAGTCTGTTGCCGTCGGAGCAATTTGTAATTGGCGGAGGCCAGTCCGTGCGGGGCTATCAACAGAATATTCGTTCGGGGGACAATGGCGTGCGGTTTTCGGTGGAAGACCGCATTACCGTGGTGCGCAATAAGACGGCCGCCTATTTACTTCAGTTTGCTCCATTTATTGATTTGGGAGCGGTTTGGAATAATTCGGAGAATCCTAACCCACAGCCCGATCAGCGGTTTTTGGCCGGAGCGGGGTTAGGGATATTGTGGCAGCCGATTCAGGATCTGAATATTCGGCTTGACTATGGATTGCCGTTTATTGATCTGGACGATCGCGGCGACAATCTGCAGGACGATGGTTTTTATTTCACCATTGATTATGGCGTAACGTTTTAGGAGCGGGCCGAATAGTTGAGCTGGACTACCAGGGACTGCCGACTAAGGTGAAGGCGGACCAATAATAGGGATGGGATAAATCGACGTCCCCAAAGCCAGCTAGGGCTTCCTCAAACTCTTGCATCAAATCTCCTTCTAGACCTGCCAGTAGTTCAATATCGCCGTTTGACCAATGTAACCTGCCATCGGCAATTCGAACTTCTCTCCTTAACATAGCCAGCTGAGCCTGCCTGAGGGCTTCTGCTTTAATGGGAGCAGTGTTCAGTTGATTGTAGAACTCCGCCATCAACCCAGAAGCTCCAATATCACTAACTGACCACAGACTGGCTAAGACTGTCTTGATTCGAGCTTGCGTCGCAGACCCAGCAAACCCTAACTCAGCTTCTTTGTCGCCTAATGCAGTGCGGCAGGCGCTTAGTACCGCTAGCTCCACTGAGGGATCATTCCAACCTAGCTCTCGAAATTGATCTAGACTGAGTCTTCCTTGCCAAAATTGGATGAAAGATTTGTCGGGATCTCCTGGGAGGAAACTGGCGTGGGTAGCCAAATGCACAATCTGGTGACGCTCTTGGCGTTGAGACTGTAGGTTATTTAATGTGAAGTCGGTCTCTTTGAGAATGTCAACCTGTCGGTTTTGTTGGATAGTCGATAGTTCCATAGGTACAGCAGGCAAGGCGCCTTGGGCGGTGGATTCTGAAAACTGAGACGTTCCCATCGCTAAAACTTGGGAATCCTGAATGCTGACATACCGGGTATCGGTCAAACTAAGGCTCGGCATTAAGCCAACACTATAGTTTTCGATAATAAAATTCTCACCGTCGTGCAGCGCCGCCATCGGCAGGGACCTTAACCCGATATCCATGATAAAGACCAGGTTATTAATGGCTTGTTCTTCGTCATCCGATTTCAGCTCCGATTCAAGCGGCTTGACCAACAATTGGTAAAGCTCCTGAGCAGGCTCCAGCAAAGGACGAGGGTTTCTTCGACGAACTGGATTAGTAATGGCGTCCTCAAGCTGTCTGGCGACAGCCAGAACATTCCCCCGGGTGGCATTGTGCACACTTGCCCGAATCGGTTCTCCTGTTGCCGTGACTAGGATGAGTTCTAGTCGATCTTGGTCGCGATCGGGGGGCTCTTCAAGCATGTTCACTGGTCGAGTAGGCAGCTCGGCGCTCTTTGAGTCTGCTTTGATTGGGTTGGAGAATAAAGCAGAGTTGTTGAAGCTGGGCGCAAACGTGACATAAATCAGAGCCGGTTTGACGCCAGCCCTGGTTTCCAGATCCAGTAACGCATTCTGGGTCGCCACTAAGTCTTTGATTGGCGTATCCTCTAATCCCAGATAGTCTTCAAACTGATTGGTGTAGTCTTCTTCGAGGTCGAAAATCTCTTCATTCGAGATAGCTCTTCTGAACGAATTGACAACAATTCGATTCAAAGGGTCTTCATCTGGAGGGTCCGGGGGGGCAGGCTCTTCGGGTTTTGGCTCGAGGTCATCCGTGAAATCATCTGGGGTCGTTATGATTGCGATGTCATTTTCAATGAAGATGCCTGGAATTGAGCGAACGGGTTCAAGGGTAAATTCTCCAGTAGTGAGGGCGGCGGCGGTTCCATTTTGAGTGGCGTCGCCCACAATAAAGGGAACTCCTCTGGCTCCTCCTCCATGGCGAATGGTGATTGAACCATTACCAGCGCCGCCAGCCGTAGAAATGCTTGCCTCTACACCGTTCTGGGCTGTGAATGAGTCTGTAGCGCGGAAGAAGCTTGCGGTTGTGATATCGACATTACCGCCTGTGGATTGCGGTCCTCCCTCAGCACTAATAGACCCGACTTGAATGTCGCCTTCTGGGTCGAGCGTGACATTTCCGCCTTTGCCCAAATCGGAGCTGGTGTTGATGTTGCCGGTTGTGATGCTTTCCTGGGCCTGTAAGATAACGGCATTTCCTGGAGCAATAATATCTCCGGTGGTAATGCTTTGATTGGCTAGCAGAGTAATTGCAGCATTGTCAGTTCCAGTTAGAGTGCCGCCTGTGGTGTTGATTGAACCTGAGCCAGCGGGAGATTGCAACGTCACCGGATTATTGAACGTAACATCACCTGCCAAAGTAATCGTACCGCTGCCATCATCTCCTCCAACAAAGATTTGAGAAAACCCATTTTGCAGAGTGCTGAGTTCGCTAGTGTTCAGATTCAGGCTTTGATTATCTAAATCGCCACCAACAATAATATTCAAACTAGCGGTTAACGGTTGCAACTGTAGGATGCCAGCGCCTCTGATTTGAGTAGAGCTTTCAAAATCAATTTCATCAGCTGTCAAGCTAATATTGCCCCTTGCAGTGACGTTGTCTGCCAAGTCTATGCTTTGGCTATTCACCATCAAACTTTCCAGAGGTGTTGTTTGACCCACAGAGGCACCAAACCGAACAATACCGCTTTCGCCGCTGGTTGCGTTGACAGTTAGGCTATTGGCTTCTTCTCCCTGGCTATTAATTGCGCCCTCAAAGTTGATACTGCCGCTGATGCTGTTGAAGCTTAGATTGGTATCGAGGCGAATATTATTGCCAAAGTTCTGATCTCGAGTTGTGAAGACATCACCATTGAACTGACTTGTTCCACCCGCATTGGTGGTCAAACTAGTCACATTGACCGAGCTATTAAAATCAGTTATTCCAGTGCTGTTTGCGGTTAGGTTCCCTAAGGCAACATCATTCCCGATCGAACTATTGAAGATGATATTGCCTGCACCTGCATCTAGAAGCAAGTTACGGTTATCGTTGATTGTGCTGTTAAAGGTGATGTTGCCGCCTGCACCGTCAATACTGACTGCCACCTCATCACCTGCAAAGGGATTTATGGTCGCAAGAGTCACTGCGCCGTTGAAACTAATATCATTACTTGTAGTAAGAATCTCATCAGCAGGCGTAATGGAGCCAGCAGCTGTGAAGATGACCTCACCCCCCGTCCCTTGCTCAGAAGAAGCATCTAGGGCTCCACCAAAAAATACTCCGTCCGTGAAAATAATGCTGCTGGCATCAATATTGCCATTACCGCTGGTGAGAAAGATATCTCCGCTCTCTAAGCCGCCTCTAGAGTCAATCCCAGCTGTCGTAATGTTGTTCTGAGCATTTAAGCTAACTGTTCCACCATTACCAGAAGCATCAGAGCGAAGATTATTAGTCAAGATGCTATCTGCGGCAGTAAAGGTAATTGCCCCTCCATTACCACTCGAAGAATCAGAGTCTATGAAAAGACCTGAGGTTGTAATACTACCACCTGCATCCAAAGAAATTTCGCCACCATTACCAGAACCATCAAATGAAAAGAAGGAGGAGTCTAATGAACCAACAGAAATATCACCACTTTCAGCAGTTAGCCTAATATCACCGCCATTACCTTCCCCAGAAGAAGCATTGAGAAAATCTGCCGTGATGCTTCCACCTGCGGTGAGTGTGATTGAACCGCTATCCTCGCCAGAGCTAAAGTCAGATCTAGAAACAATGGTGCGAAGAGTGATATCATCGCCAGCGATTAACGTAATATCGTTGCCATTTGTATCGATTACATTTGTATCGATTACCTCTTCACTCACTTCAATCGAGCCTCCGGCTTCGGGCGATCGCAACGTCACCGGATCATTGAATTCAAGCAACGTCGCTGGATCATTGAAATCAACATCATTCGCCAGAGTAATCACACCACTACTATCTTCCCTGCCAATGATAATGGATGCAAAACCATCTTGTAAGGCACTGATATCTGTGTTCAGCAGGTCCAGGATGCTAGCCCCAAGTTCAGTGTCATCACCAATTCGGATAGCCCGACCCTTTTCAAAAGGCTGTAACAGCAGTTGACTGTTACCGCTACTACCAACCGAATTACTGCCGCCAGTCAGGTTAATCTCATTGCCAGTGAGTTCAATATTTCCACCCGTGACTGAGCCAGTAGCGTCAATGCTCCCTACCTCAAGAGCGCCACTCTCGCTCTCCAAAATGACATTACCTCCAGTTCCTCCGGAAGCCGAAGAATCTATCCTTTCGGTAGCCGTAATATCCTCACCCGCGTCAAGGTTGATACGGCCGCCATCGCCTGCGGCATCAGAGCTAGAGTCAATAGCGCCATCTCCGGCGGTCTCACCCACCTCAATGCTGCCGCCAGCCATAAGAGTAACCTCGCCTCCATTGCCTTGTTGAGACGAGGATTCGATGGCGAATATTGAGTCAGATCCATTTACAGTAATGTCGCCATCAGCCTCAAGGCTAATATCCCCGCCATCCCCCTGTTGAGCATCAGAATCAATGGCATCTTGCACAAGAATATTGCCGCTAGCAATAAGATCAATATCCCCCCCATCGCCAGATCCTCCAGAAGCGTCGGAGTCGATTTCAAACACTTCGATATTGCCCCCAGCGTTTAGGGTAATATTGCCTCCGTTTCCATCTCCGCCATTTGACTCAGAGTCGATGTCATCATCTACAGTAATGTCGCCTCCAGCTGTTAGGGTAATGTCGCCGCCATCCCCTTCAATCAAGGAATCGGACTGTATACCTCCGCCCCCTTCACCCCCTTCACCCACATTGATATTGCCGCCAGCTTCAAGGGTGATATCCCCTCCATCACCGATGCCATCTGCCTCAGATCTGATATTATCGTCTACCGTAATGTCGCCGCGATTGGCAATGAGTTCAATTGCTCCACCGTTACCAGTACTTCCAGTAGAACTGGAGTCAACGTCGTCACCCACATTAATATTGCCGCCAGCTTCAAGGGTAATAGCTCCTCCGTCAGCTTGCTGAGAACTAGAGTCAATATCTTGACTGACTGTAATATCGTTAATAGCCGTGAGAGTAATTTCTCCCCCTGCACCTGTCGTTTCGGTTGCAGGATCACCATCTGCATCTGCAGTTGAGGAGGAATCAAGGTCACCGATAGTAATACTATTGGCGTTTTGAATGGTGATTGCCCCACCACCACCAGCAGTCGCATTTGCTACACCCCCAAATTCATCAGTAGCATCGGCTGAAGAGGATGAATTGAGATCACCTCCAACAATATTACCCCCAGCTTCGAGGGTAATTGATCCACCGTTCCCGGCAGTAGCAATAGCGGTTTCGAGGATAGGAACGCCGAAATTATCGGTTGCTGTTGCGCTGGAGAAAGAGTTGATAACTTCAGTGATGTCAATATTGCCAGCAGCAGTCAAGCTAACCTCTCCGCCAGACCCTGCAGTGGCTTCAACACTATCACCAATTGCTGTCGCCGATGAAGAAGTCAGGACATCAACGAAGATATTACCTAAGGAGTTGAGGGTAACTGCACCAGCATTGCCAGCGGTTGCATTGGCATTGCCTGAAACAACTGCTGCATTGTCAAGATTATCACTATCGGCCTCAGCAGTTGAGGATGCATTAAGGCTACCGATATCAATACTACTGGCATTTTCAATAATAATTACGCCACCATCGCCAGCGGTTGCACTAGAATCACCTAGATTAGTTATCCCATCTGCAGGATTAATTACGGGATCATTACTATCGGCATTCGCAGTTGAGGAAGCATCAAGGCTGTCGATAGAAATACTACCAACATTTTCAATGGTGATTGCCCCACCATCACCAGCCATTGCATCCACTTCCCTTAGAGAGACTATATCGGATGGAGGAATAGGAGTGGGATCAGTATCCGCATTTTCGGCACTCGCAGTTGAGGAGGCATTAAGGCTTCCGACAGTAATACTATTAGCGTTTTCAATGGTGATTGCCCCACCATTACCAGCGGTCGCATTAGCTTCACCACCAAATTCATCTATAGCATTAGCTGAAGAAGAGGAATTAAGTTCGCCGCCAATGTCAATATTCCCCCCGGAGTCGAGGGTAATTGAGCCACCGTTCCCGGCATTAGCAATGGCGGTTTCAAGCGTATTGAAAAGGACATCATCAGTTGATGTTGCGCTGGAGGAGGCGTCAATATTGCCGACAATCTCAATATCGCCTACAGCTTTAAGATCAATTTCTCCGCCAGATCCTGCAGTAGCTGTGATGCTATTACCAGTTACCTCCACTAAGGAAGAAGAATTCAGGCTACTGGCTACAATACTACCCGCAGAATCGAGAGTGATTCTACCTCCAGGATCTGCAGCTAGAGTTTCGTTTATCAAATCCTCTGCGGTTTCTGAGGTGGAAGAATCTAGATCGCCTGTGATGATATCACCATTAGTGGTTGTAACTTTAATGTCACCGCCATTGGTAAGGATATTATCAGTTGAAACTTCATTTCCGGAGATGCTTATATCCCCACCGCCCGTGGAGATAGCTTGATTGACTGCAACACTCCCACCACCACTGTTATCGCTATCTGCATCAAGGATCAAACTCAACGCATTACTGGTAGAAGTAATACTGGCGTTTAGGCTAATGTCATTTTCTGCCCGTAGCGTCAGGGTTGCCTCTCCACCCTCTGTTTTACTAATTGCCGCTCCACTGTTTTGAGTAATGTTGCCAATACCATCAGGCCCCGTCGCTGTACTGGTATCTAAGATGACGTCGGTGCCGCTATTCAAGGCATTATTAATTAGTATTGATCCGACTTCATTGGTTCCGAACTCCCCACTGTCATCATTAACAATCGTGATATCGGTTGGATCAATCAGCCAGGTACCTGCATTCCCATTTGGCGCACTGGCGTCAACTGTGGCGCCAAGGTTAAGCGATAGTCCGCCAGAGGTTTCAACTAATCCGCCATTCCCAGAAATAGCGCCGCCTCGGGCAGTTAAGGTTCCATAAATTTCAGCCGTCTCATTTGCCCAGCCGACAACTAATCCCCCATCGCCCTCCAGCAGCGCATCCGCAGTTGTCAACACATCCTGATCAATCAACGTATGCGACGCATTTGGCACGCTCCCCTGGCCTTGATAATCGCCCCCAAACCTTACAGTACCGCCACTATACATGCCCGAGGCGTCAATCACGGCATTGGTCGCCGCGACGCGATCGCCCAGCACATTCACCACCCCTCCCACATCACCAGAGACATCCAGATTGCCAGAGGCGATCGCCGTCCCCGACCCCGTCGGAATGGGAGTGCTCGATCCAGTCAGTTCCACTGTGCCATCAGCCCGCACCGTCACCCCCGTCGCCTCCTGAATATCTCCACCCGTCAGCAACGTAGGTAAGTCAGTTGGTGTATAGGGCAACGGATTCGGCCCATTGCCGCTGAGGGCCTCAATTTCCAAAGCCAGCAATACCCCCTCCTGGCTCACTCGCACCCGATTTCCTCCAGGAACCGCCGCCACTGTAATTTGTCCCTCCGGCGCCGACAGCGTACCCGTATTGATCACCGTTCCGCCCAACAGGGTCAAATCTTGCCCCGTTCCCACCGCCAGCTCCCCCGCATTGATAATCGCTCCGGGGTCGGTCACGCCGAATGCGAACGAACTGGGATCTCCCTGCAGCATCAGGTAATTATTCTCACCCGACGCGTTGAACCAGAACTCATCGCCAAAGCTAATGCCGCTAGCTGTTGTGGCTGTGAATGCAGCGGGCACATTTAATCGGGCGTTAGGGCCAAAAATCATCCCCGCCGGATTCATCAGAAACAGGTTGGAATTTCCCCCCGTCACCTGAATCAGGCCGTCAATCATGGAGACGTCGCCACCCGTCACACGACCGAGGATATTGCGGATGTCTGGGTTAGAGAGGAAATTGGCGATTTGGTCGGCGTTGAGCCCCAATTGTTGAAAGCTGTGGAATAAGTTGGCGCCGTCGCCTGAAAGTGAGCCGCCATGAATGTCAAAGCGATCGCCATTCGGCGTCACCACCGTGCCCGTCCCGTCCCTCGTTGGAATAATCGCTTGGGCCAGCAGAACACCCTCTTGCTCAATGGGTAGAAGAATGGGGACAATTGGGGATGCGATCGCAGTCGCCTCCGGCAGACTCAGATCAGTCACTGTTGGGGCGTCAGGGTGGTCGGTAGAGGTTGAGACAGCCGTGGTCTCTGAATCCTCAGCCTCGACCGTCGGCTCTAAGACCTGTGTTTCAGCTATGTCGTCAATCGGCTGAGTGGGTGGCAGGATCAAGGATTGGGGGACTGCGCCCTCAGGCAGACTTTGCCCCGTCATCACCGACTTGGCGCTGGAATTTGTTGGCGGTAGAATCAAAGGCTCGGGAGCCGCTCCCCAAGCCGCTCTCTGATTGGGCGTCGCTGGCTCACTCCTGTGGGCCAAGGGCGGTAGGATCAAGGACTTGGGGGCTGCGCCCTCAGGCAAATTCTGATTGGGTGTCGCCGAATCGCTGCTGTGGTTGGCTGGCTCCAGGATCAGTGATTCAGGAACCGCGCCCTCAGGCAAGATTCCCTCAGGCAAGATTGGGTCGATCGCCGCTAAGTCGTCTTTGTTACGGGTGTCAGTTAGTGCAAGTTCGATAGGCGATTGTGTCAAGCTAGGGGGGCTAGAGCGATCGCTAATCGGAGGAACAGTCCATGGCAGACGTATCTTGATAAACTCCGCCAATCCGTCCGACACAGACGTCCCTACATAGGCTTGCGTCTGCATTACCACCGAGTCGCCGAAGGGGAAGGAAAGCAATAGTAGACTGGTTCCTGCAGCTACTGGCTGTCTGAGAAACCGTTGCTGGTCTAGTAGGGTTGGAGGTGGAGGAGGTGCGATCTCATCTCCTTCCAAGTCATCCTGTGAAAATTGCTCATAGACTTCCCCTGCAAACAGAAACCCCAATGTCTCCATCAGCCGCACCCACTTTATTAATTTGCTTAACCAGGGAATTAATCAAACCAAACAATGGGAGACTAACTGGGTTTGAAAGTCTATTTTAAGCAGTTTTTATCTGGATAAATCCAGATAAAGACTTGGAGGCAAACTAAACAAGGTAGACGCACCCTTATTAACTCCCTATTCACCTATTTTGAATTGCAAAGAATAGTGGTGAATAGTTTGTTGGTATTTGATTATAGATTCAAAAAGCTGCCCATCTTTTTATCCTACTAAGAGAGAGTGACCAAGTCTAGTGACTGTCGACTTATGGATAACTCAACTCACACTTCTTTGCTAGAAATGAGGAATGTTAATTTATATCAATTCTCGAAGGAACATAGTATTGGCCAATTATTGGCTCATCCTTGACATCGTCTAAATCAATAATTTCTAATATTTCAGACCATGCATTAGTGAGGGAAGAATTGTCAGGATATGTCTGACGAGCCTCGGCCAGAGCAGCTAAGATGTCATACCAAAATAGTGTTTCTGCATTGACGTAGACCATAAATCGCTCTTGAAGCACAGCCTGGTCAAGCTCAATCCTAAGATTTCTCCCTAAAGCTTCTCGCCGAATCAATCCTTCAACAAAGGCTGGCTCATATCTTCCTTGGGGATCATCGCAGTAAATCAAGAAGTACCAACGATAAGTCTTACCAATCTCTAAGGCCGCTTTTTGGGATTGGAGACGCAAGCTCAAAATACCTGGCGACAAGGTTTCATTAGGCATTCTAAAAGCAGTTTGATAGATATCGTTGTTCTCCTCATCCTGAAGAACAAACCTCAAGGTGAATTTTTCAAAGTCATCAGTGAGTTCAAAGGGTATGTAAAACCAAAAGGCCGGATGCACTTCACTGGTCATCACTGGCTCATCTAAATTGGGTACTAAAGCGGTCAGTGATGGCCGAGCTGGAGGGCATAAATCTGGATCCCGAACTGCTCCGTGGTCACGATTAGTACTTACCCCTACTCCCCTTTTGCCTAAAATGATTGACTTTAACTGCTGGAGTGCTTTCTCAACCTCCTGTCTCAAGTTGTACTGCGCCTCTGCCTTAGAGGGGAAAAGGATATAACTTGTTAAGAGTAGAGCAAGTAAACAACTCAAAGATATTAGCCAGCGGGTTAATCTCATTCGAGTCATCTTAAATCCCTTTACCTTCTAGGGCTAGCAGAACTGGAAGTTGATGGTTTATGCTCTAAGGCAACGAAGGAGTTTTGAGGTAGAACAGGTTGAAATGCTACGTAAATCAAGCTTCCACCTGTTATCACTAATGATATTGCGCTTGGAACCAGCGGTATCCAACCTGTATGCATTAGGAAAGCAAAACAACTAATCAATAAGCCTCCTAGCGCAATTATGACAGCAAACGCAAAATATCTTCGTCGTGGAGAGTAACGAGTGAATAAGCTACTTACCAACGACCAGCCCCAGATCCAAAGTATTTCACCCCACCATGGCCAAACCCATAAAAGTCGTCTCTCATCTAAAACGGCGCTGATGATTTGGCTAACCATATGAGCTTGAATGATAATTCCTGGGACATCAGGGGCATAGGGGGTATCCGAATCATCAATCTCTCTTGATGATTTAGCAGTTATACCTATCAAAACTAGGCGATCTCGAACGTCCTGCTCAGAAATTTTATCGTCTAGAACCTCTCCCAAGCTGATTCGTTTGAATGCCTGACTAAGATTGCTATTAACTGCACGATAATTGAGTAAGATTTGATATCCCCCATAACTTTCTAGCTGATAGGCGCCAGTAAAAGGGTCTAGTCGCTTAAAAATAGTCTTTTCAAGTCGCAAATTTTCTGCCAAGTCCAAAGGATCTTCAAACTGAATGGTCCCTTTTTTTTCAAGTGTTAGATAGCGTAGCGCCAACAATAGACTTAATGAATATTTGGAGCCACAGGAGGAACCTGGAACTTGCTCTTGCAGCATGAGATGGCGACGGACAGCGCTATCTTTATCTTTCTCAACATCGCTAAAGCCTACCCGCTTTGGTGGAATTTTGGGTGGAGTATTAGTTCCTGTATTTGCAATAGCGTTACCTTGTCCATCAACTTCATTAACCTTGCAAACTGCATAGAAGTTGTCATTTTGGGCCATGCGAGTTTCTAATTCTGGCAGGGTAGCGTCAAAATCACGATAGAGATCTAAGCCGATCAAACGAGGTTGATGCTGTTCTAGCTTCTCTAAAAGACGATTTAGGCGAGTATCCGATAAGGTGCCTCCTCCCTTATCTGGTTCCTTGAGTTGATCTGCCAAATCCTTTTCCGTAACCTCAATTATCAATAGACGATCATCTATTTCTTCATTAGGCCGTAGCCTCATTAACCAATCAAAAGCAGCCAATTCGAGCGGTTGTAATGCTCCCAGAAAACGGAGTACAAGCACCATGATAGTTACGACTGTACTGGTCAAGAACACCTTACGTCGTTTGGGCTGATGGTAAACAACTGCCTTTCTGAGTTTCTGTACAGTTTGCTGTTGTAACTTGCTACTAGCAGAGACATACTCAGCTTGGAGTAAAGTTGGGCCAGGAACCTTCTCAAGACTTTGTCTCAGCCATTCTTCCGAGACGGCTAAAGCTTTATCCCGAAGCAGAAAACTGTTGTCTCGCCCCTCTCGATCCCACTCAATTGCTCGAACAAGCAAGCGAGCATGATCCTTAGCATGGTCTAGATCTGTGTCAATTACTTTTACCAGGGACTGAAAAGCACTTTCAAAGTCGTCAAGCTCACGAAAAAACAACCAGTTACGTTCAGACACGGCCGGATGAATGTGCTCTGTCTGGAATCCATCTCGGCACACAATCGGTATCAGTCGCTTGTTGTGTTTAGCCGCATGGTCAATTTCTTGGTTGCAGTATTTAGAGTTAACGGAATCAGGACTGATGACAAAAACAAAGGTGTGAGCGGCCTCAATACCTTCTTTGATTTCTTCCCACCAGAGAGAAGTTTTTGGGATATCTTCCCAATCCACCCAAGTCTCGTATTTACTCTTAACTAATGCCTCATGTAGCGTCTGAACAAATTCTTTATCCCTACGGGAGTAGGAGATAAACACATCCTTATCTTCATACAAAGAATTCTCGTGCGAGGAGGGTCGTAAGATGTCATCCATGAGGGTCTCTGATTTGGTTGAGGGTTGCGCCAAATACAGTTGTTCATGGGTTTTGAGCCAGCTTTCACCGGGACTAATGCATACAATTAAGGTGAAAGTCCAGATCTAATCACCCTGTCAGCTATTTCCTGAAGTTGCTGAACCGAGGAATGAATTTATCAAGATGGTGGACTCTACATTACCTCCTAACGCATTATGTGAGTTATTTAGAGTCCTTGTATATCAAGGGTTTTGATTAGCCTCCGAATCAGGAGTTTAAGTGATTTCGACGTATCTACGTCATTCCAACGATCAACTCACATAAGCCGCTCCTAATAATCTCCCAATGTTTCCCAACATTCGGAAATGCACACGTTTTCCCGGAACTGGGGGTTGGAGGAAACTCAAAAGCCCTTGTCATATTGACAATAGTTCTCAGTGTTATGTCCGCTAGCAGTATCTAGAGTCGGGGGGGCGGGGCAGAGTTTATACTGCTATTCAGCAACGTCTATTTTCTCTCTCATTGTGTAAAGTGTCGCCAGGCTTTAACAGTACCCTCAAGGGTACTTTTTATCTGATTATTCTGTCCCTACTCAATGTATTGCATTAAGAGGAAATGGAGTGATCCTATATATAAACTCCCAGGTTTCTTGAAAAACTCTGAGAACTGGGCTAGGCAGCAAAAAATAATTCAGAACGATTTTGCACCATTTCAGCGCCTTATCAGTTTGTCAAGAATTGTAAAGCCCCTTTGGTGAAGGAGGTTCAACGCCATAGAATTCTGAATTTAGAATTGCTGTAAGCTAGGAGATATGTTTGAATCGGCACCATAGCTGATGACGCAAAAACTCAGAACTACTGATACCTGATATAAATTTCGTAGCGATAGTAGGCGCTTTCCCAATCCCCCACCCACAAGTGATACGTTCCGGCGGGCCAGGTGCCTGCAAATTCTGGCAGCAGCGAGTCAGTAGAATCGTCAACGCACTTTGTTTCTCCGGTCTCAACCTGCTTCATCACCAGGGTCAGATCTCCATCCGCGACAACACCGATCTCCAAGTGTTCAAAATTACCCGTAAGTTCTAACACATGGTCGGGGGCGTCTTCGGGATTGACGTAACCGCAGCCTTCTATCCAGCGATCGCCGCCTGACTGTCCTGACCCCACAACGGGATTGGGTCGAAAACCTGGAGAAAGGCTAAAGGTTTCATAGTCTGCTCTAGCAGTTTGGGGGATCGCCATCATTGTCCCTGTCCCTAGCAGACAAGCTGTCAACGTTACAGCGGAGATGTGGACGCAGTTCATGGACATTACCTATAGGATTTATATGAAACCTAATTTCACTCCTAGCATGAAGAATGTGATAACAAGGTGACTTTAGGGTGACTTATCAGGGAATCTATACATTAGGATTTTTGTGAAACCCCGTATACACTGCTATTGAACATGTTGAGCAAGCAGTAACAGCAGTGGTTCTGCTTTGCAGTACAATGCACCCTGTGAAAAGCATTACATTGAGTTATGCCCAAGGTTCTTGTCTCCGATCCAATTGACCCAGCAGGAATTGATATTCTTTCCCAAGTAGCCCAAGTCGATATTAAAACGGGGCTGCCGCCTGAAGAACTTGTCAAGCTTATTCCTGATTATGACGCCCTGATGATCCGCTCGGGCACCCGTGTTACTCAAGAAGTGATAGAAGCGGGCAAACAACTCAAAATTATTGGCCGAGCTGGTGTAGGGGTTGATAATGTAGATGTCCCCGCCGCCACTCGTCGGGGAGTTGTCGTTGTTAACTCACCTGAAGGGAACACCATCGCAGCGGCGGAACACGCCTTAGCAATGATGCTGTCCCTGTCTCGGCATATTCCCGCCGCCGATCAGTCCGTCAAATCTGAACAATGGGACCGTAAGCGCTTTACTGGAGTTGAGGTTTACAAGAAGGTTCTAGGTGTGGTCGGATTAGGCAAAATCGGCTCCCATGTGGCGACAGTGGCGCGTTCAATGGGAATGCAGTTATTGGCCTATGATCCCTTCATTTCCACCGAACGAGCAGAGCAGTTGGGCTGCCGATTGGTGGATTTAGAATTGCTATTTCGAGAATCGGATTACATTACCCTACATCTGCCCAAAACCCCTGAAACCACCCATTTGATTGGCGCTAAGGCATTGGCAAGCATGAAGCCGACAGCCCGCCTAATCAATTGCGCTCGGGGCGGCATCATCGATGAAGCAGCCTTAGCGACCGCCCTTAAAGAAGGCAAAATTGGGGGGGCCGCCCTTGATGTTTATGAAAAAGAACCGCTGGGCGAATCCGCCCTGAGGGATTTAGGCAAATCGGTTATTTTGACGCCCCATCTGGGAGCCTCCACCGAGGAAGCTCAGGTGAATGTGGCGATTGATGTGGCTGAACAAATTCGGGACGTTTTACTGGGGTTGCCAGCCCGGTCAGCGGTGAATATTCCAGGGTTGCGCCCGGATGTCTTGGAAAAACTCAGACCCTACTTGCAATTGGCGGAAACCTTAGGCAATCTAGTGGGGCAACTTGCAGGCGGGCGGGTGGAATCCCTCAACGTCGTGCTGCAGGGAGAACTTACCCAGAGCGATAGCCAACCCATTGTGGTAGCCGCCTTAAAAGGGTTGCTTTCCCATGCGTTGCAAGAGCGAGTGAATTACGTCAACGCCAGTATTGAGGCCAAGGAACGGGGCATCCATGTGGTTGAGACCCGGGATGCAAACGTCAAGGATTACACCGGGTCGCTGCGGTTAGCCGCCAGAGGCTCCCTCGGAGAACACTCCGTCACAGGGGTTCTACTGGGCGGCAATGAGATTCGGATTACCAGCATCAATGATTTCCCCATTAACGTTCCGCCGACTGCGTATATGCTCTTTACCTTGCACCGAGATATGCCGGGGATCATTGGTAAGATAGGGTCTCTTTTGGGGAGTTTCAATGTCAATATCGCCAGTATGCAGGTCGGGCGCAAAATAGTTCGAGGCGACGCGGTGATGGTTCTCAGTATTGATGATCCCCTACCGGAAGGCATCCTCTCAGAAATCACCAAGGTTCCTGGGATCCGCGACGCTTATACGGTAACGCTCTAGAGGCGATTAATTTTATGGCGCAGGCCCGCTGATCGATCAAGTAAAGGCAGCCAAAACATTGGTCAATAGCTGGTGGGAAATACAAATTCTTTGTGATCCGTATCTAGAGGATTTAGTCTTCTGGCGGTTTGACAGTTTCGGTGGACGGGGAACGTCTAGCGAAAAGAAGGGGCATAACTGTGCGATGCGGGTGTATTTC
>JAAUYH010040759.1_pt1 | contig 27129 bp, 24 predicted proteins | sample 7278061 | NCBI WGS metagenome assembly JAAUYH01 (sample SAMN14350203, study PRJNA611818) | marine sediment metagenome | isolation source: surface marine sediment (0.6m) | place: French Polynesia: Moorea | collected 2018-08
CTGTGAGAAAAGAAGATTATTGTGAATTACTAGACTATTATGTCCGAGCAGAGGCAGAAAATTTTCCTGATAACGCTTAATTCTATCAAGACGGTGCTCCGCCACACACAAGTCATGCAGCTCGAAGTCTCTCAGATGATATTTTTGGTCAAAATTGGATCAGAAAATATGGTCCTATGAACTGGCCCGCAAGATATCCAGATCTTACTCCTCTTGACTTCTTCGTGTGGGGATTTGTTAAGAACCAAGTGTTTCAGATTCCGGTGCAAAACATAACGCAGCTCAAAAGAAGAATCACGCGAGCTATAAGGAGTGTGACACAAGACATGATTGCGAAAGTATGGGAAAACAAGGAAAATCGTTTGGATGAAATTCTACGAGAAACTGGAGGCCACATAGAACATCTTTAATACTATATAAAAACTTAATGAGCTTAACTATACATGAAGTAAATAACCAGAAAAATCAGATTGAAGATTTGGCAGCCACGGCGTCGCCAAATGTGTCTGTCGCCTCCTCAATCTCCTGTAGACCAAATTATTATCGAGTGCGATAATGATATAGCAGTAAGAAACAAGAAAACGAGGAAGGAACCAATCGAGACAAGAGGCGTTCCGCTCCCGCAGCAACGCAGCCGCATCATGAACGACGACGAAAAAGAGGGCAATGGCCCCAAAAACCGATCGTCGCGAGTTCCTCGCCGGCCCGCCGCCCAAAAAGGACCGCACAGCCGCCCTAGTAACTTCACTGGAATCGCACCTCTCATAGCGCCGCGAGCTCACCGCCCGACACCGCCTCGTGCACCACCTACTGAACGTGAGGTGCTACTCACTTGGTTGTGCACAACTCGAAATCGAGCAATCCACACAGTGTGGGTACCAGGCACATTTACAGACCTCCACTGAAAGCTCTGCAACCCAGATTGCCTGGGTGTGGAAAATTTCGTACGACACGTGCGTGGAAAAAAGCATAGAAACCGGTTTTCCGCTTGCTCCCAAATGTTGTTACACGTGTCTAGGTAATTTCCAAGTTAAATCTCTACAAGATTGGAACGAGCACATCAGTTCAAATTCTCACCAATCAAATTTAGGGCACTAGTAACTGCATTATTTAGATTCCGGCTGTATTTCTCTACTCGTTCTCATTACAAAAAAGCAAAAAAACCACAGAACGTTGAAAAACTCAAAAAAGACAAAACTAAATAAACCAAAAAATCAACCCTCCGCGGATTATAAAAACTTTTCTCTCTCTACAATTGTTTTTGATTAAAAAAGGGAAACCCATCCACATTAAGGGAAACATTATATTGAAAATGTCGTAATCTAAGTCAACGCTGAACACTAAAATGGAAGTTCTCGATTGTTTTGAAAATGGCAATGCGGCAAATCAAGTATCAATAGAACTTAGCAATGGAATGATACGATTTTATACCCTTGCCCGGAAGTTCAAGTTCTATCTAAAGCTCGTTGCTTAATAAATTCTTCAAAATTAGTTGAGTGCGATCCGACTTATCTGTACGCACTTTACGAGCTTTTAGAGGCTAAAGGAGTCTCTTTTGAGGAGTTTGCCGATGATAACATATTACATATCGTACACATTCTATCTAAAATTCTTCAAGAAAGTCAGAGCCATTCGTATTCAAAGTTTTCCGAATCTGCAAAAGCGGAAATTCTGAAGAAGAAACATCCAGGTACTAGTTGTCAAGCTTTATCGATCCATTCAAGACTTGCTCCACGCGGAGAACGATATGATACACGCAAAAATCTGATATATGGCTCATATTCTACGCCTCAACTGTCAGCATACTCGCCTAAAATGAACGTAAAATCGGATATGCTTAAGCGAAAGTCCATTCTTGTTCCACCAATTTCTCGATCGGATAAAGGTCTTCCAGGCGATATTGCTAAATTTTATTCATCCCTATACTCGAAGTATACTGGTAACACATCTCACAACCACAGTCTCTCTAGAAATCAAGTGGTATACTTCGCGCAATGCAATATCGGACAACTGACAGCTTCTCAAGGAATGGAGCGTCTCATCAATATGATCGACACGCAGTCGTTAGCTGGCACATTCTACTTAAATGAAGTATACAGACAAGTTCAAACTCTCGAAGAAGCATTTGATAAGCTATTTTCCTGCTCAAGGCAGTCCACAAACTACATCTTATTCGTGCGAGAATGGCGAGGACTCTGGATCACGCAATTCAAGAACGACAACAGCAGCTGCGCTTCTGCTATGGAAAATTTCATGAACGAGCAAGCACTTTACAGAATCAGTAAGACGAAGTGCACAACCATTCTCAATTTCGCTTGGAGGTACTAGAATGCGCTATTCAAGACCAGCCTTTTTAATTTTCGAAGACCGTGTCTCAGTTCAAGATTCACCTGAGTCGTTTTATCATATCTGTCCGCTAGCTATTCAAAGACAATCACTAGATAAGAAGAAACGACCGTCGTCCACTTATTTGACAGAATGCATCAATTCTAACCAGAATACTTATGAAGAAACTTCAAATGCAATTACTAAAGCCTTGTTTGCGAAGGCAGGTCGTAGATACGGCGTTAATAACTGGCAACCGATATAACAACAAAAAATCCGGTTCGAGATGGGAAAGTTATGAACTGCAGAGGATGTGATTGAGAATTTCATTTAATTCGTGACAGTCCCAAAGTGGGGAAAGCCGTACTAGTTCATTTGGTAATGGCCGGATCACTTTCTATTGATAGAAGCAAAATCAATGCGATAACAGTAGAAGAAAAATCCGAAGCATTTCAAAACCTCCCAGATGATGTTTGGGATGAGTTCGCTCCTCGAATATTACAGACATAAACTGAAAACATTGACATTCAGCCTATATTGATATTTTCAATGGAAAATTGAACGAGGTTAACTGTAACTGGATAGCTCAACCAAGATAAGATTTTAAGGTAAATCAAGCAACTCCTGTTTTGTTCTATTCCGAAGAGCCATTACTTTGTCTACCACTTCGAAAATTAAATTACATGCTAGAGAAAATCGTAGATAGTATTATATCTCAAGGGAAAGTCTCCTTTGAAAGAGTGATGCTTGACAACCGAGCTGCAAGATCTACTGCTAGTCCACTCGCATATCTCAAATATTGCGCCTTCTGCGGAATAATACCTAAGCTGCGCCCCAGAAATCGTATTTTCAAAGATATGGGCCAAAGCACCAAACCTTCTTTGGGTTTTGCAGACATACATCTACCGACTCGATCTTCAATCGCGTTAACATTCGACATTGATTTAGTTGATCAAGATGTTCCGATACTGATCCAGGATAGTGAACCACATGTGATGCTTGTCCTTTTTTCGATCCCATTTTACATTGTTTTAATCGTATTCTAGGTTGTCATGGACTCACTTTCATCTAAATTTGGCTGTAAATACATACAAAAAACCACAAACAAGGTTCATTGTCTGATTACCAGGGTCGTATTTCAGAGTCAATGAGTATTGCCTGATTTTAATGAGTAATGAGTATGAGTGAGTAATGATTTCATTAAGTGAATACTTGCATCGAATTTTCACACGACGGCGGTTCAATTTGTATCAGCAGACGAGTTGCGAATGACTGTACATAAATGGGTATGAAATGAATGAGCATTGAAGACTCGTGATGAGTATTCAGTTAACATATGTATTTCTACCCACACAGAAGTACGACCTTGCTGACTACATATTCAACTCAACACTAATTGACAATTTTTCGGACACACTGGATTTTTTACTGCTGATTACCTATCCTCTTACTAAGAAAAGACCATAGCAGTCTTGCTCATCGGAATGCTGAGCCAATCTTGGTCTGTCACAATCAGAGCTGCTCCGATAAATTTAACCGATGTAAATCAAACGAAGTCTTACAGATTAGTTAATCACAAAAAGCTACAAAATTAGGATTGACAGTTAATAAGTTGCTAGAAATAAGACAATCAAAAACTTTGCGTAGCCTTTTGAGGTTGAACGGTTGCTTACGATGTTCGAAGGTACTACAAGTCGTCAAAATGAGTCCGGATTGTAAATACTACGGTTTATAAAATCGAAACATCAATATTAACTGTTATTCTAGAAATATGAAATAAATCGAATATGAAAATGTAGTACTCCGAGTACTTGTTCTTCGATCATGCCCATTCAATCTTCATTGGATGAGATTCTGAACTTGGGGCAATTTTGATCAGATTAATACGTTGTGCAATCATTCTTTCATCCTATAAATTATATTAACGAAATTCTACAACCATGCGTGAGGAATTAGTTTTCGGTTTCATGAATCACAATACTGTATTTATTTATCTATAGCAAGTTATATTGCGTAAGAGAACTTAAATCTGACTTGGAAGAAGCCAGAATGATTCATTCTTAAATCAATTCGGTACTTCTGATCACTTTTCCAGTATTTGTAAATGATTTTATTTCGAGCTACGATTCCGTTGCTCCGCTCAAAGTGGGTACCACGTAAGCAAGTGACCTGCAGTTTTTTAATCGAAAAATCGTCATATTTGGTAAGAGTAGAGCGAAGGGAAATTTGGCATGTAATTTTTATCGATGAGATAGAAGTGCGCGTACTTGGTCCCGCTAAAATAATGTAATATCGCTGTTTCAAGCAGTATTATCGTCTACGGAATCTTGCACAAAAATTAAGAATTTCAAGGATTTGGTTGAGAAGGCTGAATCGGAAAGCAAAACAAAAGGAAGCTTTTTCACCCCTTGAAAAATTTTCTCAGCTACGACGTGGAGCAAACTGGATGGTTCTATTTATCTTGTATAGAATACATCGGTATCGGTCGATAGATACAAAGTTTTCTTCAATTATTCGTGTCTCTGTGCTACAAAATCAGCTGAAAACGAAGTTTAGCAGAAAATCGAGCGTTTTCCTGTGGTTTTACTTTGCTTTGTTAAACCTCAAAAAATATGAAAGGTGGAAAAATTTTGCTTCTATGGACTGAGTCATTCAAGGAATAGATTTTGTGTGATTTGGCATCTCTCGCGAGTCAAGAAAATTTTGTACTAAAAGATGAAGCTTGCTTTTTTGCCCGGCATTCTGTTCAGCTTTGTCGGCAGAAAATTTGAAATTTTTAAATTTCTCGTTGGATTTCGTCAACAAGAGCACTCCATAAGGCATGGTGTTCTGTTACTTTTCCGAAGATAATGTATAATTAGGGGGACATAATTGTGTAAACTTTTGGTTTGGGTGCAATTTGCATTGACAAAATTTGTCGAAAATCTATCGCTGTTTTGATTTTCCGTTGAGGGGCTGGGATGGATAGATTGAAGAAAAGAGTCTTAATGATGTCGAATTTTTTTTGGTATTTACACACGGTTGGCAGTGATCAGTATGAATTTTGAAGCCTGTCTATGTTCAAAATTGTGACCTGGTAGCTCAGTAGAATTTTTAGGTAGGTTGAAATATTTCATGACTCTAATATGGACCACGGTCTTGTAGGTGAATGGGTTTATCAATGCATTTTGGACCCTAAAAGTTCACACATTAATTTCTCCCACTGCACATGCTAAATTATTACCCCTCACTTGTTCAAATTTAGTCTGTAAATGCGATGTGATCTTCAATGGATTATTAGACAGAATGAGGGAGATTAAAGACGCCTGGTTGCAGATGAGATAATGTAATAAATGTTAAAGTGTGGACTGCACTAGAAGATGACATATTTGTAGCACGATATATTCCAGTGAAATGAAAACAAGGGACTCACCAGTTTCGGACTCGTCCTCTGCAATCAAACGTACGAGTTCCGCACCAGCACGAACGAGTACTAAGCCAAATCGAGCAGCCGCCACCGAAACCTGTACTTTTCCTGAAGCCGAATTACAAGCACGGTTGTCCGTAGGAAGTCTTCCGCTGCGACCAGGCACGATTGAAATAACAGTGAGAGTTGAACTGGAGTCGTTTGGTAGGATTGAGACTGTTGTGCAAGAATAAGAAAGAATGTGTGAGCCAGATTAAATGATTTTCGCCAATCTATGAGAGTAGCGACGTGTCCCGTGATTTCAATGCGCGTGTCCCCAACAACAAAGGAGACAAACCGATACTTGCATATAAAATGAGGAGCCAAAGGAAACTTTAGAGCTTCACCAGGATGAGCAACGAAAACAAATGTGGGACGAGGTCCAAGAGGTTTTTGCAAATTATGCATCCAAGTGCTTGCTGTTTCAATTATTGCACGGACATTTCGAGTCAATGGCGATATTATCGCTACAGAAAGTTCTGTAACACATTTCACATCAAGCGGTACAGGCTGATTGCTTGGTTTTTCAAAGCCAACATCGAGAAGAGTTGCCTACTTTCAAAACTGCGACTTCAAGATATGTTCGGAGATGAATATGGGCGATCGGGCCCTCAGAAATGTGTTTCACATTATTAGGGAAGGAAACGAGAAGAAATTAGAGAAACATTTGAGGCCTAAACCTGTCCAAGGAAGCAGGAGACCGTAGAAGAAACCAAGACAGAAGTAGATTCCATAAGTTAATCTAAGTGGTTTCATGATGCGATTCAAGCTTTTAGTCGACGAGTTTCAGATATCAAGTGAGGATTCGCATTTTTTGTGAATGAGTCACGACGGTTAGTGTTAAACTGAAACTTCTCGGTGAATTGATGTTGCACATGGGTAGTGATGGGTTCATGTACAACCGGCCTTTCACTAGCTCCCATAGAGCAATCAATAGACGTACAGTGAAGAAAATTTCAGGTCTTGTGGCTACCTTACACTATCCAACAACAACCAATTGAAAAAGTCAGCAGTTGCATACAAAGGGAGATTAAGAAGACCCCTTTCGCGACGAACGAAAAGATGTTTCATCCCAGACGCTACCGGGGAAGAGGAACCAGTCAAAAATTCAGAAACATGCACTCGAGCACTACCTGTTTCAACTGCGGTACTGGAAACTCGAGCCAGTGGCGCTATTTCGGCAAAAGGAAGTTCTGTAATACATGTGTTATGAAACGATATAGACAAGGGTGTTTGCATTGTTCTGCTAGCTTGCCAAATGAAACAGCGGCGCTTCAACCACTCAATGGGATGGAATTTTGCAAGAAATGCGATTTGAAGATTTGTTTGGAGATGGACCTTGCGGAAAAGGTTTTGATGTATGTGTTCACGATTCTCCGAAGCGAAGAGAAGGGCACACGATGTCACAGACAGGATCTAAACAGGCTCAAAGAAGCAGAAAATGATTACAAAAGATCGCGAATTTGAAGGTTTGTAAACGAGCATGCACTCGTTCTCTTATTAGTAGCTGAGTTAGTGAAGCTAAATGATTTTCTGCTGATATGGTGCTCAAACAACTTATATTCGTTTTTTAATCGCTCTGCTTTCTCTTTTACCGTACCGGAAGTGACTAGATGAAAAGCATAAGCTCGAAGTTATGAGGATGAAAAATGTATCGAAAAAAGGGGAATAGACGGACGCCGGGCCATACCGTCAAAGGGACATTGGGCAAATTATTACCACCAAGTTGCTCTAGTCAATCAGAACCGCACTTTACACGAGACAGAGTCCAGAATCCTCCAAGTTCATTTCATCTTTATTAATCTCAGAAGGACATCCGAAGGACATTGACATGAGCCAGTTAGTTGCTAGGGGCGTAAATGGCACCCTGTTTTAAGATAAAGCTGGACATATAGAAATCACGCGGATCAATGGGATAGGCCGGGTCGATGCGGGCTATAATGGCACAAAATACGGTAGCCAAGTAAGCGAGACGGCGTTTTTTGTCCGGTACAAGGCATCTGTCATCCGCCATATCCAGTATAGCGGCAAATAAGCTAGGTTCAAGGTTCTCGTTCGCGTGCAAGAATGCGACTGTTTTAAGAAATATTACCATGAGGGTAAGAACAGATCAAATTAGGGCATGAGCTAGAGCACTTGCGAAGGGGTCATGAATGTCCCTGATAAAATGAGCCATGAAATTTATTATCACTCTGTCACGAGCGCAAAGCGGATGAAAAAGATTCTCAATGTGATAGCCTGCCGAGGCTACTGGAGGCACTAGTGCTGTAGATATTGCTGGTGCAGCTGGCGCCACTGAATCCTCCAGTGTGTTTAGTACAGCCGATGCTGCTGGTACTACATGTACCGCTAATATCGCAGGTTCTGCTGATGCCGCTGGTGTTCGCGGCACATCTAACAACAGACGGAGCCAGTTAACGGTCAGAATGAGACGAAATAGTTGCCAAGCCTAGTTCAGTCACCATCAGGGATAGAAAATTCACAGCTGTTGGGGGAACGAGGAGCTTGGGTGAAAGGATTCATCGCCCACCTTGTCGGAAGTTACGCACCTTGCAGGTAAATCGTTGGTGCATCTCGAATTATCGTATATAAAATGATCTCGACTAGGGTATTTGTTCCCTCAGCAGAGAATACGAGTCTTAGAGCTCACTCTCAGAAGGAACCGAAATGAAGGGTATTCGAATCCCGCCTCAAACAAAATGTAAGTCAGATACAAGCGGTCCGGCAGGCCAAAAAAGGGAGGTGCACTAGACATGAATCTTATGAACAATCGATCATAGCTTGAATGACTTTCTGAAAGATGAATAGCTCAGTTCGTTTAAACTCGCAATACGAAGGACTCAAATCTAAAGAATTAAGTATGCGCTTTCCCTTACCGTATCAATTCATTGAAACCCAAGCAAAGAGCAGAGAAAGGGAGAGATGATTTCTCTCTAATATCGATCATCACGCACAAGCAAATCAACCGCTACATTCAGCACAGTACGGAGGTATAGGTCCCCACGCTCTTCAGTGGACTTGACACGTATTTAGGAAGAGAGTTCCAGCAAACAGGCGAAGAGTACGGGCCTAGTGTTAATCTATCCTTGTAAATAATGGATAGAGGCAGAAAAATCCACAATTAAGTGAAGAAATGAAGAAATCATTGAATGCGATTGGGATTGTGCAAAGGAATCGGTTATCGACCTCAAGAAATTAACCAGGCTCGTTTTAATCTGGCGATCCTCTAGTACCAATGCGAAGCGTTGGTTTTGATATGGTGATAAATGAATGTCTCGCGGCGCTTCTGGTTACATGGTGAAACAGATAAAAAGCTGAAATAATTCGGCAACGACGAGGAAACGTACTCCAGACAATCGAAGAGCCATTGCTCTCTGAGGAAGCAGGGGCTTGTTCCAGTAGCATCATCACATCTGCAAACTCGAGAGAGTCCTTCATCAAGAAAGATAATGGTCAAGAATGTCTACAGTTACTGCGGATATGTTGCAATCTGGTCAAGGTATTCTTAACCTCAGAAGATTTCCTGTTAAATCACAATTAAGTGCATTGGATGTATCCCATGGACAAACGTGTTCGACTTGATGAACGGATCTAGTGTGCTGTATACTTCCCTTTTTACCAACTATTTAATCTCCACGGGGAATTGACAGAAGCTTTAGCTTCAGGTTACGAGGTTACTCGCCCGATCTACGCATACAGACAACCTCGTACAAAGATTTCACTTTCACCTTGCTGGCATCAGGGCCGCTACAAAAGAACAGCCATGTTGACGATAATATTATCGAATATATATCAGCAGAATCATATATCAAGGCCGGCCAACGTCTAGAATCAATCAATATGGCGTGATAAAATCCCACATTCGAAGAGTTGGAGAAAAAAGATGCAACCGTAGTAATTTTTCGAGAATACCAAGTCAAACCGATTTTTAGACTTCTCTCGATGGCTGTGCGGAGGTATCTTGCAATTTTTGAAGGATAATTCACCGCCAGCCACTTGCAATATGGGACCAATGTGGCCCAATTTCAAAAGTTTGGCAACTTTAGGTCGATCGTCGGAGAAAGGACAATATCGAGTGCACGCCTTCAAAATGCTTTTAGGAAGATTTCTTACCAGCGTTAACGATCTTTTGCGACCAGATGTAGGAAAAAGGTGATTCAAATTACGTTTGATAGACAGTTTCGCTCGCTGTCTCCATGATAGGGCGTTTTGCCGAAGCACCGAATGAAATACCTCGACATGTGCATGTTAGGCTGCCGTATCTGGGGCCCCTATGATTATGCAGTACCCTTTGTTTGCCTGTGGCCAATATCATTGGCAATCCTTCAATTCTGAGATACCTAACGTTCCAGAGAGAACTGCCGTATCAATGTATGGGCGAGTGGTGGTCAATCCAATCTTGCAGTTGGGCACTGCTTTTTGCGTAAAAAGTTTGAATGGCCAGGCTATGATCTCGATGTCGTTCGGCAACCTCCAAGTCAAATGAAGGTTACTCCAATCTATAGCCCAAAGAGTACACAACGCACCTTCAGGCGAACCGGAGCCGTATAATACCATATCATCTAGCCCAGAGGATCCGCCACCACAAATAATCGAAGCAATATTACAATCTACTTCCAAGTTACCGGACAAGTCGGCATCACCTTGCTCTAGATTTGCAAGATGAGGGACATTTACGATGTTACTACGTCTTCAGTCAATGGAGATGATGTCTATTTGTTAGAGAATAACCGATTTGCATCCACTGGGGCAAGAAATGAACCTTTTGGGTCTTTACCATAACTCGAGGCCCACTTGACTAAGTCTACGTAATCTCTTGTATTACTCATAGTGAACTAATGAGGAGAACGGTGCTCAAATATGATCTAGATGCACAGTTACAAAGATATAGGTGATTGTTCGAGAGAAGAGAACTGGTAGCGATGGGCACCAGCATACGACACCAAGGAAGATAAAAAATGAGTAGAAACTCGCTCGTACCAATTAAAATGACGTGATCGATAGTTGAAACTTACGCACAGATATGAGAACGACTTAATCGATAGTTGACGCTCGCGCACAGCATTGATAATGGCGCAAGCGATGGTAGGTACTCGCGCAGCAAAGGCGATGACGAAAGTGATGTGCGAAATGAGCACACTTTGGCAGTGGCAAAACGAACGATATGGTAATGTGCGCGTTGTGATGGTAATCGCTTGAGAAATCGTACCTTTCACTGCTGATACACTAAAAATTGGGATCACATATTTTCGAACACGAGAACATCGGAGTTTTGGGCGAATGAGGTCGCAACAATCATTGAATCTAATCAGGATATTAACTTAAATGAAAAAATTTACTTCGAATCTATAATTAAGGGTCAGCTGTTTGTATGTCAATACTAAAGCCAAGAAGCACCAATCGAATTTCCTTGAGCTTGACCTAATCTTTCCGATTGGCGGAATGAATAAGCCCAGATCAAGTATTAACCAAGTATTATGGGCCTATTTTTTGGCTATATGGATTCTGGTTGCAAGGTAATTTGACTGCTAGTCAACAAACGGGCATTGCTGCTCGAGTGAAATTGCATCCGACCAATTTTTGTTTAAATATTTCACCGATAACTTCGCGCGCAGATGTCTTATCGCGACGCCCAAACCAGCGCTGGAAAGCTCTGATCGAGAGCAATCTAACGCACTTTTGTCGCTTAATTCTGCGATAACGGGAACCAGGTGCAAAGTACAAAAGTGTGCTAAAAAGGTATCAAATGCCTTTGTAAGGTATAGTTAAATTCCGAATTAGTTATCTGCTGTATAAGCATATGAATGTATTTAGATTTTAAAAACTATAATGTGCATACAGATCTATGAGTTCCAATCACAAATAGAAAGTGAAACGAGGCCGTTTCCATGGGCATGTGTAGGCGATGTCATGGAAAATTTCGGATTCCTTGGAATGGAAACGAATAATTATCAGGAACAAGATGCCTGATATTTAATTAATACCAATCCTCTGAAGCCAAGAAAAAGAAATTAAGTGGCTATTGGGTTCAAATGTGACAAACGCTATCTAGATACTTTCGGAAGATCATAATATACAAGAAGAGATAACGAGAAGAGAATTAAGGGGAAAGTTGAGTTTATCCCGAGTGAACCTTCGACCTTTTCAGTATGAAAGTTTTTTTCAACTTTATATCATAAAATTGTACCACATTGAGAGTAAAATTTTCTTCCTGAAAATCCATCGCCGCTTCTTTCCGAGCTCACTGCACTTTTTAATTCCAAATAACTAAAAGATTATGCGGTATCTATGATGAAATAGATTTAATCCCTGCAAACGAGCTAGCGTTTCAGAGTTGATATGCTGGTTCCAAGTATTTGTGACATATACACATTATTGACCAAATCGATAACAATGACGACTCTCAGCATTCTTGTGATGCAATTTAATTCGCTATGCTATTCGGCAGGATGACTCCTGCACTTGCCCACCAATAGCCTCTACCAGATGACTCCTGGTATCATTATATTGTTACACTACCTATTTTTGGGTATTATATGTACTATTTCCGGTGTACTAATCTAGCTACTATTTAAGGGTTTATTCTTATTTTTCTTAAAGCTAACTGACCTGCTATCCTCGTATTCGACCCAATCCTTACGGTTGTAGACTACTGAACGGCGATCGCCGGGGTTTTCTAATTTAAAAGCCAATGGCGATGGCGCTTACTGCACTTACGAGCACTAGCTGAGTCATCGGGCACTCGCATGCATAATGTTTTGTGCATTACTAGCCCTCGTTATTTTTGCATTACTACTCGCAGCACTAGAAAATCATACAAATCAGTCAGGACTTTATTAGGTTAGCTTCTTAGAGCTTTTTTCAGATATTTGTAGAAAGACACTGCTAAATATTTTGTCGCGCTGAATGCAAAACATTTTGCCAAAAATCATTTCCCTTCCCAAAGAAAGACAAATTCTTTCTTAGCACCAAAATCTACGCCTTTAATATCGCAGTTGCCGATTCTATTGCTTTACAGGCTTCTGCGATGTGCAAAGTAGATGTTTTAGTCGACAAAGTCATAGCAGATACATCCGTCGTCCGCAGAAGAGACCAGGGTGCCTCCGCCTTGTGTAAGACTGAGAGAACTGAGTGAACGCTTGTGTGTCGAATTCCAATTTCTTTGTCCTGTTTTTGCGTCCCATACCACGACATTTTCGTTATCACTTCACGAAAAATTCACTAGAGTCCAGTGTTTAAATTTAGAAAAATTCTTACAACAGGATATCTTCCGAGCCAGCAGTAACTCGTGTACCATAACACTTCCTTCTGCAGTTGGTTTCCACATTACCCTTTGATTCATTGCCGAATCGCTTGATTCTTGATGAAAACTCTATAACTATTTTAACACTAGTTATTCAGAAAGTGTGTAAAATGCTTGATTCTTAGACTATAGCATTTTTGAAAATGTATCATGTGTAAAAACGATAGCCAGGAATGTCAAAACCAAGCAAAACTCAACTTACTTGCCAACTGTTTGTACAAAGGGCTGTTCATATAATCACACTAGAAGCTCATTAACGAGCCTTTGTTCATTGTTCATTACTTGCGATCCCATCTCACTAACGCGTTAATCCGGTTTCTACCGTACGCAGAGTTAGTCATAAGTGCTTTAAGTGTGAAGAACACCTTTGTTAGGACTGAAAAGACCTACTGTACACAGAATTGCGTGGCAACAAGCCATTTCTAGGATAAACTGAGAACGAAATGCTATGGAACTAAACGTTATAATTGAGTATTTTATCGTTTTCGTATTGATATAGTCACCGGAAGCTGCATGAATAGCATCCGAACTTAGCGCTATCGCTCGCATGGATCTGTCATGCGAAGGGTGCGAAAATTTCAGGCCGATGTTTTTCTCCCGCCCAAACACATTGCGGTAGTGCTATCATTGCGAAGAGTTGACTCTTTCGCAATTGCAGCAAAACATCCATCTGGTGTTCTAGTGACCTGGGTAACTGATGAAGACAAGTAAATCGACAATGGCCGACCAAATTGCTCCAGATTCTTCTGCAAGTTTTGCAGCAGTCATTGACAGCTCTTCCACCTCATCATCAGCGTTTGATGAACGACAACTTAAAGTTGGGTTGCTGATTCTCTAACGGAACTTCATTGCAGGACAAGCACGGTGTACAGAATGCGGCGCTCGCTCGGTGATGAAGCAATATGTTGTCAGCAAAACAAATGCAATCATACAGTATTGTACAGTAGAATAGCATGATTCTGAACCCATTTTCGAGACAGGCTTTCAATACACTGTTTCCTCAATCAAATACAAATTTAGGTAACTTTCAATCTTTACTTGATTTACCAATTAATGTTTTTATGGCATTACAGCGTCGTACTATTGAGTGCGATAACTTGATGAAGTAGTCAGCTGTTAGTTTGTTCTATATTTCACATAGTTGACTAACAATTCCTCCGCTGTAGATGGATGCTTAGGCATGATACTTAGTAGTCTTTCATAACCCCCCATACATTTCCAATCGGCTTTAGATCAGGGCTCTGTGCGGGCCATGTTAATACTGTGACATCATTTGCATTCAACAATGCCGCTACTTTTTTGGCACAGAGCAGTCCGCACCCATCATGCTGGTACATAAACTCTGCGTTCTTGGAATTGTGCCTATCTTTGAACGGTATATGGTATTGCTTTAGTATTTCCATGTACTTGAATTAATTCAAAGTACCTTGAATTCTCACGAGTGGACTACGTCCATTTCTGGAAAACATCCCCCAGATGCACAACGATGCATTGCCAGATTTAAATGTAGAACAATGTTTTCGGTTTCGTATCGTGTCCCAATCTTTCTCCTCACGCATGAGTGGTTCTTCCCTGGACACAATGTGAATGATGACTCATCACTGAAAGCCACTTTGTCCCATTGTATTGTAGTCCATTGTTGCCTTGTAGAACACCAATTCAAGCGACCAATTACATGCTTCTCAGATAGGTGTGGCTTGACAGCAGCCACGTAAATTCTAATCCCGCTTGCATGCAAGCATCTTTCGATATTTTTTATCCTTTTGGTGTACGATAACGTGCTGCGATAGCATACAACGGTAGTTTCTTGAGTGGTAGTACGTAATTTAGTAGATGCGGATGATTTTCTGGTAGTAATTTTGGTTTGAGTCCAGCCTTCTTGGGTACAATAGTAGTACTTTGTCGTTTACTGCGTCTAATAGTAATTTTTACAGTATCCATTACTATTTAGGAGTGACGCGATGATTCTAATGCAGACCAAGATACTAGCCCGTAATAGATGTAGCGTGAAGTCGTTGGTGAATTGGTAAATTGTTGTTCTATTTCATTGTTCTCTCCTCTACTTGTACAGCTAATGATTCCTGTTCGACAGAGATTGCGCGCCACGGGAGTGCTGACTCGACAGACCAGAAATCATCACAGCATTTACAGACCCCTTCTTCTCTTTGCAAATCAGTGTAGGACGGTAACTTCCGTATTAGTTAAGTCACATATCTCGGTTGTGGCTGTACCCATGTAGAATATAATAAAGCGCAGCGCAGAATAGTTTATACGGCTCGGGTGGCAGCTGTTGATACACGTTGAGAAAGCGGAATGGCAATACTCTTGCACCAGCGCTGTTCGCATGACAGGTTCTGCAGTTCCAGCCATATCCGAGCGGATACGGATGATTCGACCCAACAGAGCGGTGTGATGCGTAGGATATACTGTGCGCGTAACCACATAAGGGTCCATAGCATGTTGCCTCTGCAATCCTCCGGTGCCGAGGTTCACGTCATCCTATCGGAACCCTTCATCAGCGTCATATAGAACTCGGCTTTGGGTGACGATTTCGCAAAATGCAATGATGTGAACGCCGTAATAGACATCCGTAGCTGGCCATCTTAGATGCATGTAGTCCCCGACGACTTGTTCAATAGTGGCTGTACCTATTTCAGGCGGGAGGCACATATCCATCGGCATGACACAGAACGAAGGAGACACTGACAACGCGTTCATGGCACGTGCATCTACAGGAAACGCAACCAAGCATTAATCAGGGCTGGCAACGCGAATCTGGACCACATTAGTACATTGAGCAGATTGTTGAGTTTCAGTGAGTGAAACTTCTTCAACTCAGGAGACGATATCCATATTGATGGTACAGTCGAGTTCTGACGAGTTCTGGTATACATAAACTCTTATTATAGCTAGCTTCAATAGTTTCTCCAGCGTATTCGCGGGCACTCAATTGAAGATCCAGGAAACGGTCGTACAGTTTGCACAATTTCCTAGAGCCGTTAAATATGGTGTTCTTGGATGGACTGTGTTCAATTCTATTAGTTGTAAACTCGTGTTCCATAATTGCTTGGGATTGACTGTATGCATATTTCAGTGCAATATGGTGAACACAAATAGCAAACTGGTTAGAATTAGTGCAGTACTAGGTTGCGCACTCATTGATGATGCGAAAATTGCTCTAGAGACCAGTTTGTTCTGACTGATTGTTTGCGTTAGTGGTGCTCAATTCAACAAGAGAAGGGGTTGCAGAGCATAATTGATTGGTTGGTATTGAATTAGAGGATGAATTTCTAATAATCCAGTGATACACCGTGAAATTAGCTTTGCCAGCTCGTAGCAAATAATGTGATGGCGCACACTTGGACGGCTTTGTCATGCCATCTGCCGGATTATTTGGACCTCTTATGAAGCCAACATTTGCAATCTCGGGCGTTTTGTAGGCATCGCGCAGGGCTTGTATGTCAATCATGAGGCGTCACTCTTGAGCCTATCAACACTTCGTGTTGACTTCCAATAGACTTTTAGAATCTTTTTATAGTTCAACTGGTACAGTTCTGTCAAGAATACATTCCAGATCTCTCTTCGTGCACGCATGAGTTGTCTTCTTAATCGCAGAGCAATACTATCTACCCAAGTTGAGACATCTGATCCTGATTGATAGCAAACGTCTAGTGAGCGAATGCACAAATATGAAGAATTTAAGGTCGAGTTTCCGCATGTGTAGCGATAGATTTCGTGAATTCGTAAGGTATTCAACAGCTTTGTTGAACATATTGATGTGCTTGCATTTGAATGTCGTTTCTGTGAATTTTGCAAGCTTTTTAGCGATGACACAGACATCCGGACGTGAGTAGATGAGCCAAGATAGCTGAGCTCTAGCCCTTCTTAGTTGAACGAATTCGGCATCACGTGGTAATTTCTTGAGGCGGTCGATGTAAGCCCGTTGGTGTATTTCAAATCCATCGCTTAGTTTGTTGACGTATACTCCAGGGAATCGCATTTCGTTGTGCTCTCGGGATTTGACTTCGAACACTTCACGAGTTTTCTCAGTTGGTTCGATGAATGAACGATCACCGCATGCTAGTGTGACGTCAACATAGGATGCAAGTATTCCAGTGACTTGTCCTCTCGCGCGTCTAAAAAATAGATACATATCGCTAGACACAAATTGCATACCTAAGTCGTGAGTGAGATGCTTGGCAAATGTCGCGTGCGAGTAATCTCCGCTGTCGACCAGACCGTAAATTGAGTTCATTTATTACAGCACACATCCTGCTGGAACTTTCAGTTGACTATTAGGCTTCAGGCAGACTTCTCCAAGTAACTCACTAGCAGATTACAGATAAGCTTACGATATATCTTCCGTCCATACGTCAAATCCCATAATGGCTGCCATAGCGACTAATAGACAAACTGAACTTTGACGAGCGGTAGTCAAATCAGCATTACGAGGGACTGGAGATACTAGCGCTTTGTGTATGCGCATCTAGGGGACTATCTTAGCCATTTCATGACGAGCGCGTGACAGTGCATGCATACGAGACTATCTTGGTACGCATCCGAACACAAGATATGGTGGAACCAATCCATTGGGTCTCGTAGTGTCGTTCATAGCTTTGACAGAAATTCGCAATCCAATCTTGCGGTCTATCTTGAGATTCTCATGCTTAACTTTGTTGAAGATTCGCCGTAAAGGAGCATAGTATCGTTCATCAGACCCGAGTGAGATGTGCGATTCCACTATAGAAGCTTGAACGATAGTTCCAACAGCATCTACACGGCGAGTCCAACGTACACTAGTAGAAGCGCAGCCTTGATCCACTTTCATTTTCATGGGAAAACCAGTGTATAGCGGAGCCCAGAATGAAACAATGCATTCCGGACCCCTACCACTGTTTGGTTCGGTAAGAAGGATGCTGAGCTGAAATTCGTCTCGAGATCAACGACGTGTAATGCTGCCTTCTTGTCGATTCACATGAGTTCCATAGCAATCTAGATTGAATACTATGTCGGATGGCGGCAGGCTAACGCGAAATTGCTGAGACGGGGCACCGAACGTCTGACATGTCTCACATGACCCAGTGATGTCTTCAAGTAGCTTTCGAGTAGATTCCGAGACGTGGTTCAGTCTTGCGCTCTTGATTACCACTGTATGTAATTTCCCACTTGAAGAGGGCGGAAGTTTCTGTGAAGTTTAACGAGTTCAGATCTGGTATACATAACTTCTTTGGCATCTCAGCATAGGAATAAGTTTCTAAATTTCCTTTCGAGGAGTTTCGACCACCCTGATAGTGGTGCCTGTAACTCGTCGATCACGATGTTAGCAACGAGACTTTCACGATCCAATTTATCCAGTCCCAGTAGCATAGGTACATCTGCTGAGACAACATCCAATGGTATGCTTAGAAACGATCCATTGGGATACGAATTTCCATAGATCCTAATGATAGATAGAATCGTCACCTAATCTGAATCTTGTGGCTGAAGGACGAAGCTTAAACTTTAACTTATGTCGTTTGCAGTATTGCTTAGCTTGTCTCTGCCTGATAAAACTCAGTTGAGCTTCCGTGTCAACGCACGCAACATGAAAGTGCCGTCTCATCTTACTCGATGTTCTACGTGCGCAACTCGAGTTCTAAAGTCATGCACGGATTCATCGAGGTGCATACAAGTAAATGGAGGATGATCCGTAGGCTTAATGTTCGGGATATTTCGGCCTGTAATATCCCGATCTAAAAATCCCAGTCATTACCATGACTGTCGGCAAGTGCGTGACTGACATCCTTCACATCTGTCTCGGATGATTAGTCGGTCTTGATATTTTCAGACGAATCTTGGAAGAATGCGGTAGCTGTAAAGTCTTCGTCGTCCCTGTTGGCTAGTTCCATCAATTTTTGTGACCCTTCAACCATCTCTTGTAGCACTCGATTGCTACTGTTTCCTGATATCTGCTTGTTTCGCAGGAAGGCTGCTTTTCTAGCTGCAATTACTTTGAATTTGATAGGCTTGAAGCATTTCCCGTGACGGTGTCCACTCTTTCGGCAGTTCCAACAGTAATCATCCTATTCTGAACCAGGAAATATAGCTTTGCTCATCTTCTTAGCATGTCCTGGTGAAGCAAAGAAAATATTTGGCTTCGATATGGAGCTGATCTCCGGTGCCATTATCTCGTGAGAATCGTCTTCACGTTCGATACAAATCTTTAACGCGTTACCTAGCTCAGTACTGAGACCTCTCCAAGAATTGGATGCTTCAACACGTGAAAGAGTATTCTCAGCACAGTTTTCAATCACTAGCACATCGCGTAGAAAACTTTTCTTGTGACTCTCATGCCTCCAGATACCAGTGCATAGTGAAATATGCCTTTCGATGTGGTTCTTGAGCTCCTTGAATGCTTTTCTCTTGTCATTTTCCCCCTTCACTAGAAAATTGTTGTATGAAAGCTTTGAAGGTTCCGCCTTAGAATTCTGGTATGGGATTGCGTACAGATGGATTTGTAACGGAACCCGTGGGTTGTATCTAGAAGCGGTGTAGCTTGCTGGTTGCCAGGTCATCAGCGGTGCTCGCTTTGTAGTATTGCCGTAGCCACCTGACAAGAGCCTTTGCATTTGTGTCTGCATAGCACGGATCTGGTCCATGATTTTCTGCAGTGTGTTGCTAGGTTCTGTTTCCATAGGTTGGTATTGCGCACAATTAGTAGATCTATTACCGCAATCTTCAGAACCAGCTTCCGGAACATCATTTTGGCTGTTGTTTTGGTTTTTGCTGTTGCCAGGTTGCACTGGACTTCAAACCGATTTCAGTATGTCCTTGATTTGCTAGCTTGCCGCAAGGCTATCTGCAGATCGAGTGTCGCCGGCGTAGATTATGTAGGCAACCTTGATGTGCACTTGAGTGTCACCTAGGAGACAAGGCGGTTGGTCAAATCCTTCTCTCTTCAGATTCTTCAAAAGTTTCGACGAATATCTCCTTCTTGCTAAAGGTGCACCCTATTGAATAATACATTGTAGCCATTTTCAGAATGCATCCTTGCACGTCATCATTCTTTCCGAACGCTAGTATTCCTGTCCGCAAATCAGTCATTGAATATCGTAGCAAAGTGACACATAGCCTTCTCTTCCTCTTCGTTAGTAGACCCGAACCCATACAATCGGTCAACAAGTTCAGACTTATTTTCGTCCATCAAGCTCTACATATTTGGAATTGTCCTAGGCTGTTGAAACTTACTAGCAATTCGAAGCTCGCTCTCGCAAACTTCAGAGGCAGCTCATGTTCGTAAACTGATGAGACTCGCCCGCACAAGCTTCAGAGGCATCTCGCTCGCGCAAATTGATGGGGAACGCCGCTTTCGTAGGTTCCTGGCAATCAACGATATGAACCGTATTCGCGAATGTGGTAGATATAGGGTGAAGTCGTTGGTAAATTGGTAAATCGTTGTTCTATTTCATTGTTCGCCCCTCTATTTGTACTGCCAATGGTTTCTGTTCTTCAGACATTGTGCACCAAGGGAGTGCTGACTTGACATACCGGAGATTATTACAGCATTCACATATCCCTACCGCATCCGCAGCTTAAACGGAATTGGTCTGCATTTTTGTCCGAAAACTTGGAGTTGATACACCATGCCTTTTTCAATTAACGATCGCGAGCTGTTCTCAGGTACTCGCAGCGACCTGCCGAATGGGAAAGCTGAACAGATGAACGATGAAAAGTTCATGAACTTTTTGGGCGTTGAAAGCAGGCAACTCGTACGTTTCCCGGAGCGCCCCCACTCGACGTGCCTCAGGCTGTGCAGATTCGCGACATGACACATAATTATGCTTGCATGGAGCATGGATGGGTTGAGTATCAGAGGTGTGGAATGATCTATCCTTGGATACAATAACTGTCATTTACTAGATAGATAAGATAATGTTATCTAGAAGCTTACGAAAGATGCACCCGGATTTGCATGCTCCTGAAGATAGGATTATCAGATTTTTTGGTCATTAGTTTTCAAACGTTTGAGCCTACTTTCAGCTAGTGTAGATTTCTAAATCTCACTGTTACACTCTGGTGTTGATTCCTTGTATCCTACAGTTAGAAACTTGTGTAAAGTTGACCGTTGATCTATACTCAACTCACTTTCCTTCCCCTCTTGGATCAAGCAATGGCATTTCCAAAATCTGGACATCGTACAATGGAGGCGTCATTAGCTAGGTAGGTATTTAATAGAGAAGGTCAGCTAGCTTGACATCAACCTATTGCAACGAACCAGGACTCTTAAAGGATAAGATTATCTTAATAGTGCTCATCATGAAGATTATCTGAATAGTCGTGGTTCACTGTGGATAGATAATCTATGACATCTTCGAAATTTAGATATACTATCCTTTTCGATAATCCGATATCTCCCGGATGTAGATATATTTTTCCACACCTCTGCTGAGTATGACTTGGGACGTGGGCTTGACAAGGGCGATACTGGTGCGATGTTTGGCGACGATTTTTGCCTGGTTCATGGTATTACTCGAATGTTTGTTCTAGATCCTGATAATCACGTTGTGGCGCTTGTTCCGCCTCTTCGATACATGATGTATCAAGCCTATCTCATGTACTCTGTGGACCCGCCAATGGGCAATATAATTACCTTTGCCAATCGTGCTGCTGCGCCGCGCTGCGCCATGCGTGCTGCGGTCAAACAGATACTTGCCGGTCAAAACTGCAGCATGCAACGGCAAGGCACCTATTTTACCATCAGCGGGGTTGAAATGGATGAGCTAGGGGAGAACGCAACTGCGCAGCCGGTTTTCGAACGTGTTCCCTACACCTCTATTTCGTGGGCAGTCATGGACAAGTGGCTTGAGCAAGCACACTCGCATTTTGTGTCCTACGTCGTGGCTGATACCCAACTCTACGTTGAACATAATCCAGCTACATGTCTACCTTTATGTGTGCGAGAAGACGAGTCAGACTTGATAATCGCGGATCTAGTTTAGGAAATCGTAGATCAAGATCAGTGTTATGCTGGAGTACCGGTTTACTCAGAGAGTATCATAGCGTTCCAGTTTCGTGGTGGCTGGTACGCTCCCAAGACTGAAAACGGTTTAACCCGCATTCAACATGCGGCTGTACAAAACCAGGACGGTACCCGGCACCATACCAAGGCGTATTTAAACAAGTTCATTGCCAACTCATCAAGAGACCTGTGGTGCATCGGTAGGGTAGATGACGTGCAATGTCCTGCCGACAGCCGTTATGTAGGAGACAACCGCGAGTTTCAAAGATTCAATTTTGAATCCGGTGGGCTTCAAAACGGGGAGACGTTGTGATGTATTTTATGGACGGTGTGTACTCTGCAATGGTGAGAGTGATGTGATCTGATGTTTGTGCTGGTTTTCCGTGTATGATTGCTTACCAATTCAAGATAACTTAACTGTTTTTCGATTGCACCGACTTTTTTTCCACTGTCTATCTACCCTTTCACCCAGGAGAAATACTGTATTACAACAGTCTCTTTCGTTGCATGGCAAGGCTGATCCTGATGTGTCATTATCACACAGTTTCCGTCAATATTAACTAATGCGAAGGAAATCAAATAATAAAGACTATTTTACGCAAATCAGCTGGAAAATTTGCATTGAAAAAGTTGCGTGAAGTGGCGCAACCAGAAACTTGGAGAAACCCTTTTGAAACCCTTTTGTGGTTGAACGGCTGTCGATAATGTTCATGAGGTGCTACGCGTCATAAAATAAGTCCAGTCAGTTAATGGCACTTCTTATCAAACAGTGATATTTGCGCTGAACTGCAACTGAAAAAAAATTGGAATGGAACAAATACAAAAATATAGTACTCCGAGTTCTAGATTTACGATTAGGAACACTGAATTTTCTATCGACAAGATATTAAAAATTGAGACAACTAACATCAATATAAGAAGTTATACGATCATTTTCATTAGTTCTACACCACACTAGCAATATTCCACAACCACGTGCAAGGAAAAAGTTCTCCTATTTTATAGAGTTCACATCGCTGTATTTATTTTTCTATTGCAACATAGTCTCCTTGCAATAATTTATTCAGAAATAGGAAGAGCCAGAATGATCCATTCTGAAATTGATTCGATAATTCAGAATACTATTCTGCTTATAAATGACTGTATTTTGAGCTCTAATTGTATTGTATCCTCTCAACTTGTTTAAATTTGATCCCTGAATGAAATGAAAGCGGATTCGTGATGCAATTCTTACGCAGGATATGATTTTGCAGCTCTTGCATCCAAATGCGCTTGTTTAAGAATACCTCAAAGTGATGGTTATATTGAGACGATGTTTCTTTCCAAACATCTAATACATGTGAATGATCGTTTAGATGGGATGAATCCACATTCAGGACATAGAAGGCATACTTCTAGAGATCTAAGGAAATAGATTTTCATCCACAATAAAGATCTATAGGGTGGTAGAGAGGTAAAAGCTTTTCAAAATGGATCTCTAATATTTAATTTTCTCTGATTGAGACAATAAACAAGTAGGGTGTTTCTTCGCCTACTAGCTTGAGTTCATCTTTTCAAGTCCTTCTGTGCAAACGGAATAATGAAGAACCCATATATTTAGCCTCTGCCCACATATCTTTATCACGAATTAGTGCATTTATTTTACTTGAAGATATTCAAATCGCTCTATCGAACAGGACTAAGGACACTCATGTCTTTTAGTTACAACCAGATCGATTTTGTAAGTGTTTCACCCGTCCTATGGTTACCCTGAATATTTCCGCGACTATCGCACATTCAGATTTTTACCCGTAATTTAAAGGTCGAATTGAATCAGAGGACCTCTTCCAAATAAAGCCGCAAAAGATTAATTTAATCAATGGAATTACCATTTCATTTTAGTTGTATTTCTGTTTTTGGACAGATTCAACTGTAGTGTTTGATCATTTCTAACACCGAAAGAATTTTCCATGAATCATAACTGAATGATGAATTAGCGGCAAAAAATATTCACTAATATTAGTGTAGCTGGATAGGATTCTCAATTTTCAAGCTATTTTGAAATAAAATTCATACTATCAAAGAAGGGATGTGGAATTTCTCGGCTACTACGAGGAGCATTGAGAACTCGATCCAGATCTAATATATTGAAGACCCGCCTGAAATGCAAATAGGTTCTTGCATACCAAATGAGTTGCAAGGCCGAATAGGAAACAAAACAACCTTAGAAAGCGAACAATGTCATTTTGACTATCAAAGTAGTAGTTGTGTCGATTGCTACAAAAACGTTCAGTATCAAAGTTTCAGAATTTAAACAGTAAGTAGGAAACGTCAATGTTGAACACAGAGGTAGCAAACTGACGACAGCTAAAAAAATAATTTGAGGTCGACTGATAAAGAGTGTTCGAGATAACATGTAAATTGCGATATGGGCTAAAATACGGGCCAAGCCGATAATACATTCGCAATATCGTACTCTTATCTCTACTTTGATGTTTCCACTGATTTTTGATGAAGTAGATACCAACGTTAACTGCTATTTAGTATTGGACAAAAGTTTTGGCCAAGGTGAGCCCAAAAAATAGCCATGGTAGGCTTAAGAAAATGGTCAACAAGAAGCGATCATCAAGTAGTCGTTTAGAAACGTCGCCTGGTACGTAATTTAAAGAACGCTCAATGTGCTAGGTTAGGTAGTTCAGATAGTAAGCTTTGAGATTTGTCAACATCTGTCTCGCTAGTAGCCTCTCCACTTTCATCACGTGACCCAAGACCTCAGACAATACGGTGCAACGTTCCACGCTTGCCAATGAGTTTTCTATTTATCCTGAGCTTTATTCTGTCTCGAGAGCCTGTTCGGTTCTGCCGCCATTGCTGTCATCTTTCACTTCATCTCTTCGCTTTTTTTCACAGACACAAGATTAGTCTCGCCCCCACACGTTACTGCAAAGTGCAGAATCTGTACATCCATCAAGTCGACAACCATCACCCGCTACTGGAAAAGTGGAATGAACCAGAACACCCGGAAGCGGCTGAGGAGTCGGGCCAAAAACTATATGCTGCAAGAAATTCAAGAGTTGCTTGAATTCGTCGAGTAGGTTCTGCCCCTGGGCCACCAAGAATGTTCCATCTTTATGAGCCACTACGAGCGATGGCAGTTCGAGAACGAGACGCCGATCCGAGGCATGCAAAGCATTAAGCCAAAATTTAACAAGATGGTGAATGCGATTAAATGACGGCCAGTCCGAACTGTCCCTACTATGTACGTCGCACAATACCCATCGCCAAAGCCATGCAGACGAGATGTGTTGCAGCAACACTTGGAGTTCAAGATTCCGCCCATGAGAATTCAGATGGAGATGCAAATACCAGCAGCACAACAAATCTGACGAGTCCACCTGATCATCCTGAAAGACAACAGTCTACTCATGTAGGACAACGTTCAGTTCGACACACTGCCGGTGCCGGTGGAATTAAGACTCGCAATAGTGCAGATTTTTTACTTGAATGCACAACAAAAATGATAGGCTAAGTTGGAGAAATGGCTCAGGCTGTTATAGCAACAGATATTGCGGATATCAAAGCACTTTCGCGCAATAAGATTCATCCCGCAATAGGTGAAACCAATCACTCTATCGAAGACATTCGCGATTCGTTCCATAATATTTGTTTCAACCAACCACAACAGTCAAGTCAATCTAATTCTCTCTCTATTTCTCGGACCCACGGTTGAATCAGCTAGTTGATGTTCGCCTACACGCTTTTGATTTACTTCAATCCAACAAGTCGAGTTCGAAAATTCATAAAATGCGAATAGCATTTAATTAATCGGATACGTTTGTTCGCGCCGGCCGGTAAGTTGACTCTAATCTTTTTGAAAGGGCTTTTCAAGGCTGCCACTCTCAACTCTGCCGACTGCCATTTTGACCAATTATTGAGCTTTTTTCTTGATGCAAGTGTAGGAAAACTTCTGAAACGTCTGTACAATGAAATACAACAACTCCATAACCGACTAACTTGATATGTTACAAGGCATTTAGTGCCGGTTACCGGAGAAACATGAATATTCCGTTTACTCTGTAACGTATCTACGCGCTATTAGTTAATGATCCTGAATTTATCAGACAGTGTAATTGAGAAAGTCACGTGTGGCTCGTCTTCTTGAACTCTACTGCTCAACACCCTTCTCCACACCTCGCAACCTACTCAGAATTCTCGAAATGTCAATAGTAAGCAACGACACCTTTATTGCACCATTCCCTGTAGTTCTGTTCCGAAACGACGAAGTAGGCTCCCGCTATCAGATTGTTGTTTTTGATTGGTCACTAATTATCTGAAATTCTGTAGAGGCCGCCCGGCAGCTCTACAGGCATTTAGAGATTGATGCACTTCTCTGTGCTTTCTCTTTATTCTATTGGCTAAGATCTGGTTGTCTGGCAGTCTGGGAATTCCTGGATGCCCCCATTGTCTTTTTTTAAAATACAACAAGGCACAGCGTGGCAGTCATCACATGCTCAGTGCAAGAAAACTGAAACATTTATTGAAGAGACGCCCGCTGATTCTGTCGCAGACCAAGTTACCAACACTACCAAATTCACAACTTGAACAGAATTGTTTCGCATTCTGTTAGCAAACCTGCATGTGGTGAACTATGCCTTTCTTGCAACAGCTGTTCGGTAGACGTGCGGGTCAACGAAAGGATCGCAAACCGCACTCAACTACTAACCACATTCAGCCGAATAGAAAAGCTGAACAGATGAACGATGAAAGGTTCATGAACGTTTCGGAGCGTGGAAAGCTGGCAGCCAGTAAGTTTCCCGATGTGCCTCCTCTGGACGTCCCCCCAGCTGTAAAAATCCGCGAAGAAAAGTACAATCATGCTTGCATGGAGCACGGCTGGGTTGAATTTGACTTGGGACGTGGGCTTGACAAAGGCGATACTGGTGCGATGTTTGGTGACGATTTTTGCCTCGTTCACGGGATTACTCGAGTGTTTGTTCTAGATCCAGACAATCATGTTGCGGCGCTTGTTTCACCTCTTCGATACATGATGTATCAAGCCTATCGCATGTACTCTGTGAA
>JAAUYH010013160.1_pt1 | contig 27120 bp, 26 predicted proteins | sample 7278061 | NCBI WGS metagenome assembly JAAUYH01 (sample SAMN14350203, study PRJNA611818) | marine sediment metagenome | isolation source: surface marine sediment (0.6m) | place: French Polynesia: Moorea | collected 2018-08
AGCTTCGAGCTGGTGGTTGCCGAATTTTTGCTGAATCATGCCCAAACGGAAGAACAACTGCTCCTCATGTGTCAGACCATCTATGCCAATCTGAAACCGAGCGGTCGTTTCATTGCCATCAACGACAATGTTGCACAGTCCCCTGAATCCTATCCCCTCTGTGAAAAATATGGCTTGACCAAAAGTATTTCCGGGTCGCTAGCCGAAGGGGTGCCCATCACCATAACATTCTCTGTTGACGGACAGAAGTTCAGCCTTTATAACTATTACCTGAGCAGAGCCATCTATGAATGGGCATTCCGAACTGCTGGCTTTAAAAAGATTCGTTGGCATCAACCTATAGTCTCTCCTGAAGGAGTACAGGAATTTGGTCAAGAGTTCTGGCAGGATTTCCTCGACTGTGCCGCTATAATTGGCATTGAATGTCTCAAGTAGGGGGAGAGTTACTGCATTACTGTATCTAGTAAAACTGCTCCTGGGTTCTTACTTAGTAGCGCGATCGCTACTTATATTACAAGAGTTCGATTAAGAAATTCTTTATCGCGATCGCGCTGGTTCAAAAAGTTGTCCATCTGCTGAGACTAGACTTTAACTTGGTCAAAACTGAGGTATGGTCATCATTTCTTTCTGCTATAGAATTCGGAGTAAATAGGGGTTTAGGTAAACGATATGGATAATATCCTATTGTTTTTAATTCTGCTGTTAGACGCTCAAAACACATCTGAGCTTTTTGGTCTTGACCAGGGACTTCTCGATCGAAAACTAATGATGTCATCACGTACATTTCTCTGGTGTTAACACCATCCAAAACAATCATCGGCTCAAATCCATAATCATTAAAACATTGTTCGATAACTGGAACAATAGTAAGAGCGTCCGTACCAGAAGAAGGTGCTGTTATGGCTATCCAGATAAAACCACATCGATCTCGATCTAAATTCATGATTTCTGGAATTGAGTTGCGCTTACGCCAATAGCCAATCGGGATGCTTCCCTGCCCAGGAATTCCTGCAAAAGTCAGCAGACGACCTTTAAGTAGCTCATAAGTCAATTCAGGAATTGCTAAATTCTGATTCCAACGCAATCTTTTGATTTGAGCTTTATCTACAGTCACCGATTTAAATCGATTTACCTTGTCCTGAAGTGCTTCGTGAATATCTGCTGTTGCTGCCTGAGCGTGTCTGAAACTAGGAGAATAGATGGCAAATATTCCATTGTAGACTCCTGACCAGACAGGGATTTGTTGTTGCCTTAGAATTTTAAGCATCAACTGAAGATCGAGGGTTGATTTTCCAGATGCTTCTAGCCAAGGAAACTGACTAATCTCTGCGAGAATTCGATAACCATGTAATAAGATCCAATTGCTCTGAATTAATCCAGTTTGCTTTAAATTTTGCAATTGGTCTGTTAACTCATCTAGCTGTGCTTCATCATCGATTGAAAAATAAAATATTTGTAAGTATTCAGGTAACAATGACAATTCCAATGTCATTTCAGTGACAATCCCTAAATTTGATTGCCGAAATAAACCCTTCAAGTCTGGACCTCGACCATAACTAGATATTCTTGCAGTTGAAGCATTGGGCAAAGCATCAAATCCAGTTTTAAGTAATTCACCAGAGGGTAAAATTGCCTCAAGAGAAATGACATAATTCCAGCGAATGACATTCAAACCATTAGCATATCCTGCATCTATAGCATTACCAATAATGCTAGAGTAAGGTGAACTTCCTGTTATAGAGAAGAGCAAGTGAGGATAGTTTGAACGTAAATACTCAAATAACTGCTGCTGGGTTACTCCAGGACCAAGAGTAACAGTGGCATTTTTCCCATCGACCTTAATTTGATTCAGCCGACTCAAATCCATGACCACACTGAAGTTTTCATACGGGACTTGAGAACCATATCCCCAGTTATATCCTCGACTGACTGGGTAAATAGGTACTCCAAAGTCTTGAGCAGCTTTGAGGCAAGCTTGAACTTCTTGTGATGAACCTGGTTGAATGATAAAACGCACTTGTTGTGATGTGGCAAAAGTAGCTGTTTCTATAGCTGTAATTACATTTTTATTGGTAATTACATACTGAGAACCAACTATTTTCTGACAAAATTTTAAGTAGTGCCATCTTGATTTTAGACTGGGGCTGGACAGTAAAAATGATGTCATTATTATTCTCCTTATTCAATCGATTAATTAAATCAGCGTTGGGTTACTCAAAAATGAAAGAACTCGATCGTAAGAATTAACTGAATTAACTGGCTCTGAGAAAGCTAGTTGATAAGTCGTAACATTGGCTAAAATCAAGCTAAATTAGCTAAATTAGTCAAGGTTTTCATAAATTCCCCGTAATTTAGTTTCGAGTCGATACTACTATGGTAGTCATGGTCTTGAGATTTTGACAACTTGGTATCGAGTCGATGTTATATTTCTTAATGAACAACATTTTTCTCGCTCGACTTCTAGAACGGATTAGTAATCCTGAGTTTTCACGGCATCTTTGAAAGGGGAATTTGGTTAGGAAGAAATTTCTAATGCGATCGCGCCCCACGGGCGCGATCGAGAAACAAGACTAGAGTTGGATAGAAGCTAGACAAGATAATGGACGAGCGAATTACAGATTCTCAAACATTTAAAGAGAGATGCTCAACCCACAGTTGCCATAATCGAGCGACTGCCGTGAAGCTTATTATGACCTCTGCACTCCTGCCTACTTAATCAACTCCCAAGCCAACTTAGCTGCCCCTAACATACCCGCTTTATTCCCCAACTCGGCAGTTAAAACTTGTAAACCCAGACGAGAAGTAGGTAACACTCGCTTTTCAATTTCCGTTATGGTAGCTGGTAAAAAATACTCCGCACTAGCACTAATACCACCGCCAATAATCACCGCTTCAGGAGTTAAAACATAAATTAAACTAGCTATTGCTGCACCTAAAATTTGTCCGTAACTCTGCCAAAACTCTAAAGCAGATCGATCGCCCAATTGCGCTAATTTACCTAATTCTGCTGGCTCTTTACCCGTAGCACGATAAATCGCCCCGATAGAAGCGTGCTGTTCTAAAGAACCTCTATTCCCACTTCTACAGGGATGACCCTTGGGATCGAGAATAGTTAAACCCAGTTCTCCCGCAGCACCAAAATGACCAGTAAACAATTTACCATCGAGGATAATTGCCCCACCAACACCAGTCCCCAGAGTTAAAACAATTAAATGTTTAAATTTCCTGCCAGCACCTAACCAAGCTTCCCCAATACCAGCACAGTTAGCATCATTAGCGACAATTGTAGGTAATTCTGTTTTTGCTTCTAACCGATCGGCTAGAGGTACATTATCCCAACCAATTAAATTAATGGCAATTTTAGCAATTCTACCCGTACTATCCGCAGGACCGGGACTACCAATCCCAATAGCAATGCAATTATTATTTTCTTTAAGTTTATTTACATTAAGCGCGATCGCCTGAACTACCGCTTCTGGTAGGGAGGGTTGGGGAGTAGGTACACTCAAAGATTCCAGACAAGTTCCATCTTTTAAAAAACGTCCTAGCTTAATTGCCGTACCGCCTAAATCTATGCCAATTACTTCAGCTTCTTTCACTCGCTCTCTTGTTTAGTTTGTGTTTTTGTTTAAAAAAGCTAATAGCGGGTATCTAATAGCTAATAGCTAGTTTAAGATCGACAACGTTAATCAACATCAGACGTAATTTAATCAACTTCTGTGACGACAAAATCACCTCGTTTATTGATCGCTGCTAGTGGTACTGGGGGACATCTGTTTCCTGCTTTGGCTTTAGCCGAACAATTACCCAATTATCAGATTGAATGGTTAGGAGTAAGCGATCGCCTGGAACAAACTTTAGTACCCGACTGCTATACTCTACATACAATTTCTCTTGAGGGATTTCAACAGGGTTTCGGGCTAAAAACAGTTCAGATTATCTTTCGTTTTCTTGCTTCGGTTTTCCAAGTCCAAAAAATAATTAAAGAAAGAAACATTGATGCTGTCTTTACTACTGGGGGTTATATTGCTGCTCCTGCTATTTTAGCTGCTCGTCTGCAAAAAATACCTGCTGTGATTCATGAGTCTAACTTTATTCCCGGTAAAGTAACTCGTTTCTTGAGTCGTTGGTGTGATACTGTTGCTCTGGGTTTTGCAGGTACCGATCGATATTTACCTCAAGTAAATACAGTTCACGTTAGTACTCCCGTTCGTTCTCAATTTCTCACTAGTCAAAGTCTAGATTTAGATATTCCCATCGATGTACCTTTAATTGTAGTAGTTGGTGGTTCCCAGGGAGCAGTAGCCGTCAATAAATTAGTTAGGGAAGCAGCCCAAGCCTGGTTTGAAATTGGTGCAGTGGTAGTCCATCTCACGGGTAAAAACGACCCCGAAATAGATAGTTTGCAGCATCCTCAGTATATTTGTTTGCCCTTTTACGAAAATATGGCGGGGTTATTACAAAGAGCTAATTTAGCTATCAGTCGGGCTGGTGCGGGAACATTAACAGAATTGGCAGTTACTCATACTCCTGCTATTTTAATTCCCTATCCCTACGCAGCAGAAGATCATCAAGCTTATAACGCTAAAGTATTTGCCGATGCTGACGCAGCAATTGTCTATCGACAAGAAAAATTAACTGGGTCAATTTTGCGCGAGCGCGTTTTAGAATTATTGCAATCTCCTACTCAATTAGAAAAAATGGCAGAAAACGCAGCCAATTTAGCCATAACAGACAGTTCCGAAAGATTGGCGAAGATAGTCAATGACTTAGTTGATTAGATTTATTATTTTATTTATTATTTTTTACTTAGTACTATCCATGACTTTATTCGATCGAGAAACAGTTTTACAAAAAATTAAATTGGGAGTTTCTTTTAAACAGGCAGAATTGAGTCGATTGAATTTAGAATCTACCAATATCGACGAAGCTGTATTTAGTGAGTCTTATATGCGAGGAGCTAATTTAGTTCGAGCTTCTTGCCGTAGAGCAAACTTTAAAAGTACCAATTTAATGTTCGCTGACTTAAGTTATGCTAACTTATCTCAAGCTAATCTGGAAAGAACTGAACTGAATAGTGCCAATTTAAGCCATGCTATTTTAGACGATGCTAACGCTTACAAAATTAAATTATTTGCTGCCAAGTTAGATGGACTAAAGGCTATTAATACTAATTTATCTCTCGCAGATTTACGGCAAGTTTCAGGAACAGATATTGATTTTAGTGGTGCAAATCTCAGTAAAGCTTATTTAGTACAAACTATCTTGGAAAAAATTGATTTTGAACGAGCAATGGTGACTAATGCTCTACTTCAAAGTTCAAATATTAAAAATTCTAGATGGCACAAAGCCAATTTACAAAATACTAATCTAACTAAAGCTAATATTACTAACGCTGATTTTACAGATGCTAGTTTGGTAAACTCTAAATTCATTCAGGCTCAATTAGATACAGTCAACTTTACCGACGCAGAATTACTAGAGACAGATTTCAGTAGCGCACGGCTAAACAAGATTGATTTTAGTAATAGCAATTTATTATCTGCTAACTTAGAAGGTGCAAAACTGACCAATATAAATTTAACTAATGCTAATTTACAAGATGCCAACTTAGAAAATACTGTTTGGCAAAATGTCATTTTTGATAATTGTAATGTCGATAGAGCAGTTTTTTCTGATGCCGAAGGTTTAAGCGACGAACAAAAGCAATGGTTAAGACAAAATGGTGCTTTAAATGTTACTTGAACATCTCAGGGAACATAGAATTAAAATGATAAATACACAAGTAATCGAGCAATTTTGGCGATCCTATCTTGCTACCTTGCCCAAACAACATAAGCATAGACATTACACTTTACCCAATGCTTGGAGCTTTGGTAACAGTCCTCAAATGGCAGATAAACTAGGAGAACTTGTACTCAAAGGTATTAAGACGGCTACCTGTAGTCGTTACCTTGGGGAAAATATTTTAGATGACGCAGGCTTAAGCATTATTGTAAACAGCAAAGGGGATATCTTGTGTCTTATCGAAACCTATGAAATAACCATTCGGCGTTATAAGGATGTTGATGCCGACTTTGCCAAAGCTGAGGGTGAAGGTAATTTAAGCCTAGAATACTGGAAGCAAGCTCACTGGGATTTCTTCTCAAATGAGGCAAAAATAGAAGGCTATGAGGTTAGTGAAGATATGCTTTTAAGCTGTAAAAGATTTCGTGTGGTATATAGAAATGAAGATGGATAGTTCTTTTCAGTTAGCACATAACTAAACTCTGAGGAGTATTCCATCATTAGGTTGAGCCAGGCGATTGCTTTTGTAATTAGAAAGAGCGATCGCTCTTAACCAAACTCTAAAAATAAATTTATGCCTAGTATAAAATTAGGGTATTCCAATCGAGATAAAATATGACTAATTCAGCCAGTGTCGATGAAACCAGAATCAAAGCTTTATTTAAAGAAGCTATTGTTGAAGTAATAGAAGAAAACCAAGATTTAGTAAGTTCTATATTAGTAGATGCTTTAGAAGATATTAGGCTATCCCGTGCTATTGAAGAAGGAGAAACAAGTAAAACTGTCAGTCGAGAAGAAGTATTTAAAGCATTAAGTGGTGAATAGTGGAGACAGAATTTAAAGCTAGTTTTCTTAAAGATGTTCGCTCTATCAAAGAAAAAGAGCTTCTTTCTCGTCTAGAACAATTTATTGTGGCAGTAGAAAAAGCAGACAATTTGAGTCAAATTCCTAATCTCAAGAAACTGAAAGTAAAAAAGAGCCTTTACTATCGCTCCAGAATTGGTGACTATCGCGTCGGGCTAATTATTAAAAAAGGTACTGTAGTTTTTGTTCGCTTTCTGAATCGCAGAGAAATTTATCGCTATTTTCCTTAAGCGATCGATATTCATACCCACAATTTAAATTTTATTAGATTACCAATACGGGCGATCGATAATAGCGATCGCCCTTGATAGTAAGTTCGATAACTCCGAACTCCAAACTTATTTCGTTTTTTCCGCCCAAACTCTAGTGGGTAGTCCCCAAATATAGATAAAGCCTTCAGCAGCTTTATGATCGAATTTATCTTCTGCGCCGTAAGTAGCTAGATCGGGAGTATAGATAGAATTAGCGGATTTACGACCTACAATAGTAGCATTACCCTTAAATAACTTAATTCTTACGCTACCAGAAACCCGTTCTTGAGTCTTCTGAATAAAAGCATCTAAAGCTTCTTTAAGAGGACTATACCACAATCCTCGATAAATCAGTTCGCTATAAGTTTGTTCTATTCCTTGCTTATAGTTCGTAATATCGGCAGTGAGAGTTAAACTTTCTAAGTCACGATGAGCATTAATTAGTGCTAACAAGGCTGGAGTTTCATAGATTTCCCGCGATTTGATGCCGACAACGCGGTTTTCAATCATGTCGATGCGCCCAAATCCATGATTGCCGACTATTTCATTGAGTTGAGTAATAAGCTCGACAGGGTTAAGTTGGTTACCGTTGATGCTAACAGGAATTCCTCGTTCAAAGCCAATTTCTATATATTCTGGCTCATTGGGAGTATCCGCGATCGCTTTAGTCATGACAAAAACTTCTTCGGGAGGTTCGGTCATGGGGTCTTCTAGCGGTCCTGCTTCGATACTGCGTCCCAGTAAGTTGCGATCGATACTATAAGGAGAAGATTTTTTCACGGGAAATTCCATGCCAAATTTTTCTCCGTAAGTGATAGCTTCTTCTCGACTCATCCCCCATTCTCTGGCTGGTGCTAACACTTTCAGGTTCGGGTTTAATGCCATAATACCCACATCAAAGCGTACCTGATCGTTACCTTTCCCAGTACATCCGTGAGCAACGGCATCTGCTCCATATTTTTCCGCTGCTTCTACTAATAATTTAGCAATTAGAGGACGAGCTAAAGCAGTAGAGAGAGGATAACGATTTTCGTAGAGAGTATTAGCTTGAATGGCAGGAAAAGCATACTCTTTAACAAAGGTTTCTTTAGCATCTTCTACTAAAGACTCTACAGCCCCACATTTTAAAGCCTTTGACTGAATTGGTTTAAGTTCTTCTCCCTGTCCCAAATCTGCTGCTAGAGTAATAACTTCTTTTACTCCCCATTCTTCTTTTAAATAAGGAATACAAACGGAAGTATCTACCCCCCCAGAATAAGCTAAGACAACTTTTTCAGCGCGACCCATAAATTATTGACCCTATAAAAAAACACTAACGGGCTATTGTAGCGGAAACAATAGACCTCTTGCACCTCCATACAATAAAGTGCGATCGCTGATTTACTTGGTTAAATCAACAAAATTTAATTTGGTAATCTATAATAGAAGTAATCGATATTTCAAAGGAGTATATTAACCTTGGCACAAAGGCTAAAAAGATGGGAATCCCCTCGTCGTCAGGGGCGAAACGATAAAGGAAAAGGTGGCACAGCAAGAGCAAGACAGCTAAGAAAACAACAAAAAATGCTGCGTAAAAAGCTCAAAGGTAATCCAGAAACTAAACCACAAGATAAATCACAGAGGAGGGAAGAATCTCTCCTCTTCTTTTTGGTGTTGCCTAAGGTATCTTAGAAGTCGATCCCTATTTAATAGATATCTATGCCAGTAGATTTAATTGTTATCATCGCTGCTATTATTGTTGCCTGGCTTCTTTTTACTTGGTCAATCAAAGTCTTAAAAGCTAGTATCAGCACGGCTCTAAGCATTGCTATCATTGCGTTGATTTTACAATTATTTTTGGGGATTGGCTTTGAGGAAGTATGGCAAAAATTAGTGCAATTTTCTCAAACAGTTGGACAATTTTTTACTCAATAAGCACTTATCATTTTTTCTAAGCAGAGGTTAAGCTAGATCGTCAAGTCTTCTCGTCACTTGTACTCGGCGATCGCAAATTAGTATCTAATCACCAAAATTATGTCTCAGCAATCCAATTCTCTGTCTGAAAAAAAGTCTAGCTTAGTTCATCAACCTTTTCCCGAGCGTGAAATTAATCTATTTAATCCACCTAAAAAAAATCCTAATGGTTACTTAAGTCCTGCTAAACTTTACCTTAAAGATATTTTAGAGGAAGAACTAACATCTTCTAGTACAGACAAAATTAAGGGACAGAATGTTTTACAGAATCCTTGGGTAATTAGTTCTCTGCTAATTGTGCTAATAGCCAATCTAGTTTCTGGTGCATTTATATTCCTTCATCGTCAAGATGCGATCGAAGCAGCTAAAGCCAAGTCTTCTGAAAGGTTATCGACAGAACCTAATTTAGCAGCCAAAGAATTCATCGAGCTTAATTTGAGTACTCTGAGTACGATATCTTCTCCAGAACCAGCAAACAAAGAATCAAAATCGGCAAAGTCTATAACTGAAGCTCATGCTGGCTACATACCTACTTATGCTGCCCATCCTTTGCTCTCTAAGAGTAAAGATTATTACTATATATTAACTGAATATGCGGGCGATCGCTCTTTAGAATTAGCCAAGACTCAAGTAAAACAAGTTTCTTTAGTTAACTTTCCTCAAGGTATATTTATTTATATGGGAGCTTTTGAACAAAAAAGTCAAGCAGAAAAATTTGTAGCCAGTTTAAAGGCAGAAGGTATGTATGCTTATGTCTATCCGTTTGATTAAAGCATTAATTAAATCGAGCGTCTTTTCTAATTTCTTTCTTTCTATAATTGGGATGAATAGTTATTGAAAATATAGTCAAATGTTACACCACAATTTCAACGCTGCCAGGAGTTCCTCTGGCTGGGCAAACTACCATAATGCCCTCTACCCCTCGCCAAAACGGACATCTCAAGCTTTTGAGCTTTGCTCAAAAGACGTGTCCTCAGGTTTCTGGGGATACTTTTCTAGATACTTGAAAGAGAAACTTTTGAATTTTGGTTTGATTTGCTCTTCAAAAGAGATGTTTATTCGACCCCTGACTATCAGCAAAACTGTTTAAGCAGTTGTGTCAAGGACTTTCACCTTATCTCTTTGAGTCATCGCATCTAGTTTCATCTCTCAAGATTTTACTATGTTTGGCTACAAAAGAATATAAATTCATTGGATGTCTATCCTACCACAAATCCCTGAAAATTATGTTATTCAATCGCCTCAAAATATTTTTAATATTATTAGTTTTGTTGTTTTTGGGCGTTCTATTTTGGCAAAATCAACCACTTCTCTCTCTCAAATTACTTTGTCCTGATGTTAATCAATCTTCTTGTTTCTATCAAACACCCCCATTACCTTTATCGTTGTGGATGCTGTTCTTTACCTTAGCGGGTGTGGCTACTAGTTTTGTTTGGCAATTACTTAATTATCTAGGTACAAAAGGTTCAAGTAAAAGTAAATCTTCTGCTTCAACTCGCTATACTTCAGAAGTAGAAAATACGCCCAGAAGTTCTCAAACAGAAACCAAATTTACTAATACGCAACCATTCGCTCGAGCAAAGCAACCTATAGAGCGATCGTCAGTAGAAACTACAACTAACGTTAATCCACCATCTACTCATAATTTTACCAAGGGATCGGATTGGGAAGATGACCGCCAACATGATGATTGGGATACGGAGGAATCAACTCAAGAAAATGCTACCAAGCAACCTGCTGATAAGCAGATAAAGGATAACAAACGTCCTCAATTTTCAAAGGATTCCGCAACAACTCCAAGTTCTGATACTGCCTATTCTTATAAATTTCGTCCAGCCAATAAAAATAAAGACCGAGAAGTAGACCGAGTTTATGATGCTAACTACAGAGTGATCGATCCAGCTTCACGCAAAAATACTAACGAGCCGATGGAAACGAAACCAGATGATGATGAGGAATGGATTTGAACTAGAGACAATTAGCTTTTAGAAGCAAAGAGTACTTCTCGTGATTCTTGCTTGACTAAACCAAGCATTGCTGCCTGCTGTAAGTTGATAAATGCTTCAAAATCTTCTGACTCATATTTCCCTCTGAGCAAAACACGTAATTTTTCTTCTGCTTCTATAGTCAAATAGCCTGTAGTTAAAGCTTGTTTAACTAATTCTCTAATTAATTGTACCGATCTTGCCTTCATTGAAAATACTGTCCTGAGTATAAATACTGAATATTAATATGTTGGAAACATTTATATTTATGTAATTAGTGAGATCGATCTAATATATTAAGATACTTTTACTAAATTTACGTATTAATATATCTGATTTTAATGAAGCTTTGGTAAACCTTCAGTAAACTAGATCACTGTTTGGACTAGGATTACGATCGTTGACATTAAGATTTTAATAGTGTAATAAATTTACAAATATTTTTTTTTAGGAGCAAATTTGCTAATTTAAAGTTTGCTCTAATTAAAAACCGACAATGGAAGATTTACTCAAAGGACTGAATGTTTACCTAATTGGTATGATGGGAACAGGAAAAACCACTGTTGGTAAGCTTTTAGCTAAAGAATTAGGCTATCGTTTCTTTGATACAGATGAATTAATAGAAGCCGTAGCCGGCAAAACAATTCCCGAAATTTTTGCCGAAGAAGGAGAAGAAAATTTCCGTGATTTGGAAAGTAAAGTTTTAAACGAAGTATCTGCTTATATTAAAAGTGCGATCGCCACTGGGGGTGGTATCATTCAAAGGCAAATAAATTGGAGCTATTTACGTCAAGGTCTAATTATTTGGCTAGATACAGACCTCAAAATAATTCAAGAGCGTTTAGAGACAGATGGAAGTAGACCTTTGGCTTCAAAATTAGAATCGTTATGGTCAGTTCGCCGTCCTCTGTATACTCAAGCAGATTTACACGTTAAAGTAGAAAACCAACAGACTCCAGAAGAGGTAGTAAACCAGATTATTGAACTAATTCCCAGTGTGATTAATTCTTAAGCAAATAATCTTTAGAGAAAGCATAGTAAAAAGCTTTTTTTTAATTGCAGAAAACAACAATAAGCCTTACGATCGAGTTATCTTTGACTCTTTAAAAGAGTTGTTCAATTAGAGTTAGATACGCTGAATAAGTTGTGCTGGTAGAATCTTAATCCGATTCTATGGCAATACCTATGACTCCGCAGGAGTTTTTCGATTCACGTCTTATTGATGATATTTTCTTACATTAGTTTTTGACTATTCAGCGTATTTTTTTAAGATTTATTAATTAAGGTTGACATCATTACAGAGTTAAAAATAACTTTGTACTACTTTATAAAGTAATAAAATGTTAGATTTAGATACAAAACAAAAAGTAAAATCTTTAGAAATAGAACCTTTATTGGAAGCTAACTTTCCCATACAACCTGGTTCGCTAATCTCCTCTATGCACGGATATAGTCTTTATTCTGCTCTCAAGCGTCAAATACCTTGGTTGGGAGATTGTCCGATTACCTCTATTTCATCGATCGCGGGAATTAAAAATGGGAAAGGGAAAATTGAAACTCAAGAGTTTTCTCGGTTATATATTCGGATACCGCTATCAAAAGCTAGTAGCTTGTATAGTCTGGCAGGACAAACTTTAAGGATTGGACAGGGAGAGATATCGCTCAAAATTCCAAGTATTGCACCTTTAACCCCAAAATCGACTTTAAAAGCCAGAATTGTTCTCATTCATTTATCTCCAAAAGAACCTAACCTATCGCCAGATCGGTTTTTAGCTGCTGCCACTCGTCAGCTACAAGAAAGAGAAATTGAGGGAAAAGTATCTATTTTGTTACGTCAAGGAGCATTAGATAGAAAAGTTTTGATAGTTAAAGGTAAGAGAAATCCTGGGTTTGGAGTGCAAGTGACAGGACTAAGTGAAGAAGATTCTCTCAAGTTAAAAACATTGGGATTGGGAGGAAGACGTAAAATGGGGGCTGGTTTTTTTGTATGAGATTATTAGCTAAATCCCTTAAAAAAGAGTATGAAGACAATCGATATGCTTTTACTTTAGTAGGTCATTTAGAGCTAGGCATTCAAGCTGCTTTAAAGTTTAAAACCATTGCAGTAATAATTTGTCATCGCCTTGGTTTAGACATGACTCCAGAAGAATTAGCTAATACTGTAGCTTTAGCTATTTGGATTCACGACTGGGGAAAAGTAAGCGGTGATTTCCAGGCTTTTATTCATTCTAAATCTACTAAAAAGTTATTAAAAGATTGGTATCAAATTCACAATACATTACTTCCTGTAGCTAATCAAGCTATTAGGCATGAATTATTAAGTGTAGTTTTAGCTTATCGAATAAAATCTATTTATACTTGGCTCAAATCTGCTTCTAATATCAATATTGCGATAGCACTTGTTGGGGTTATTACTCATCACCTAAAAACCCAGCGACAAAATTATTTTGCTTCAGAGCGAATCGTTATTCCTCTAAAGATTTATACAAGTAAAAAACAAACTTCAGATTTTGAAAATATTTTAAATCTAGGGGTAAGATATTTTGAATTTTCTCCTCAGCTACCTAAAGATATTCTTAGTATTGAGCAACTGGAAGTAAATGATTTACAAAAATGGATAGAAGAAGTAAAAGACTGGTGTATTAATATTATTAGTAAAAGCTGCGATCGCGATTTAGAAAAACAAAAGAAAGTTGCAGTAGTTAAAGCTTTAGTAATGAGTGCGGATTTAGCTGCATCGGCATTATTTACTGAAGAGAGAGGAGAGCGCGATTATACACAGTGGATTGAAGATGCTTTAGCCGAGTATTTAACAGCATCAGAGATTGACAAAGTTATTCAGGCTACATTAAAAGGCAAATCTTTATTACCATTTCAAAAAAAAGAAAAAAAATATAAATCTAGAGTATTAATTGTTGTTGCTGGTTGTGGTGCTGGTAAAACTTTAGTTCCCTTTGTGCGGTTTCAAAGATTAATCAAACAGGAATTAAAAGCCAAAATGTTTTTTTGTTACCCTACTACCGCTACTACTTCTCAAGGGTTTATTGATTATGGATTAAATTTAGCTCAAAAAGAACTAGCTACTATATCTCACAGTCGTTCGTGGGTCGATTATCAACTTAAATTTAAAGATTTAATGGTGAGCTACGAGCGAGAATCTAATAATAAAGAATTCGATCCTGAAGAGGATGAGATAACATCATTTCAAACTAAAGTTGAAGCTTTAAAACTGTGGCATTCTAAATTGATTTTTTGTACCGCCCATACTGTTTTGGGTTTGATTCAAAATCATCGTAAAGGACTGTATAGTTTTCCTGCTATATCACAAGGTATTTTTGTTTTTGACGAAATTCACGCCTATCCACCTCAATTATTTAGTGCATTATTACAATTTTTCAGGATTTTTCGTAATACTCCTATGGTCTTGATGTCAGCATCTTTGACAACCGCACAAGAAAAAGCTATTCAAGATGTTTTAGCTGAAAATAATGAATCTGCCGATGTTCTTAGAGGGGCAAAAGAAATTGAAGAATTAGAGCGATACAAAATAAATAAAATAGACTCTCAAGAATTAGCTTGGGCTGAAATAATTACCGAATTAAAAAATAATGGTAAAGTTCTCTGGATTACTAATCAGGTAGCAGATTCACAACATATTTATACTGAAGCAAAAACTAGATTTACTGAAGCAGGTTTATTCAAAGATCTCAATGCAAGCCTTCTTTAGAAGCCCAAAAATATGTAGTTTCAGTACGAAGTATTAAAGGAAAAACTCAAAAATGGCAACAAAATAAGGCTTTTAAATTTTATCGAATTGCGCCAACTGAAGATATTCATTATCACCCAAAGATTGGTGCATACAATCCTAAAGACGAAATGCTAGCTAAAACTTACGGTCACTATACCTACATACGATAAAAATGAAAACTCAATCCTCAACAGCAACTAAATTAATACTATCACTATGGGACACTTGTCCGACACAACTACATCGGGCGGGTTTGGGTGGTTTATGGTCGATTCTAGATTCTTTATCTGCCATCAAAGAAAAAATAGTCAGTTGGGACTTATCTCCTGATAAAGATGAAATAACTCTTATTTGGGAATGTTCCGATTATGAAGCTATAACTTGGCTGCTGTCTCAAGCTTATCAATTAACTGAAGAAGGAATAATTAAAATACCTGGTAATGAAAAATTAACAACCTTAGAACAAATTGCTATTCACAATGGACTAACTTCTGTATTTTATCTACAACCAAGAGCAATTAAGTCTCCAGGGAAAACTACAATTACTCTAGATATTGATGACAAACAGATCGAAGTTGAATACAAACCCCTCGAATATTATCCCCATCAAGATTTACGTACTCTTAAGCCCTATAAAAAAGAAAAATTCAAACCACATATTCCAATTGTGAGTTGGCTGTATCCAGGGGGAGGAAATTTACACGAAGCACTGGGGGCGAAAACCAAACTAGAAGAAACACCAGAAGGACTGATTGCGTTAGCTTTTGCACCTATAGCCTGTAGTTATTATCGCCTGCGATCGCGTCTTAAACAAGCCAAATCTCTTTGGGCGTTGATTATTCCCGATGTAGAAAATTTAGAAGATTTTGCCAATTACAGACAAGAACAAAATCACATTAGGTATTTAGATTACTTTGCCAGTGGTATATCTGATGCTTCACTCAAATATTTAACCGCATTAGCTGGTGCTAAAACAATTAAAGATAATGCTGTACGGACATCTCATGGTGCTGAGAACCCCTCAGCAACCGTGTCCTCATCTAGTTGTCAAGTATGGGTATTTGGTGCTGTACCTTGGTCTAAACAAACTCCGATCACAGCAAAACAGACAGTAAGTATCGATCCAGAAATTGCGAAATATTACGAACTCTGTCGCCAGAAACTACCTAACGGAATCAAAGTAGGCAAAAATGGCACTTTTATTGATGTCAGCTTTGGTAGAGAAATTGCAGCAGAAAATTTAATCAGAGGAAAACCTTGGTACGCTGATTTGCACCGTATTTTGGCTTTATCTACTGATTACGTTAAAGCCTTATCTTGGGAGAGATTACAACTATTAAACATGAAAGAATCTACGATCGCAATTAACTTAATGAAACCAAATGCAACCTTATTTAGTGATGTGTTTACCTGGATAGTTCGTTCTCTATACGGACAAGTTGGCAGCAGCACTCAGGAGGGAAATACACCGAACTTCGATCGCGTTAGAACTAATTTACAGATGTCCATACGTTCGGTTAAAACCCAGCAGCAGTTTGTTCGCTGGTGGACAAAACTTACTAGCAACCCAGTATGTACTTTTAATCCCTTTCTGCAAGATGTCGATCTAGGCGAATTTCATCAATGGGTAAGAGATAACTGGGAAGAATGCTTGAGTCTAGCTGCTTTAGCAATTATCGCTTATAAAGACCCTTGGAAAGTCGAACGTACCAAAGAAATATTGTTGAACAAAGGTTTGAAAATGCCTAAAAAATATGATGAATATGTCGATCTTCCAGTGGATACAGATTCAGACATCACAGAAGATTTTGAAGAGGAAGAACTAGAAACCAATGATGAAGTAGCAATGATTTAATCGATGTAACCAGAATGAATTCGTAACCAAATTAGGAGAATTTTCAACATGACTTATCATTTATTCGGCAACATTATTACACCTCGCGGTGTAGCTGCTAATAATCGTGGAGAAACAGAAGGCAACCGCACCACTTTACCCAAAGTCTTTTGGGGCGATAGACTTCATGTGGCTGTTTCTGCCGAAGCAATACGCTGGGCGATGCGCTATTTTTGGCAAATGACAGGATGTGAGGTTAACCGAGTCTGGGATGAAGACGAACAGACTTTTGATTTTATTGACCAGGATTTTGACTCTCAAAAATACATCGATGATGATGTTATGGGTTATATGTATGCCAAAAAAGGAAAAGGTGGTTCTGTAAAAAAACGCAGGGGTGCATTAGAAGTTACTCGCGCTGTATCTTTACAAACTGCGGACAAAATAGAAATTACTTTTAATTCCATTAGTAGAGATAAAGGAAAAAGTGGAGGAAAAGATGAAGCAGCAGAAAAAGCTCGCACTTCTATCTATTCAACCGAAACTATTACCACTCGCTTTCAATATGGAATGGCAATAACCCCCCAAAGTTTGAAAGAACAGTCACGAATTACTCAAGTTGTCGAAGCTATTACCAAATTATCTAACGTAGGAGGCAATCACGGACGTTTTTTATACGATTTTTCTCCAGAATCAGTTATTTTCCGTTGGACGCATCACCCAGTACCCCAGTTTCTCTATTGCTTTGAACAACCCGATGCCGATACTCTTACCGCACCTCGTCTCAAACAATTAATTGAATGCGAAGAAATTCCCGCTTCAGAAATTTGGATTTTTGGCGGTTACGCTTTTACCGAAGAAGCAGAAAACCTCAAACAACTTGGAGTTAATGTCTATCCCAGTATTCGTAAAGGTAGTCAAGTATTAATTTCTCAAATTCAAACCGATCTGAATCAAGTAAAAACATCGGAAAAATCAGCAAAAGCTGGATAAATAATCAAATTGAATTATATTCGATACCTTTGACTCCACACGGACATCTCACGGGGGCGAATTCGATTCGCCCCACGTGTCCTCAGGAGTTGGTAAATAAAACAACAATTTTCAGTAATGATTTTCTTAGAAATATCTGCTCCTTTTGCCTCATTTAAACACTCATATTCTAGGGAATATGCTGGTTCTTATTCCTATCCCCCACCATCGACTATTTACGGCTGCTTGCTGTCGTTAGTTGGTGAAACAGATATGCAGTATCATCAAGGAGTAAAAATTGCGATCTCGCTCTGCGAGCCAGCGAAGCTGACCGCTCTAGCTTCCAAACCTCAAACCAGCATAGTAATGAGAACAGTAAGGAGATTAAAAAATGCTGACTTAAATAGACCTAGTAATTCTAAACCCGATTTTCAAGAAATACTATCAGCAATAAAAATAATTGTCGGGGTTGATTCTTCTGAAGATACTAATAATCTTGAAAGTAGAATTATACAAGCTTTAACTTCTCCAGAAACAATAGAACGTTTTGGAGGATTAAGTTTAGGAGAAAGCCGAGATTTAATTAATGATATTCAAATCATCAAAAAACCTTCAGCATCACTCCAATGGTTAACTAAAAATACCAAAGGAAAAATTAAATTACCTTTGATAGTAGATTACTTAGGTTCAAAAAACACCAAAATGGAAAAGTTTTCTCTGAATGATTTTAGTGATCGCACTTTTTTCTCAATCAATTAACATTAGTAATTAACTCCTACTGTTCTTTCAAAAATGCAAGCACCTATGCTTGTTGAACTTGTTTTAGTATTGTATTAACTGCTATCCCATACAGAGAAAGGATTTGAGGAAAATAATGAAAGGTGGAGATGCTTGTTTTTTGCTCAAACCAAGACGGGCTAACTGTTTTCAGAATTGCTTTTGATGAATATTTCTCTTGTTTGCGATCGATATTGATATTTTTGAGGAGATGCTTGCAAAATTGTCTCTGGATACTCAGTATTGTTGGGTTTCGGCAACTGCCGTGTTCTACCTTTGAAAGCCGTAAGGCGTTGTTCACTTGTCCAAAATGCACGTTGATTTTGCCAATAAATATGTGTTCTATCTTTGATAGCCAAGAGGCGTATGAACAAAAATTAGCATTTCAAAATTTAAATTATGCAAGTTATTGTTGATACAACTATCAAACAAGAAACTATCCGTGTTTCTGCACTTCATGCCTTAGCTTACTGTCCCCGTCTTTACTATCTCGAAGAAGTAGAAGAACTTTATACCCAAGATGCTGCGGTCTTTGCGGGAAGGAGATTACACGCTGAATTAGAAAAACAGGAAGATGAAGACTGGGAAGATCTGTTTCTTGTCAGTGAAGAACTGGGATTAAGGGGTAGAGTTGATGCACTTCGCACCCGCGATGGTCAAACTATTCCTTACGAACACAAACGAGGGCGTTGTCATAGAGATGAGCATAAACAGCCTCAAGCCTGGGAGAGCGACAAATTACAAATTCTATCCTACTGTTACCTAATTGAATCAGCATTAGGAATTAAAATTACTGAGGGTAGAATTCGCTATCATGCCGATAATGTTCTGGTTCATGTCCCTTTTGATGATGAGGGAAAAGAATTAGTGGAACAGGCGATCGCTCAAGCCCAAAAAATACGAACTTCAACTCAGCGTCCACCAGTAACGAATAATGAAAGACTCTGTACCCGTTGTTCCCTTTCTCCTGTCTGTCTCCCAGAAGAAGCTAGATTAGTGCATAATCAAGAATGGCAACCAATAAGGCTTTTTCCTCAAGATGATGAGAGAGAAATTCTACATATTCTCGAACCAGGAACAAGAGTAGGTAGAACGGGAGAACAAATCAAAATTACTCGGAAAGACAAACCATTAGAAAAAATACCAGCCCAACAAGTGGGACAGTTAGTACTCCATAGCTTTTCTCAAATTTCTACTCAAGCGTTACATTTTTGCGCTCATCAAGGAATTGGAATTCATTTTGTCTCTGGTGGTGGTCGTTATGTTGGCAGTTTAGATAATAGACAAGGCAGTATTCAAAGACGGATTAGGCAGTATGAAGCACTGAGTAATCCCGAATTTTGTTTATCTTTAGTTAAGAAATTAGTTAACTGTCGCGGACAAGGACAGCGTAAGTTTTTAATGCGTAGTAGAAGAGGGAAAAAGATTAGCTCGGTCAAGTTAGAGCAAAATATTGGTCAAATGCAAGCTATTATCAAACAAATACCTGAAATAACTTCTATTGAATCACTTTTGGGTATAGAAGGAAAAATAGCTGCTCTTTATTTTGCTGCTCTACCTTGTATTTTGGGTGCAGATATTCCTCACCAAATGCGGTTTGATGGTCGCAATCGTCGCCCTCCCAAAGATAGATTTAATGCTTTACTGGGTTTTGGCTATTCTCTACTAATCAAAGACGTGATGAATGCGATTTTGAGCGTAGGTTTAGAACCAGCATTAGGTTTTTATCATCAACCTCGTTCTCAAGCAGCACCTCTGGCTTTGGATTTGATGGAGATTTTTCGAGTTCCTCTTGTAGATATGCCTATAGTCGCTTCTATCAATCGTCAACAGTGGGATGTGGATGAAGATTTCGAGATTCGTGGGGAACAGGTTTGGTTGAGTGAAACTGGACGGCGTAAATTTGTCGCACTTTACGAACAACGTAAACAAGAAACCTGGAAACATCCTGTGACTAAATATTCTCTTACCTATCGTCGTCTTTTGGAACTAGAAGTACGGTTACTAGAAAAAGAATGGATGGGCGAAGGTGGTTTATTCGGTCAACTAATTGTACGTTAGGGGGAGTTATGGCAGAACAAAAGAACTGGTATTTAGTTTGCTATGACATTCGCTGTCCCAAACGTTGGCGTAAGGCTCATAAACTGATTGAAGGATATGGCGATAGGTTACAGTATTCGATTTTTCGTTGTTGGCTTTCACAACGGACTAGAGAAAAAATGCGTTGGCAATTGGAAAAAATCTTAACTGAAGAAGATGATTTAATTTTAATTCGCTTGTCCAATCAGTGTGTTAAAGGTTTACCTGCTTACAACCGTCCCAATACTTGGTTAGTAAATAATGGAGGGTTTCGGATTGTGTAAAAAAATGCACTGCTTACGCTGCTTCCTCAAGTAGCTTGTTCGATCGTTTAAGCAGCAAGCACCTCTGAATGTTAGAGTCCAATTTACTCTATGATTGACACTATTCTTTATTTGATAAAGATTTTAGCCTCTACCCTAAGCAGTGAGGTGCTTGTTTTTTGCTGAAAATCAAACGTGATAAAGTTTTCAGAGATTGATTTTTTATGATTTTTCAGTTTTTTCCATCGTCAATTGTCATTTCGTAGGAGGTGCTTGTAAAATTGTCTCTAAAGACTTATCAAACTTAGATTTCGGCAACTGCCGTGTCCTACCTTTGATAGCCGTAAGGCGTTGACCACAACCCGATGGGGAAGGATTTTATAAAAATTCCCCTGTGTCCTACCTTTGATAGCCGTAAGGCGTTGACCACAACTCTGGGACAAAAGAGAAAAGAAAGGCATCCCTAGTGTCCTACCTTTGATAGCCGTAAGGCGTTGACCACAATGGGAATTTCAATGATTTGAAGAGAAAAGCCAGTAGTGTCCTACCTTTGATAGCCGTAAGGCGTTGACCACTTATGCGAGCTGGGGAGCCATCCCCAGATTTTTTTTTGTGTCCTACCTTTGATAGCCGTAAGGCGTTGACCACTCATAACCGACAGACGAGGTGACATACATGGGCGATTTTGTGTCCTACCTTTGATAGCCGTAAGGCGTTGACCACCCATAAGGTGTCGAGCACAAAACTCTCCTCTGCCCCTCCGCTCCTCTGCTCCTCTGCCTGTCCTACCTCCGATCGCCATAAGGCGTTGACCACTCACCTAACCACCAGAACAATGTTTGTTAAATGTAAATAAAGATTTACATAGAAGCATTTTTATCATCGATAATAGGGAACTGTATAACTTTTCTGGCATAATGCCCTAACTAAACAAATCTATATGGTCAGCGAGAGCGAATATATTAAACAAACAGAAGCTACCCGTGTTCGCGTTTTAAGTGAAGCTTTACCCTACATTCAAAAGTTTGTCAATCGCACTATCGTAATTAAATATGGTGGTGCAGCGATGAAAGATAGCAACTTGAAAGATAGAGTAATTCGCGATGTAGTTTTTCTGGCTTCTGTAGGAGTACGTCCTGTTTTAGTTCATGGTGGCGGACCAGAAATTAATAGTTGGCTGGGAAAACTCAATATAGAGCCACAATTCAAAGATGGTTTGCGAGTAACTGATGCTACCACTATGGATGTAGTAGAAATGGTTTTAGTCGGTCGGGTTAATAAAGAATTGGTATCTTTAATTAATCAAGCTGGAGCATCTGCTGTGGGGTTATGTGGAAAAGACGGTAATTTAATTACTGCTCGTCATGTAGGTACAGATGGTGTCGGCTTTGTAGGAGAAGTTGCTGGTGTCGATCCTCGTTTGATTCGCTCGTTAGTCGATAATGGCTATGTCCCAGTTATTTCTAGCGTTGCTGCCGATGAACGGGGGCAGGCTCATAATATCAATGCCGATACAGTTGCTGGAGAAATAGCTGCTGCTTTAGATGCAGAAAAATTGATTTTGCTGACTGATACTCCAGGAATTTTAGAAGACTATACTGACCCTTCTACATTACTAACGAAACTAGATATTAGAACGGTAAGAAAATTGATCGAACAGGGGATAGTCTCTGGAGGTATGATACCTAAGGTTAGTTGTTGTGTCCGCTCGCTTGCTCAAGGAGTAAAAGCAGCACACATCATTGATGGTCGTATCCCCCATGCTTTGCTCTTAGAAATTTTCACTGATGAAGGTATCGGTTCTATGATCGTTGCCTCGGAGTATTTGGTTTAATCAGTTAAAAAACTAATATTTACGACCAGGATTAATAATGATTAGTCCTCCGTATCCTTTCTTATAGCTACCATAGCGCCTTCTTCCGTGACTATAGCGTCTTCTTCCTCTATATCGACCGCGGCGACAATCATCATCATAACGGTAGCGAGCACGTCTTCGTCGGTAGCCATCATAACGGTAACGATCGCGTCCCCTTCCGTAGTCATCAGAACGATAGTAATAGGATCTAGGAGATCTAGGGGTAATAGTTAGAGATGGAGAAGAAGAAACTGTTTTATGTCTGTAAAAAGACCCTGAAGAATGGCGCGGAACGGCATTAGCTGGTACTTCTGTTGCTAAAAATATGCTAGCAGCGATCGCAACTGGACTGAGAACTTTAAGCCAATTAAATGTGGATAGTTTGAACATAATCTATCACTTACTCCACAAAAGTGTATTCTATTTATAATAGACGCTTCGGAAAGGGCAGTGGTTTCAAATAATCGAGAAAAATTTCAAATTCAGTATCAGGCAGGGAAAAAAGCGTTTGAACGCGGAGAATATCGTCAAAGTGTACAATATTTGGAAGCAGCCAAAGCACTTACTACTAATTCTTCTCGTTTGGGGGGAGAAGCTCAAATTTGGTTGGTCACAGCCTATCAAGCTGCTGGTCAAGAAAAAGAAGCGATCGCTCTTGCCCAGGAATTAGCTACTCATCCCCATCCTCAAATTAGTCAACAGGCTAAGAGGTTACTATATATTATGCAAGCACCACAACTAAAAAGACCAAAAGAATGGATGAGCGAAATTCCCGATTTAGCTGACACTGCGGATGGAAAACCCAAGTACGTTACAGCCAAAAGTAAAACGAGTAGTAGTTCTTCCTCTAGTAATAAGACTCCAGAACCAGTAGATTTAAGTCAAGTCAATACTCAAGATAATCAATTTATTTGGGTAGCATTAGTATTAACCTTATTAACTTTTATAGGATTATTCTGGTTTAAGTAGTAGGTAAGCAATAAAAAGTAATGAAGGTCGGACAAAAGCAGAGTAAAGCTAATTTGAAAGAGTTTAATTGGAATTTTTGGCCTCTTGTACCAATCTATCCCTATGGTAGAAGGCGCACAATTAGGCAAGAAGTAGTTAAAGATACTATTTGGACTTTTGAGCAACTTCAAGGCATTTTTTACGTTGTCGTGCCCATTCGGATGACAGCGATCAAGTTAGAGGAAGGGGGTTTACTCGTCTATGCACCCGTGGCACCTACTCTAGAATGTCTCAAACTTGTCAATGAATTAGTGGCAGAACACGGTGAAGTTAAATATATTATTCTGCCTACTATTTCTGGTTTAGAGCATAAAGTTTTTGTGGGGCCCTTTGCCAGAAAATTTCCCAAAGCACGAGTTTTTGTTGCTCCGAACCAATGGAGTTTTCCTGTTAATCTTCCTCTTAGTTGGCTTGGTTTACCTGCTAAACGGACGCACATACTTTCAGAAGACAGTAGTACAACTCCTTTTGCTCGAGAATTTGATTATGCTACTTTAGGACCGCTCGATCTGAGATTGGGTTGGTTTGAAGAAGTAGTATTCTATCATAAGCGATCGCGCACTTTATTAGTTACTGATTCTATTGTTTCTATTCCCGAAGAACCACCAGCGATCGTCGAGTTAGACCTCTATCCTTTATTATTTCATGCTAGGGATAGCGCGATCGATCCAATAGAAGATACGACCGCTAACCGCCGTAAAGGATGGCAGCGCATCTGTCTGTTTGCCATGTATTTTCGCTCCAGTGTACTAGAAGTACCGCAATGGCGTAAAGTTTTTAGTGATGCTTTTAAAGCCAGCGATCGCTCTAAACAAGCCTATTTTGGGTTATATCCTTTTCAATGGCAGGAAAATTGGCAGCAATGTTTTTCAGCTTTACGGAGAGATGGTCGTATTTTGGTAGCACCTATTTTACAGACTCTTATCCTCAACCGAGAACCAAAAGAAACTTTAAACTGGGTAGAGAAGGTAGCCAGTTGGGGTTTTCAAAGAATTATTCCCTGTCATATGGATTCACCCATTGCAGCCGAACCCCTTCAATTTTGCCAAGCTTTTTCTTTTCTACAACAGTATCCTACTAATAAGTTTTATACTTTACCTGAAGAAGATTTCCAAGTATTAAGAGAGATCGATCGAGGACTATCTAAAACTAAAATTATTCCCCCACCAAAAGATAAGGTTTAATTAAAATATAAATCTTTACCACCGCCAAGGCGTTGTAGCAACAAATAAACAGAAGGCACAAAATATAAAGCAATTAAAGTAGCTCCCCCTAACCCCCCCACAATGGTAATGGCAAGCGGTGGCCAAAAACCACTGGCATCTAATAATAGGGGCGTAAATCCAATAACAGTGGTTAAAGTCGTAGCAATGACATGACGGGTGGCACGGATGACCACTTTTCTGACCGCACGGCGATTGCCTTGACGGACCTTGGGGTCATGGTTGAGGGAACTGAGAACCACGATCGAATCATTGACCACAACTCCAAGAAGACCAATCATGCCTAAAATTGCGGTAAACCCGAAAGGATAATTAAACACAGCTAACGATCCGAGTCCTAACCCAACCGATAAAATAGCAACCATCACAATAATGCCCGCCAACCGAAAAGAACTAAAAGTCAGCACTAAAGTGGCGATCATCAAAATTATTAAAACCCCGACGGTAGAGATTAGGTTACTTAAAGCGTCACTCCGTTCCCCTTCTTCTCCCCCAAAATCCCAAAAATAGCCTGGCGGTAAGGTAAAATCACTTGCTGCTAAACGATGTTCAAAATCAGTTAGTACCTTGGCCGGTAGCATTCCAGCGGGAATAAAACCCTGTACGGTATTAACTCGTTTTCCATTGCGGCGAGAAATCGTTACCACATCCGGAACAATTCCTACATTCCCCACAGCAGATAAAGGAACAACCCCATTGCTAGACCGATCTGAATTTCTGGGAGATAGAAGAGTTAAGGAAGCAATTTCCCCTAAGTCTCCCCGTTTTGCTCCTAACGTGCGCACCCGTACTGGTAATTCTTCCGTCCCTTCTAAAATCGAGCCGCCCACCATTCCTTCTAAACTGGTGTCTAATTGCCGACCAATGGTGGTTTTATCTAATCCGGCTAGGCGTAGTTGTTCTTCATCCAGATTTAACGCCAGTTTAGGCAAAGTTTCCGTTAAATTGGCGCGAGTATGGATCACATTGGGCGTTTTGGCTAATTCAGCCCGCAGTCGATCCCCTAACTCTCGCAGCCGATCTAAATCAGACCCGTAAAGTCGCAGTTCAATGGGCGCGTCAAAGGGTGGTCCTTGTTCTAACTGTCGCACAATGATTTGGGCTTCGGGAAAGGCTCGATCGAGTTCTTGTTGCAGGGTTCGGATTAAGGGACCAGACTTGACATTTTTCTGAAGTTGGACGATTCCCTGAGCATAATTGGGGGAATTTTCCCGATTTTGCAGGACATTGTAGTAGAATGGCGGCGCACTCTTGCCGATAAACCAGTGAACATCGGCAATTTCGGGATGGCGTAATATAAATTCTCGCGCCTGAGTTACTTGGGATTGGGTTTGCTGCAAAGAAGCTTGAATGGGCAATTCAAAATTTAGATAAAATTGACCGCGATCCGTCGGGGGGAAAAATTGCTGCTGCAAATGAGCTGAGGACATGAAGCCCCACAAGGGCAGAATGCAGATTAAAGCCATGCCCAATAAAGGCCGACTCAAGGTGCGATCGAGACTCCAACTATAAGCTTGACTCAAGGGACGATGGGAAAAACCCTTTTGCCACCAACCTCCTGATGCTGGTGTGGGTTTCCAGTGGTGCAAGCGACCCGCTAGAGCGGGAATCACTGTTAAGGCAAGAACTAGGGAACTGATTAAGGCCAGGATAACTGTTACCCCAATGGTTCCGGTAAACTCTCCCGTTCCTCCTGGTGCGGTGGCGATGGGCAAAAACGCCAGAACAGTGGTGAACGTCGAAGCCAACAAGGGAACAAAAATATGACGAACCGTAGTGGTAACAGCTTCTTGAGGAGATAAACCTTCTTGTAAATAGGTTTGAACTTCATCCACGACGATGATGGCATTATCAATTAAGAGTCCCAGAGCAATAATCAAACCCGTTACCGAAATTTGGTGTAAAGGAACCCCCAAAACCTTCATGCTGCCAAAGACCATCAACACCGATAAAGGCAGGGCAGTTCCCACAATTAACGAAGACTTCCAGCCCATGATGATCAGGGTAATGCCGATCACCAAAGCCGCCCCCATCCCTAAATTAGCTAACACCCGATCGAGTCTTTCTTTTACATAGCGACTTTGATCGAAGAGTATTTGCAGTCCTACTCCCTTGGGGAGTTCCTGCTGAAATTTCTCTAACTTAGCCTGGGCAACGGCAGACCAAGAATCAATACGCTGTTGGGATTCTACTAAAGCGGAGATAGCGATCGCGCTCTTTGTGATCTACTGACTTTAGCATCGCTCTCTAAGATCTGTTGCGAAAGGTCTTGTATCGTTAACCCCAAGCTCGTTAACTGTTCTGGGTTAACCTCAATGGTAATTTCCTCTTGGGGGGTTCCAAACTGTTCGACTTTCTCTGTTCCCCCAATCAAGCGTAATCGCTCCTCTAATTCTTGGGCCCAACGGCTTAACGGGACTTTGATAATTTTCCCGCTCAAAAAGGGGTGAAAGCCTCACCAGACGCCGAATTTACCTCGTCGAGGTAAATTCGTCTGAAACCCAGATATATTAAGGATTTA
>JAAUYH010003782.1_pt1 | contig 27119 bp, 21 predicted proteins | sample 7278061 | NCBI WGS metagenome assembly JAAUYH01 (sample SAMN14350203, study PRJNA611818) | marine sediment metagenome | isolation source: surface marine sediment (0.6m) | place: French Polynesia: Moorea | collected 2018-08
AGACGTCTCGTTTATTGGGAGTGTGGTAATAGGGAGCTGTAGAGAAGGAACTGCGCTGAAGCTGAATGAGCGAACCCCGGATATTGGCTTCGGTCACATTCCCATTATCAGGATTAGTCCAATTTTCCAGGAAGCGCGGCAGGTTAGAGAGGCCGCCATTGAACTCTCCTCGGTTGGGAAGAGCCCCGGTAATTTGAGGCCTCGCCGGTGAATCGCCTGTGCCCATCACCATATTAAAGATGGTGTCGTCGCTAGCAGGCTGTATCCACCATGTCCGCTCCGCTTTAGTTCCTTGATTATCCGGTTCCCTTAATCGTGCGCCGGTACCGCTGCGTCGAACGTTATCCCCTGGATTCGGCGCGGTTCCAGATGAGACTGGCCATTCAGGGTACTGGATCTGCAAAACCGGAACTAATATTGGTTGCTTCCCTAAGGTCGAATCTGCAATTCCGTTAAAGTTGATGTCACTTTCAGCGCCATCGAGAATGTTGTTACCATTCTGGTCTTCATCAATAAATTCGTCTACATTAAGTAAATTGAAAACCCCATTTAGAGGATTCACAGGGTCGTAGTCTTCCCTGGCTGGGTCAAAAAAGCCGTCATTGTTGGCGTCTTCAGTCTGCAGGTAATCTAGCGGGCGACTCAAACCCCAGTTTGGATCGGGGGCGGTCCCTACAGAAGTGTATCTAGATGTCTGAAACCACAAGGTATTGCCCCGCAGTCGCGGACGGTTATTGCTGCTTCCTCCCCAAACAGAAAAGGTTCTAGTTACCAAGCCGCCGAAGTCTACTTGGAAATTGTTATTGTATGGATAAAAGTTAAGCGAACCATCAGCAGCATCAGCAGCATCAGCGGCTAGGCTACAGGAGCCAGTACAATCACTTCCCTGAATACCTATTGGAACTGGGGCTCCGTTGATTAAAACCAGATGATCTAGAACATCCTGACTGTCTGGAACAGTTCCAGGAAACGCTAAAGTAAGATTTATCGGAGGAGTGGGGGTAGGGGGCGGGGGAGTAACGGGTGAGTGTCTCAAGAAGGCGACGCGACGCGCATATCGCCTATCGTCATCTCGCCTTAGATTACCATTTGTATCCTCAGAGGTGTCAAAGACCCCATTCAGATCTAAATCATCTTCGCGTAAATATGGTTGTCTGCTGGTTGTTCCGGCCCCCAAAAGAGTTGGATCAAACGAGCCAGCGCCACTTGCGGTAAAAGGATCTACCGTACCTGCAGGGTAAAGAGTTGTGTAGGGAGGGTCTGTATGCACACTTTGAAGAACCGCCACCAATTGGTTGACCTGAATATTAGCCTCTATGTCATCTGGATCAGTCCCCGTTATACCATCTCTATCCACATCAAACCAATCAATCGGATCATCTAAATCGCCATCACTATTCAGGTCATAACCAACGACCCAATCACCAGGTTCACAATCTGAAACAGGCAACTTCCGACAAATTTCCATCACATATTCTCGGCCAATCGCCCGCCGCTGCACCGGGGTGACAAAATTGTTGAAGTAGGAACTTCCATGTGGAAGTTGTTCTAGCGCGGGATCACTATCGGTATTGCCGTCATTGTCGTAGCGGATAGTTGTTCCCGAAGAATCCTCATAATCCCCGTTTGCGTAAAGATCATCCGCAAACCGCTGGCTCAAACCATTGGTGACATAGTTATTGTTGAGGAATCCATTGAGTAGCCTAGCCCGGCGTACTTCCGCCGCCGTTTGAATGTTCAAATTGTCGTCAATACCATTCGAATCACCATCAACATTTCCAACAGTATCCGTTCGATTATTTCGTAGGTCGAAGTCGCCATCAACTCGGAAACCTTCTTGAAAACCTTCAGAAAGAAGAGTGACTGCATCAGAAAGAATATTGGCTGGACGCCATTCATCATCACAGTCAGCGCCGTTGCCAGGTAACCTTGAGTCGCCTTGGCGGCAGGCAAACGCTGTATTAAGCGTCGTGCGGGTGTAGAAGTTGCCGTAAGTGGCAGTAATGAGGTCGTCGGTGAACTCCTCCTGAGCTCTTGTGCCAGCGGAGTTTTCGTGGGGGTTAAATTCACCCTTAATATAGACGGGCAGATCGCTAACCAAAGTGAGGCCTTTCTCAACCTCTCTGTAATTGAGATCGCGGGCCAGGCGCTCTCCGTTAATCAGCATAATGCCTCTGGGTCGGCGGGTGGGATCTAACAAAAAGTCAGTGGCGCTAACTCGGGTTTGCGAATCCAGCAAATTATTACCATTTGTATCCTCGCCTGTATCCAGCACCCCGTTGCCGTTGACGTCTTCTCCTCGATTACTGTTATCTGGCAAAGCGTCATTGCGGGTTGCGTAAATAATGCCGCTATTGGGGAAAAGATATTCCTGGAAACCTCCAGCTCCAGCGCCGCCTGGAACCCCATTGATATTGGATCCATCCAGGCGCAACCTTTGAAGATCAATCACCGTGGTGCGCACCTCTAGCGGTTGACGTTGCTCCAAGGGCAATTGATATTGCCCCGTCAACTGATTCAGAGGAGCAGTTAAAGAACCATCAGCCACGGCGTCAGCGGTAGGATTCAGGGATGGATCGGCGTCAATGGATTTGATTTGGCGAGAATCCAGAAAAGAAACCTCTCGAATCACCCCATTTTTTAATTCATAGCCACCAGGATTTTCTCCAGCAGTCAGCCCCGTAATTCCAGGAAGACTGCCCGGCGCTATGGTTTCAAAGATCCGTAAGCCGCAGATGGCGGCGTCGACCGCCGACTGCTCAGCAATACTGCGATTAGCCGGATCGAGCATAGCCTCTCGCAATAAGGGATTCACCACTCGACCGTTTGGGTAAACCTGGCTGGCAAGATATCGCAGATAATTATCTTCAGCGCCAGTTCTTGAACCAGGAGGAGCATAGACCATCCCGTTGCGATCAATTCCTGAGCCGTTATCTCTAAAGGCGGTAATTCGATCAGTTGGGTCATAATAATTGTCTACACAGGCAATTGGCTCAGCGGGTGTAGTTAAATCGCCGTCATCCTCCAGATAGTGATAAACCACTGAAGCCCGCATCCGCAGAAAAGGAAGAAAATTTGGTAGAGAAGCCTTATCTTGAGGATATGCGGTAAACCACTTTGGAACGGTTAGAGCTGTTGGATAAGATGGATTGTACGATGGATCGGCAGGATCAGTCGGATAAACGGGAGGATTGGCAGCCGTATCCGCCCCAGGAATAACAGGCATGGTGTCGGAATAAACCACCACATTAGGGGGAGTACTCCGATTAAAGGTAACTGAGGGAAGCGTAATGGAAGTACTTCCGGGATTAGGGGGTAGATAAATGCCTGCGCCTGTGACAATGCGGAGCCCCCCCTCTCCTGTAAGGGGATTAATGGGAACAGTTTGAGACGCCCTTTCCCAAAAGCCGTTTCGACCGATATCGCCCAAGTCGTCCAAGGTCTCAACTCGGGTTAACCGTTGGCGGGGACCGATATCTGGCTCATCCCATCGCGTGTCGGCGCCATTTCTGCGGATGGGCTGGCGAGCTGTTTCGCCTACCCAGGCGTTCCCATTCCACCTTAATTCCGGTAGATTATTGCCGATTTGGACGCGATCGCCAATATATCGCTCCCTGCCTGCATCTTGATTTTCCTGCTGAGTAAATTCCGTCGCCTGAGGAAGCAGCCTATTGCCGTCAAAATTTAGGGTCAATTCCGAATAACCCGCCCCAACGGAGTTATCTGCAACGTCTTCATTCAACGCACCGCCTACTAATGGGTTGAAGGGATAAACCCACTCTTCATGGGGACGCAGCCCTTCATTATTGGGACTTGTGGTGTCCATACCCCTTACAAGCGGAGACGGTAAGGGTCCGGGGCTTCCGCTAGTCACTTCTCGAAAAGGAACGCGGCGAGTCCGTTTTCTGAAGTAGCGATCAAAAGCGTCAGGAGCATCCAAACCGTTGATATTGATGTCTTCTCTAACTTCTTGAGGTCCATTCGTTTGAGGGTTAAGGATTGAAGCGGCTTCATTCACCAATGCGGCGATTCTCAATTCGTAGGCCTGAGTGTTGTACGCCGTTTCGTCAGAGTCATTGTCAACAGATTTATTCGCTTGGCTCAGCGACTCAGTATCAATGGGGGCGACGCCTTGTCCATTGTAAAGATCGGTACGAACAGGATTGCGATTGCCAACTAGTCCCTCAATGGTGCCATAGTTGACATTTCCTCCCACAACAACTTTGGCGTTTTCGGGGTCATAAAAACAGGAGTTGGGACTGCTAACTTGGTAAAACTCTATAGGACCATCGGCATTAAATTCTGTGATAAACAAATTACTGTTGGTGAACAGTCGCCCATTGAGACGGAATGGTTTTCCGGAGGTGATATCCATATCATCTTGATAGACCACCGCATTGTTCTTGATGGGAATCCTGGCCTGGTCTTGCTGATATTCGAGAGCGGAGAAGCCCAGGTTCACCTTGCTGTTGACTTCATAATTGCCAATATCATTGACCGCAGAGCTAAACGCCCCATTGGCGGGAATAAGGCTGGCATCGGACAGATCTTTAATAGGAACGGTGGCGACATAAACAAAGAAGCTGCGCTTTATCTGGTCACCAGAGAAAAACCAGCCTTTATTCCCCACCAAACTGGCCGACGTCCCGGAGGCAGCTGCACAAACACCACCAGTAGCGCCTTCATCTAAAGGCAGCGCTCGAGATTCAAGGGGGTTTCTGGAGCGATTAAAGGCCCCGCCTGCATCAACCGGGGGATTGCGAAAAAGGACTGAATATAGGGTAAAGCTATCGAATTTGCCGTTATTATCGGTGTCAACGGGGAAACGCCAGGCAGTAGTGATGATCTCTTCGTCATCAAGCACTGGGGGAGGCGTACTCGCTCGAGTTAGAATACTGCCGTCGCCGTCGATATCAAAAGCCACCTGCAGGGGAACTTCATCTCCCAATCTAAACCTGGGCTGATTGAAAATATCACTGATAACCGGCTCCCCCGGGGTGCCTTTGGGAATTTGGGGGTCTTCAAATAGCGCAATGATTTTTTCGCGGGCTCGATCTAGGGACGGTAGCGATGCATTGAGAACCTCCTGATTGACCCGATAGTTACTGGCGCTTTGAGCCCGATCAAACGACCGCACCAAGATAGCACCGGTCAGCAATGTCACCACCAGCGTCACCATGACCACTGTGGGCAACACAAACCCTGCTTTGGCAAGACGCTCAGGTCGTTGAATGATAAACACAACCCGCAATAACCGAGTCATGCTCCTTTTTGCAAAAGTATGCACACATTTCAAGGCCTGGTAGATGAGGCGTTGCTTAGCCTTCTCTGGCTTTTTGGTAGACATTGCCGCCTTCCTGTTAAAGATCACTATCTCAAAGTCCCAAATGAATTATTTCAGATAGACCTCACCGGTCAATGCGTGTTCTCCCAGGAGGAATTAAGGAACCGTATAAACCGTCAGAAATCGCTTGAATACTTACAAACCTCGTGCAGACATCTCAGAATGGCTTTAAATTGGGCCTCCCCAACGAAAGCAAAATGCATGATGATGCTTCGGATTACCCACACAGATAAAAAGTAGTTCCATCAATAAGGCGTTGAACCCAGTGCAAATTCCCTTAATAGGGATTTTCTATCGATCCAGTCCTTCATCCTTATTTCTGCTTAGCTCACCAACTCAGCTATAAGTAATTTTTCTGTTCTCTTTACACCCTTCCCGCTAGTATAATCCAGGATCAGGATAATCAGTAGCATCATCTACAAAAATTGCTTCTTTCGCCACCCCTAAGAAAGCCCTCAGAAACCTATTAACAGGGGATTTGACATAGAAAATCCCGCACTCAAAGCTTGAACATTCTTTAATCGCCAATGATTGGGATAGATGGATTAACATCAGGGATACCACCTAGATTAAATCAAAAATCTTGAGTAAAATTACTCCTGGCAAAGCGTTGAGCATACGGAACCCATGAAGCAGCTCTTGTTAGCTTCGGTAGTTTTCTGTGAGAGATGCAGGGTCTTGATTAAGGAGTTTAGTAAGGTTACGCCAACATCAACAATGGTTGCTTCAAATGGCTCAAAACCTTATAGAAATATTGGGTTTATGAAAATTGTGTAAACGCAGATAGGGATTGAAGCGATTTCCCTAACAGGCTACACCAATATTTTTTGTACACCTAACCGGACTAGGGGAGGACAACAATAAAATCCCAGGTTGCGTAGGGAAAAGGGGAAGGGAGGAAAGGGCGTAGCTTATCTAGCGTAAATCCCCACCCGCGTGTGGGGTAAAAAATCAACCTTTAGAGCATAGCAATTCCCACTTGTGTTGAATACATCTCAGCTAGGGCAGGGTACAGAGTGCAGGATGCAGAGTGTAATCAAAACAAAAGGGAAACACTATAAATCCCTCTCCAAAATTGAAGAGGGACCTTGAAGCGAAGTCTCTTAGCCGTCCTATTGGTTTATTAAAATCTAACACCGTTAAAAATCAAGATCTTTAGCCCAAGCAAAGGAAGCCTCAACGGCAGCTAGATAATTTTCTGGAGAACTCCTTAACGCAGTCTAAGCACCAATAATTGAAATGCCCTTAATACTTTCTCAGGTCAATCCCGGCTTCCTTAGCCATGGCGTCGATTCCCTTGTGCTCAAGGGTTTTAATCGCCTTCGTAGACAGACGCAGCCTTACCCATCGCTTTCCTTGGGGCCACCACACCCGCTTAGACTGCAGATTGACTTCCTGCAATTTCTTGGTGCGACGGTGGGAGTGGGAAAGGGCATAGGCGTTGTTGGCCTTTTTGCCAGTCAGGTCACATCTACGAGCCATTGGAGTCTCCAGGTTGTTTAATAAGCACAGTTTCTGATTATAGCAATTTTGGACATTGGTTATTGGTCATTGGTTATTGGCTATTGGTTATCGGTCAGAGGATTTTAGATTTTGGATTTTGGATTTTGGAGTAGATGATTCCCTGTCCCCCTTCCCCCAAACGCAATAAATTGCGTTACTACATACCTCACCATCTCCATCTCCCCTATCTCCTCCCTCATCCCTTCCCCCATATCCCAGAGACGTGACATGTCACGTCTCTACGCCTTTTTTCCTCCCCATCTCCCCTATCTCCCCCATCCCCGCCTCTCCCCTGCTCCCCCTGCTCCCCCTGCTCCCCCTGCTCCCCCTGCCTCTCCTGCTCCTCATCCTCCCCTGCTCCCCCTGCCTCCCTATCCCCTCATCCCTCATCCCCCCATCTCCCCATCTCCCCATCCCCTCATCCCCCAATTTCCCCCTCCACTTGCTAGTTCTTTACCATTAACTGACACTCTCTAATGGGTTGATAAAGGGTGTCTCTTTGTTGATAGGGCCTGCCTAGGGAGGCGATCGCAGTTTGCAGGCTGTCCACTGTCATATGATCGCCGCCTTGGGCGCCCGCCATGGTGGTGATGTGTTCTTCCATTAAGGTGCCGCCGATGTCGTTGCAACCCCAGGTGAGGGCTTCTGTGGCGCCGGAGAGGCCTAATTTCACCCAACTGGGCTGGTGGTTTGGAATCCAGGCGCCGAGGTAAAGGCGGGCGACGGCGGTGAGGAGAAGGGCGTCGGCGAGACGGGGTTGATCGCGGCCGACGCGGTTGCGGAGGGGTTTGGGGGCGTATTGGCCGACAAAGGGGAGGAGAATGAATTCGGTGATGCCGGGATAGCCCTTGTCTAAGGATTGGCGCTGGCGCGATCTCAGCAAGTCCAAATGCCGCGCCTGTTGCTCCACAGTCTCAATATGTCCAGACAGCATTGTGCTGGTGGTGTGCATGCCCGCTTCATGGGCCAGGCCCACAATTTCTAGCCAGGTGTCGGTATTAATTTTTTCTGGGCAAAGAATACGCCGCACTGAGTCATCTAAGACTTCCGCTGCAGTGCCGGGCAGGGAGCCGACGCCGCCGTCGCGGAGGGCGGCGATCACCTGGCGGTAGGTGAGGCCGTCTTCGCGGGCGATGAATTGAACTTCTTGGGGGGAAAAGGCATGGATATGGAGCTGGGGAAAAGCCTGTTTGATGGTGTCAACCAGCTTGAGATAGTAGGGGAGAGAGCCGCCCTTAATTTTAGCGGTGGGGTTCAACCCCCCCTGCATACAAATTTCGGTCGCGCCTCGACGCACGGCGTCAGCGGCCTTTTCTGCAATCAGGCTCCAATCCAGCCAGTAGGCACCCTCCTGGTCTTGATCGCGCCGAAAGGCGCAGAAGCTGCAATGTTGTTCACAGATATTAGTGTAGTTGATGTTGCGATTGATAACATAAGTGACGGTATCTCCAGCTTGTCGCTGTCGGAGTTGATCGGCAGCGGCTTGGATCGCCGCGATCGCCTCCGGTTCAGTTTGCCTTAGCAGCGTAACGGCTTGTTCAACAGTGAGGTCATATCCGGCTAATGCGCGGTTGAGGATGGGGTCGATAGCTTGAGTCATGGCAATGAGGGAATCGGGGGTTTGTGTATAGTTGCATTTATCTATATTTATTATTTATTCGTTATCTATTGTGATGGCAATTCATCGGGATCAGCACAGTACTTGGGTTGTGGAGGTTATATTAATACCTTGCATGTATAGTGCTGACTTGGGATGAAGCCTTCTTTTCCCCTTAAACCCACAGGTGCATTGTAATCAGCGTCAAGCGTCCTCAGTCTCCATCGTTTGGCGCTATAAAAAATAAATCAACGTGAACAACGAAATAAATCAACGTGAACAACGGCAAGCCTGCGGTCAAATTCATGGACGACTCTCTAAGCAACTCAGGTGAGAGCTGGCATACAATAGAGCCTGAAAAGGCTTTAGGATTGCTACAAAGTAATCGGCAGAAAGGATTAACGTCAGAGCAAGTTGCTGAACGGCTGCAGCGTTATGGCCTGAATGAATTAGAAGAGATGGAGGGACGCAGCAATTGGAGCATCCTTCTAGATCAGTTTACGAATATCATGCTGCTGATGCTGATCGCCGTCGCCGTCGTTTCAGGCGTCCTGGCGATCCGGCGGGGTGATGTGCCTAAGGATGCGATCGCCATCTTCTCTATCGTCATTTTGAATGGGGTCTTAGGCTATTTTCAGGAAAGTCGGGCGGAGAAAGCCCTAGCTGCCTTAAAGCAGATGGCTTCCCCCAAGGTGCGGGTGATACGGGACAGTAAACCGTTGGAAGTCTCGGCTAAGGAACTGACGCCGGGGGATATTTTATTGCTGGAGGCGGGGGTGCAGGTGCCCGCCGACGGTCGGTTACTGGAGGCGTCCCATTTACAAATCAGGGAATCGGCTCTGACGGGAGAAGCTAACGCGGTAAACAAACGGGCCCATATTGTTCTACCGGAAGACACCGCCCTGGGGGATCTGATCAACCGGGTATTCCAAGGAACGGAAGTGGTGAATGGGCGGGGGATTGTATTAGTCACCCACACTGGCATGCGCACCGAATTGGGACGCATCGCCTCAATGCTGCAGTCGGTGGAAACTGAACCGACTCCGTTGCAACACCGGATGGGGCAACTGGGCAATGTACTGGTGACTGGCTCCCTGGTTCTGGTGGCGATTGTGGTCATCGTGGGTGTGCTGCAAGCGGGATGGAGCGCATTCGAAAGTTTATTGGAGGTTTCCCTCAGTATGGCGGTGGCGGTTGTCCCGGAGGGTCTACCCGCTGTGATTACCGTCACCTTAGCATTGGGCACCCAGCGGATGGTCAAACGGCGCGCCTTGATTCGCAAACTCCCGGCGGTAGAAACCCTCGGGTCAGTGACGACGATCTGTTCGGATAAAACCGGGACGCTGACCCAAAACAAAATGGTGGTGCAAGTGGTGAAGACCCAGTCTTACAACTGCCAGGTCAGCGGCAATGGCTATGACCCTATCGGCGAATTCTCCAACGATAATCAAGCGCTTTCGCCGCATTCGCAGCCAGAGCTGCAGATGCTGATTTTGGATTGCTTATTATGCAACGACGCAGTGCTCCAAAAGGAAAATGGAGACTGGGCTATTTTGGGCGATCCGACGGAAGGAGCGCTGTTAGCGTTAGCCGCAAAAGCGGATTTAACCCAAGCTCAACACCTCAATCATTTTCCTCGGGTGGCGGAATTCCCCTTTTCCTCTGAACGGAAGCGCATGAGTGTGGTAGTGGAAGCCAATCACTCAGGCGACCATGGCATTCAACTGCCCTTCGAAACCAATGGCTCTCCCTCTTATGTTTTATTCTCTAAGGGCTCCCCAGAACTCCTATTAGAAAGATGCACACAGATCCAAATTCTGGATCAAACCAGTCAATTATCCGAGTCGCAGCGATCGCATATCCAAGCCCAAAATGAAGAAATGGCTAGCCATGGACTGCGCGTTTTGGGAATGGCCTATCGCCCTATTGACACGGTTCCCCAGGAAAATGACGCGGCGACGGCTGAACATGATCTAATCTGGCTGGGATTAGTGGGAATGTTAGACGCCCCCAGACCAGAAGCGCAGCAGGCGGTGCAGCGATGCCGTCAGGCGGGGATTCGGCCTGTCATGATTACCGGCGATCACCAGCTAACGGCTAAGGCGTTAGCGGAAGAGTTAGGTATCGCCCAAGAACAGGATCATGTGCTGAATGGGCGGGCTCTGGAAAAACTGAGCCAGGCTGAATTAGAACAGGAAGTGACGCAAGTTAGCGTGTATGCGCGAGTATCCCCCGAACACAAGCTACGGATTGTCCAAGCGCTGCAACATCAGCACCATATTGTCGCCATGACTGGCGACGGGGTCAATGACGCCCCCGCTTTGAAACAAGCAGACATCGGCATCGCCATGGGTATTACTGGCACCGATGTCAGCAAAGAAGCCAGCGACATGGTGTTGTTAGATGACAATTTCGCCACCATCGTAGCGGCGACGGAAGAAGGACGTGTGGTCTATACCAATATTCGCCGCTTCGTCAAATATATTCTCGGCTCAAATATTGGCGAAGTCCTTACCATCGCCGCCTCGCCGCTGCTACTGCCGATATTAGACGTTCCCCTGACCCCTCTGCAGATCCTGTGGATGAACCTGGTGACCGATGGCTTACCAGCGTTGGCGTTGGCGGTAGAACCAGCGGAGCCGGATGTGATGAAATACCCCCCCATAGACCCTCAAGAAAGTATCTTTGCCCGGGGGTTGGGGTTCTACATGGTCCGCATCGGTATCATCTTCACTATTATCTCGGTCTCCCTGATGTCCTGGGCTTACTACCACGCCCAAACTTTTCCCGGCGATCCAGAACGCTGGAAGACAATGGTGTTTACAACCTTGTGTATTGCACAAATGGGCCATGCGATCGCAGTCCGCTCGAATACCCAACTCACCTTTGAAATTTCCCCATTCTCTAATCCCTTTGTGCTCGGAGCCGTCACCCTGACAACCCTACTGCAGCTAATGCTGATTTATGTGGAGCCGCTACGCAACTTCTTCGGCACCCACTTGATGAGCCCGACAGAACTGGCGATATGTTTTGGCTTTAGCGCCCTGATGTTTGTCTGGATAGAATTGGAAAAGCTGTTTGTCCGTTGGTATCGGAAACGGCGTTGAGTTTACAAAGGAACTGGATTCTGACTCCTGACTCCTGTATTCTCTCCCAGCGAAAATTTCCCGCTTTAAGTTGTAAGCCAAGCATTCCAGGGATTTCTCTATTCCGGGGATTTCTTTATAATGAGGGCTGCGCTACTAAATTAATTTCCGTAAGCCTGTGACTCCACCTTCTGCTTCCCAATCACCTGTGACGGCTACTCCCGCCATCGATCCCGCTTTGATCGAATCTTCGGTGCGTCCTGACGCCCTGGGACGGTTTGGTCAGTTCGGCGGAAAGTATGTGCCGGAAACGTTGATGCCCGCCTTAAGTGAGTTGGAGACGGCATACGCTCAATATTCCAACGACGAAACCTTCAAAGCCGAATTGGAAGGATTGCTAAAGGACTATGTCGGTCGGGCAAGTCCGCTTTATTTTGCCGAGCGACTCACCCAACACTATGCGCATCCTGATGGAACTGGTCCCCAAATTTATCTGAAACGAGAAGATCTCAACCACACGGGAGCCCACAAAATCAATAATGCGCTGGGTCAAGCATTACTGGCTAAACGGATGGGCAAGGGTCGAATTATTGCGGAAACGGGCGCCGGACAGCATGGGGTGGCGACCGCTACGGTTTGCGCCCGCTTTGGCATTGAGTGCGTCATTTACATGGGCGTTCATGATATGGAGCGGCAGGCCCTCAACGTCTTCCGGATGCGATTGATGGGGGCGGAGGTTAGACCGGTGCGGGCCGGTACGGGAACCCTCAAGGACGCCACCTCCGAAGCAATTCGGGACTGGGTGACCAATGTGGAAAACACCCATTATATTTTGGGTTCGGTGGCGGGACCGCACCCATATCCCATGATTGTGCGAGACTTCCATGCCGTTATAGGCCAAGAGACCCGGGCTCAGTGTTTAGAAAAGTGGGGCGGCGCACCCGATATCTTAATGGCTTGCATCGGCGGCGGCTCTAATGCAATGGGCCTTTTCCATGAGTTTGTCGGGGATCCTGGAGTACGAATGATCGGGGTAGAAGCGGAGGGGGAAGGAGTGTCAACCGGCAAGCATGCCGCAACTCTCACCCAAGGCAGAGTTGGGGTCTTACATGGCGCAATGAGTTATCTGCTACAGGATCCGGATGGTCAAGTGGTGGAGGCCCATTCTATTAGCGCTGGACTGGATTATCCCGGCGTCGGCCCTGAACATAGCTATCTCAAAGACATTGGTCGGGTTGAGTATTATAGTGTGACTGACAAGGCGGCTTTAGAGGCGTTCCAAACGGTATCTCGGCTGGAGGGCATTATTCCAGCGCTGGAAACCGCCCACGCCTTTGCTTATCTGGAAACCCTTTGCCCCCAACTGTCTAACAGTCCCCGCATTGTGCTCAATTGCTCTGGACGCGGGGATAAGGATGTTCAAACCGTTGCAAAAATATTGGATTCAATGGGCTAATGGATTCTGATAATTTTCAGGTGTGCGATCGCGATCTACCCACTAGTCTGCTGGAGCAATACCTGCAGGCAGAAGCGATCGCATGTGATACCGAAACGATGGGTCTGCTGCCAGCGCGCGATCGCCTTTGTTTGGTTCAGCTATGCAACCCATCTGGCTTCGTATCGGTTGTTCGAATAGAACGAGGACAACAATCTGCGCCAAATCTCAAAAAACTCCTAGAAACTCCCCAGATCCTCAAAATCTTTCACTTTGCCCGGTTCGATTTAGCCACACTGCGCCATCACTTAGACATTCAGGTTAACCCGGTTTTCTGTACTAAAATCGCCAGTAAGTTAATCCGAACCTATAGTCCTCGCCACGGCTTAAAGGATCTGGTGAAAGACATAGAGGGGATTGAGCTGGATAAAACGGCCCAGAGTTCGGATTGGGGTAACGCCATGAACCTCTCATCCGAACAGCTTAGCTATGCTGCTAACGATGTGCGATATCTCAATTCTTTGCGCCTGAAATTAACAGAAATGTTGCAGCGTGAGGAACGTTGGGAACTTGCTCAGGACTGTTTTCGTTGCTTACCCACTTTCATCAATCTGGATCTGCTGCAATACAACAACATCTTTGAACATTAATTAGGGAGTTACATCAAAATAAAATCCCAGTAAAAGTCAGGATAGATAGGTCAGATGTATAGATAGGTAGTTAGAACTTGCAGGGGAAATCCGATTCAAAAGCAGTGCCTCATGGTTAGAATTGTATACTCAGATGCTGATCATTCGAACGCAAGTTACGGAATAGCTGTGGGCAGTAAGAAGTAAAATTGAATCGAAAATTAACCTTTTCACTTACACATGAGTGAAGCCATCTACATAGAAACCAGCATCTTGGGTTATCTCACAGCTAGATCAACTAAAAATCTGATTCTGGCTGCAAATATGGAAATCACAAAAGATTGGTGGGAGCTGCGTCGAGGCTTTCACTATCTACACATCGGACGCTGTTTTAGCCGAAGCAGCTCAAGGGGATCCTGAAATAGCTGCTCAGCGGCTGGCAATCCTGAAACCTTTTCCCTTACTCGACTTGAATCAGGCAGTACAAAGCTTGGCAGTTGAATTTTTAGCCCGAAGTAATCTACCTTCTAACGCTGAGATAGATGCAATTCGCATCGCTGCCGCCACTGTCCACGGCATGGATTATTTGCTAACGTGGAATTGTAGACACATTGCAAATGCTCAAATCCAAGGAAAATTGGCAGAGATTAGTCTTAATTTTGGGTATGTATTGCCTATCCTCTGCACGCCAAATGAACTGATGGGAGATTAGGCTATGTGGGTAGATGAAATTGTGGAAGAAATTCGTCAAATTCGCGAAGAATATGCAAAGTCCTTTAACTACGACTTGGGCGCCATATTTGCCGATCTACGGAAAAAGCAAGAGGAGAGTGGCAAAAAGGTTGTAACCTTGTCACGTCAGCCTGGTCTAACAACACGTTGGAGCGGACAGGTGCAAGCCCTTGATGGTGAGAATAATTCTAGCCTCCGCTCAACTTAGCCGATGGGTGGATGGGTAGATGGGATATTATTTTTATCGTTTTTGGCTCTTACTCATTTCAATTGTAGGTTTGTGGATAATTTCCATTAACATTACTGAATTTTGGCTGAATCTAAGAGCGTACAAATTCGTATCACAAGAAGTATATAAATCCGTAGTGGATAACCCTGATAATGAGGTGTTCTATACTAGAGACTCTTTATCTCCTAAGGAGCGTTTTCTGTTTAGATTGGCCTCGCTCATTTGCAGAAAATAGAGCGTGCAAAACCTAACACCCCTCTTGTTCCTGAATAAAGGTTTCTATTTCTGACAACAACCATTCTTTCTCCAACGTAGATAACGTCATGCCAAACTTGATTTTTTTGGCGCCAGCTTGCAAAGTGATCGCTTCAAAATGATGCAGATTAAAGTTATAAAACTGGCTGAGTTCCACCTCCTCTATATCCTCTGTGCGACCTGTGCTAATTCGCTTCAAAAAAAGGATTTGTCGGACGAGGGTAAAGCGATTTCTTCCAATTTCCAATGAAGTGCTTCCCAACAGTGCATACAGCAATACTCCACTCATGTTGACGCCTACAACCCAAAAAAAGGGCAGTAACAAGAGCACAGGGAAGAACATCAACGATATCGTCGGAAACCAGGCCAACCCAAAGGTAAATAACAAGAGAAAAACATTCCAACTGATGTTTGACTGAGCGATCTTGAGGGTTTCCTCTCGCCGGAGGCCAGCAGGAGGGATTTTCAGGGACAAATGTTTTCGACTACGGTTAAGGTGTACGCGGCTGCCACCCACTCTTTCCTGTAGTTGGGGCAAAGATGGAGAAGGGGCAGAATATGGAGCTTGGTCGGGGGAATGATTTGTTAAGTCAACCAATGCCGTGGCTACCGAGTCAAAACGGTCTTCCGCCAAGGGCTCCAATAATCCCTCTAGCCAGTCCGCAAACTCATCCGACACCTTAATGTAGGGGCGAAAGTCTATCTTGAGACGATGCTGAGGCAAATCCCCCGGATTTTGATGGCTGAGGAGATTTAGCAAGGTTGTTCCCAGACCATACAAATCAGTATTGGGAAAAGCCTGCCCTCGAAACTGCTCTGGAGCCATATAGCCATAGGAGCCCACAACAGTACTCCCAAAGGCCATCGTATTCCGATAGACCGTTTGCACTGCTCCAAAATCCACTAAAAAGATGCGGTCATCTTTGCCAAGAATGATGTTCTGGGGTTTAATATCGCGGTGAATGATGGGAGGATTCAGCTCATGAAGATATTGGAGCGCCTGCAAAATTTCGATGGCAATGCGACGAATTTCCGCTTCTGAAAAGCGTTTTCCTGTTGCACTCCAATCTTCCAGGGATCTCCCCTTAGCCAGCTCTTGAACAATGTAGAAGAAACGGTTGTCTTCAACATCGATTTGAAAATAGTCAATATAGTCGGGAATAGCCGGATGGTTAAGACTAGCCAGCACTTTAGCTTCCCGTTCGAACAGTTCAAGCTTTTTCCAGTTACTCAAACCCTTTAGTGATAGTTCTTTAACAGCAACATGACGACTTGTAAAACTATCTTCGGCTTTATAGGTAATGCCGCTTCCTCCACGCCCTAGGATACCGAGAATGCGATAGCGAGCTTTAATAATGGAGCCAGTTCGTTGTGCGTTGTCCATCTGACTGAGCAGATTCTATGTTAAAGCTAGCCTACAATTATTCCCATTTACGAGAAACTTTCGCTTAAAATACTGACCGTCCTGATTAGCCCCCAAGAAAGCCTGAAAGTAAGCTAATCGGCATTGTTTTTGCATTAACAATATTTTGAAATTTCTGTGGGGTGGGCATCTTGCCCGCCCAAGCGATGCAAGTTAAATGCTCGTCAGCTTATTCGAACCGACAGTACTTAGGTAGGATAGGTGGAAGACAATGAAACATTTGCGATGGGCCAAATTGAATGATGTGAACCTCAACGACGCCGATTTAAGCGGGGCGAATCTTAGGGGCGCCCGACTCAATGCAGTAACGATACAGAATACTAAACTCTGTGGAGCCACCCTAATGGACGCGGTCAAGTCCTCAGTGGGGTGTTGAATAGACATCTATGACTTCCCGCATCTATCCCCTGCCCACAGACGTTGTCCATTTAATTGCAGCGGGAGAAGTGATTGATTCCTTAGCAGCGGTGGTGCGGGAATTAGTGGAAAACGCGCTAGATGCAGGCGCCGATCGATTAACGATTTCTCTTTGGCCTGAACAGTGGCGAGTTCGGGTGGCGGATAATGGCGTGGGCATGACACTAGCGGACTTGCAAAAAGCCGCTCAACCCCACAGCACCAGTAAGATTCGGACCCGCAAAGACCTCTGGCGGATTAACAGTTTGGGGTTTCGGGGAGAAGCGCTCCACAGTTTGAGCCAACTGGGCCAGCTCGAAATCCATAGCCGCCCCCAAGCTGATCCGACAGCAACCGGATGGCGAGTAGCCTATGACACCCAAGGTGATGCGGTAACGGTGGAAAATGCGGCGATCGCAACGGGCGCTATCGTTACTGTTTCTGACCTCTTCGGCCCTTGGCCCGCTCGTCGCCAGGGGCTCCCCTCTCTAGCCCAGCAAATGCGAGCCGTCCAACTCACAATCCAACGGTTCGCCCTTTGCCACCCCCACACAACCTGGCAAGTTGAACAAAACGATCGTCCCTGGTTCACCCTCTGGCCTGGGGAAAGTCCACAGCAAACTCTGCCGCAGATTTTGCGGAATATCCAGCCGGGGGATCTGAGGGAAGTGACTGTGGATGTTGGCGCAGGGGAAGATGGGGGGGGTAGTGGAGATGGGGAGGATGGGGAGGAGAATCCAATCCAAAATCCAAAATCCAAAATCCAAAATCCCCTAATCCAAAATCGACTCTCTCTTGTCCTCGGGCTACCTGATCGCTGCCACCGTCGTCGTCCGGATTGGGTTTTGGTGGGGCTGAATGGTCGACCGGTTCAAGCGCCGGAATTGGAGCAGGCCATGATTGGGGCGTTTCGCCGAACATTGCCGCGCGATCGCTTCCCGGTTTGTTTCCTGAACTTACAGGCGGCGCCGGAGCAAATTGACTGGAATCGGCATCCGGCCAAATCGGAAATCTATTTGCATCATCTCGACAATTGGCGGGCACAGATCGCCCAAGCCGTTGATCACGCCTTACGACTGGCTCCGGAAAGTCTCTCCAACGACGCCCACACCAGTCGAATTGGGCAGGTTCTTAAAGCGGCCGAAGCTGACGGTGTTTACGGCGCCCATCGCACCATCCCGTCATCCCTATCGCCAACTATTTCAGAACATCTAGAGTCAACCGCCCCGTCCTCCTCAACCAATTCAAATTCCCCCTCCCTGCGCGCTATCGCCCAGGTGCACAGCATGTATATTTTGGCGGAACAGTCCGCCGGGATTTGTCTGATCGAGCAGCACATCGCCCATGAACGGGTGTTATACGAACAGCTATGCGATCGCTGGCAGGTGGTTGCTTTAGAGTCTCCCGTGATCCTAAAGAACCTCTCAATCGCACAAGTGGAGCAGCTCAAGCGTATTGGCTTAGAAGTCGATCCATTTGGTGAAAGGCTTTGGGCTATTCGCACAGCGCCTGCCTCCTTGTCCCGACGGCAGGACTGCGCTGAGGCGTTATTAGAACTGAGTCTAGGGGGCGACCTCCAAGCGGCGCTGGTGGCGACTGCCTGCCGTACGGCGATTCGCAATGGCGCGCCACTGACTCTAACAGAAATGCAAACCCTACTAAATCAGTGGCGACAAACCCGCAACCCCCGCACCTGCCCCCATGGAAGACCGATCTGCTTGACGCTAGAAGAATCCAGTCTATCCAGATTCTTCCGCCGCCATTGGGTGATCGGCAAAAGTCACGGTATCTAATATCTAGGCAGGGGTATTTTGCAACGATGGTTTTTCTTCTGGCAAGATCGCGCCTTCTACAGGACAGACTTGAAGACAAATTCCACAGTCAATACAAGTGGCGAAGTCGATCCAATACCAATCGGTTCCTTTGGTATTTTTGCCTGGGCCTTCGTGGATGCAAGCTACAGGACAGGCGTCTACACAATCTGCGACACCTTCGCAAACATTCGTCACAATGGTATGAGGCACGGTGTTCTCTCTCTTAACATCTCAACACATTGATCTTAGTAGAGACTGGTCTTCTGGCGTCTTTCTACCGCATTTAGGGTAAAAGACAGCCCCCACTCCAATAACCCGTTATAAAATGGATTAACTCAGACTTACAAGCAGAATAGGGACTTCAATCCTCATTATGGAAACGCTAGCTAAATGGTCTGTCGATGATTACCATCGTATGGTTGAAGCGGACATTTTGCGAGATCGCCGAGTAGAGTTGCTAGCAGGCGACATTGTTGAGATAAGTCCTGAAACTCCAATCCATTACAACACTGCAAAGCGGGGAGCCAACTATTTAGCGGATGTGTTAGCCGGAAACGCTGATGTTCGTTTTAACGGCCCAATCACCCTGACGGATTCTGAACCCGAACCTGATATTGCGATTGTCCGACTGCCAGAATCTGCGTATGATGACCGTCATCCTGGGCCAGATGATATCTTCTGGATTGTAGAAGTGTCTAAAACCAGTCTGAAGAAGGATTTAGACACCAAAGCCATCATATACGCTACTGCTAAATTGCCAGAGTATTGGGTCTTGAATTTATTCACGAAGCAATTAATTGTGTTGCGAGATCCTCAGAATGGTCACTACGCCATGGAGCAAACGGTTACAGAAGGGACAGTGTCTCCATTAGCATTTCCAAACATTCAGATATCCGTCAAACGGCTTTTGGCCTAAGTTTTTTATCTTTGCATCTCAACCGAAGGGAATAGGTGAAACCCTCGGGGTTCGAGCTGGATAGGGGATAATCCACCCATTCTTAATTCTCGTCCCAGACCCTACCCTCACTCAATACTCATCAATCTTCAATCCTAAATCTCCTATGTTTAACCCTTCCGAACTCAAAGGCGTCATCTTTGACCTAGACGGCGTCCTCACCGATACAGCGGAATTCCACTATCAAGCTTGGCAGCAATTGGCGGACGAAACGGGGCTGCCCTTCGACCGAGAGGCGAACGAAGCCCTCAGGGGGCTATCGCGCCGGGAATCGCTGATGCGCATATTGGGGGACCGCACCTTCTCAGAGGAGGCGATCCAATCAATGATGGATAAAAAGAACGGCTACTATGTAGCCCTGATCCAGAACATTACGGCAGCCGAGTTGCTCCCGGGTTCAGTGGCATTGCTCGATGAACTGCGGCAAGCAGGCATTAAAGCGGCGATTGGTTCAGGCAGCAAAAATGCCCGAACGATTATTGATAAGTTGGGCATTGGCGATCGCATCGACGCGATCTCAGACGGCTATAGCGTCAGCAACTCTAAACCCGCCCCCGATGTCTTCCTCCATGCAGCCGGGTTGCTAGGTCTTGAACCCAGTCAATGCGCCGTGGTTGAAGATGCGGGCGCTGGCGTAGAGGCGGCTTTGGCGGCGGGTATGTGGGCAATTGGGCTAGGCCCCGCTGAGCGGGTTGGGGCGGCGCATGTTGTGCTGCCCAGCTTGGATGGCATCACGTTAACGGACCTCACTTCAAAATTGGCGCAAGCTCAGCCCGGCTAAATATCGCTTTAAGGTAACGGGTTTCTACAAGAAACTCGTTACTCAGCACAAAGTGAATTATTTTGGATTCTTGTATATCGAGGATTAAACCTGGCCTCAAAATCAGTGAGTTCAGGGATTTGGACGTATCCGTATCATGCCATTCACCAATTAACCTAAGCCATATCCTCATAAGCCATATAATTTTCTACAAAGTGCGAAAAGTTCAAGGCCGCTAATCCATGGCAAACAAGCATGATAGTCAACATGGAATCAATCGAAACAGACTTTCATACATCGTCTTAATCTTCTCGACAAGCGCCATAACGATTTTGGCGGCCGTCACAATCTTTCATAACCCTGATGAAGCTAAGGATATTTTTAATATTATTTTGCCAGTATTTTCATCATGGGTCGGCACCATATTAGCTTTCTATTTTGGTCGAGAAAACTTCGAGGCTGCAAACAAACAGGTTAGAGAATTAGTTGAAAAACTGGGTCCCGAAGAACGCTCGGATGCAAGAGTAACATCTATTATGAGACCCTTGAAAAGAATAAACGTTTTCCAAATTTCAGAAGATCTTTCTGAGGCCCGGATCACAGTTTCGCAACTTCGCCAAAAAATCACATCTGAACATAGTCGACTCCCTATCGTTGATCACGAAAATAAGCCACTTTACATGATTCATGGAAGTACAATCGACCGCTACCTCACCGTTGGAAATCATACACGAGAGGATACGCTAGAACAGTTTCTCAATTGGCAGAAACAGGAGGGCTCCTTCTTCAATGTGAACAAGGGATTCGTAATTGTCTCGGAAAAAACAACCATTGCTTCAGCAAAACAGAAAATGGAAAGTATTCCTTCCTGTCAGGACATATTCATCACGCCAGAAGGAAGTCGTGATGAACCACTTAGTGGCTGGATTTCAAATATGAGACTGGCAAAATTCATGAATACCTAAATTGAGCCTTCCCAGGTTCCTAACCGAAACCCTAGAGGGAATCACCACACCCTATCTTCTTCAATTGGGGGCGCCTGATGCTGCCCTTGCTCCGAATTCAACCGCCAGACTGCTAGACACTTGCTCCTGCTCCCTTTTACTCTTTAGTCTGAACTAACGACAAGCCCTTGTTGAGTCACGATTTGTTTGTCGCAAAAGGAATTTTTTCAGACTAAAACTGTATTTACGCATACAATCAGAACTTCTTATCTGGGGGAATCTGAGTCAAGACATAGACATTCAATACACTCCAACGAGGTGATGTCATGGTGACTCAGAACAAAATCTTCAACCACGACATTATGACCTGCACCCATGACGCTGTGTTGGGGAATTACCTCTACTGTGGCCGGGTGCTGGGCATGACTAACCCAGGGGATATCATCCAGTTGCATCCTGATCTGAAACCAGAGTGGTCCGCGATCGCAGACCACTACGCCCGAGTAGGTTTACCCCATAGTAATCAGGTTATTTGGGATGTGGCCCTCAGTATTCTGGTCGATTACCCCGACTATACCCCCTCTGTCTTTTTCTTCGGCGATGCGACCCACACAGCCAGTCCAGATAAGGATTGGTTCCGACGACTCGATGAGGATTGGTTTCGTGTGGTGGAATTCATTAATTCGAAGAATAACTTTATCCATCTGACGGAAGAACTGGATGTGAGTGTGCCTAAAACCTTATGTTTTGAAAATAAGGCGGCGCTTAAAGACACCGCTTATCTGCCCTATCCCTGCTATCTGAAACCAGCAGTGTCTGTCGATGGGGTTGGGATTGAGCGATGTATGGATGAGGAACACTTAGTTCATGCCCTGGAAGCATTGAGTACAGATGTCCCGTTGCAACTCCAGGAGGAAATTATCGCCACTAGCTTCTTGAATTTGCAATACTGCGTGACCGTCAACGGGGCTGAGCGGTTAGCGGCCTCCGAACAGGTCCTGGATGGGTATGCCCATATGGGCAATCGTTATCCCACGGTTCATCAACCTTGGGAGACCGTTGATCCCATGGCCGATTGGATGGTCGAGCGCGGCATGAAGGATTTGTTTGCATTTGATGTTGCAGTCGTTGAGGAAAGTTCGGGTCCTCGCTATCTTGCGATTGAATGCAACCCCCGGTTTAATGGAGCCTCTTATCCCACTGGGATCGCCCATAAGCTTGGCATCAAGAGCTGGGTCAGCCAGAACTTTAATACAACCTGCCGCTCCCTCAAGGACCTTGACCTAAGTGGCCTAGAGTTTGACTCAACCAAGGGAATAGGGGTGATTTTAGTGAACTGGGGCAGCATCCTGGTAGGCAGAATCGGGGTGCTCTTAGCGGGACCGATTGACACTCAAAATGAACTCAGAGCAGCTTTGAATCAGCGGCTTTGAGATACTCCTTGAAAAAATGCACATCTGTTTTATGAGAAGTCTCTCATCTAAGTTTCATGGGAGACTTAGCCATAATTGAGAATCTCATATTAAACAAGCAGCTTTTAAAGATGGTTGTCAGGGCTTAGTTCAGCTTGCCCGTAGATCGTCTCACCGCTTCTTTTCGGGGTTTACCATCCGTTTTCTAAGTAGACGCGGGCATTCCAAAATTAGAGTTTTAGGCTTGGGAGAAAGAAGGTTGATTCATATAGATTAAATTCCAGGTTGATCCACGAACTAATGCACTGCGATCAAGGCTTTTTTTGGAAAGTTTGCCTGAGAAAACGCGTTCATCCTTTCTCCCCCGGAGAGATGTAAATCTTCATGGAAGGTCATCTTGGCAAGGATTGGTATTTTTTGGAGCCGCATATTCTTTTTCTGCTTGCGCAGCAGCTCTTGACAAAAAGCATTGCGAATGCGTATGCAATCTTCACCCAAGGAAGAATTTTGTCTGAACTTCTTCTTGCAATGCGTTAATTGCATTAAATTTATGCAGTATTTGCTGAATGCCCAGTTTTTTGTATTCAAATACACAAAATAACCCCTTCCCTTTCCGTAGTCTTAACCATCAGATTCATGTATCAGAATCTATGGCTCTATTGGAATATGCAGATTGCGGCTAAAGGTGTCTATTAAGCTCTGTTGGCGAATGAAAAACAACCCCTTACTCCTTTACATTCGCTTTTTTTGTTTCCTCTTGGGTTAAGGGGTTGTGAGTTTTCGTCAGTCTTTATGGGAGATTGTTGAAACTTGAACAAAGAACTTGAGTGAGATCAGACACTCCTGATTTAGCAAGTTCTGAGAGGCGAATTAAAACAGTTTAGTCAAGCTAAGTCCTGACATTTTTTAATCGCCTCTAGCGCCAACTTAAAGATAAATGAAGGTAACCCCGTGACTAACTTAGTGGTGGATCAAAAGCCCAAACTTAATAAGTTTGAAAAATTTAAGGCTGAGAAAGACGGCTTATTGGTTAAAGACGAGTTAGAGCAATTCGCCCGTATTGGCTGGGAAGCGGTTGATGAAACCGATCTCAAACAGCGCCTTAAGTGGCTCGGCATCTTTTTTCGCCCGGTCACTCCAGGCAAATTTATGCTGCGGTTGCGGACGCCTAGCGGGGTTCTCTCGGGTTTGAAGATGCGGGTGCTGGCCGAAATTGTACAGCGTTACGGCGATGATGGCAGCGCTGATATCACCACTCGGCAAAACCTTCAATTACGGGGCGTCAGGCTGGAAGACATCCCAGACATTTTTAGTCGCCTGCACGAAGCGGGAATGACATCTATGCAATCTGGCATGGATAACGTGCGAAATATTACGGGGTCGCCCATTTCAGGAATTGACGCCGATGAACTGATTGACACTCAAGGGCTTGTCCGCAAAGTGCAGGACATGATTACGGGAAGTGGCGAAGGGAATATCGCGTTCACAAATTTGCCCCGTAAGTTCAACATTGCCATCGAAGGGGGACGAGATAATTCTGTTCACGCCGAGATTAACGATATTGCTTTCGTTCCGGCTTACAAAGACGGTCAGCTGGGGTTCAACGTTTTAGTCGGAGGCTTCTTTTCGGCTAAGCGGTGCGCCGCCGCTGTTCCTCTAAACGCCTGGGTTCCCCCCACCAATGATGTGGTTGATTTGTGTGAAGCGATTCTCACGGTGTATCGCGACCACGGTCTACGGTCGAATCGACAGAAAGCCCGTATGATGTGGCTGATTGATGAATGGGGAATGGATAAGTTTAGATCAGCGGTAGAAGCCCAATGGGGTCGGAAGTTGGCCACAGCTGCGCCGGAAGATGAAATTGATTGGGATAAGCGCGATCACATCGGTGTGTATTCCCAGAAACAACCCGGTCTAAACTTTGTGGGTTTGCACGTACCCGTGGGTCGCCTGCAGGCTCAAGATATGTTTAATCTGGCCCGGATTGCAGAGGTCTACGGCAGCGGTGAAATTCGCCTGACTGTTGAGCAGAACGCCATTATTCCCAACATCCCTGACTCCCGTCTAGACACTTTCTTGAAGGAGCCCCTCCTCAATCGGTTCACCATCAATCCCACGCCGCTAACCCGAGCATTAGTCTCTTGCACAGGCGCACAGTTTTGCAACTTTGCTTTAGTTGAAACGAAGCAACGGGCATTGGCCCTAGCCCGAGAATTGGATAACGAGCTGGAAACCCCCAATCCCGTTCGCATTCATTGGACGGGTTGCCCTAACTCTTGCGGTCAACCCCAAGTGGCGGACATTGGTCTAATGGGCACCAAAACCCGTAAAGACGGCAAGACCGTCGAGGCGGTTGATATTTACATGGGGGGTAAGGTCGGCAAAAACGCCCAATTGGGTGAATGCCTTAGAAAGGCCGTTCCCTGTGACGATCTCAAGTCTGTATTAAGAGATTTACTGGTAGAGCATTTCGACGCCCAACCCCTATCAGAACCCCGAGTTAGTCCAGAGGCGTTAACTATAACGCCTGATCAAAACTCCAATCGTTTAGTCAGCGCCAATGGCAAACCCGACGGCGCTGTTGCAACGCCGCCGCCAACCGTCAGCTCAACAGTTACTGTCACCCCAACCGCCCCTGCGCCCCCTCCCGAGCCTACGCCCCCGGCTCAAGCAGCTGTGGTGCATTTTGCCAAAACCGGCAAAGAAGTGAGCTGTGACGACAGTGAATCGATTCTGACTATTGCGGAAGAGGCTGGCGTTGAAATTGACAGTAGCTGTCAATCAGGGTCCTGTGGAACTTGCAAACACAAGCTGTTAGAGGGCGAGTTTCACTACGAAGCTGATCCAGACGGTCTTGAAGACGGTGATCAGGAAGCAGGGTTTGTATTGACCTGTATTGCGCATCCGGTCGGTCGAGTCGTTGTGGATGCCTGAACATCAATATTAATTTTGACAAGGAGACGTGATCTATGAAGAAAACCCGATCGCCCTTACCCAGAGGGAGACAACGCGGGGATTCATCCTAACCTGCGCTGTCTCGCCTAATGAGGCGAGTTGTGGTTGATGTCTAATTGGCTCTAAGGGGCAGTCAGCCATAGTCAGGGCGTTCAAGCGATGGATTGAAGACCTGGCTGCGGCTCGGTGAAGCATCCCTCCATTACATCTCTCAGATGGAGCGTTGCTTCATCACTTACTGTCGTGTTCGAAATTGGGCCCGCTTGATTCAGACTTCTTCGTTTATTTCAGGAGCGTGACAACTGATGCTTACGGAAATGTGGTCCTTTAGGGGCCGCTACAAAATACTCCACTTAACGTGGTTTGCCTTCTTTCTTTCATTTGTGGTCTGGTTTAACCTGGCTCCTCTGGCGACAGCGATTAGAGAAGACTTTGGTTTGGAAGTGGGCCAGATTCGAACCATCGCTATTTGCAACGTGGCCTTGACGGTGCCAGCTCGAATCATCATTGGCATGCTGCTGGACAAGTATGGTCCGCGTCTCACCTACTCATTTCTGTTGATTTACGCCGCCATACCTTGTATTGCTTTCGCCTCTGCCCAAAACTTCAGTCAACTGGTGGCTAGCCGCTTGGCCCTCAGTATCGTGGGCGCCGGATTTGTAATTGGCATCCGAATGACGGCGGAGTGGTTTCCCCCCAAGGAGATTGGTTTAGCTGAAGGCATCTACGGTGGTTGGGGTAACTTTGGCTCCGCTTTTTCCGCCTTCACGCTAGTGGCTGTCGCCTCTGTCCTCAGCTTTTTTCCAGGAGCCTTCCAAGTTGCAGGCGGTCCTTTACTCAACTGGCGATTTGCGATCGCAGCCACCGGCATCATCGCTGCAATCTACGGCGTTTTCTACTACTTCAATGTTGAAGACACCCCGCCGGGCAAAGTTTATCAGCGTCCTCCCAGCGCTCGTGGAATGGAAGTCACCACTGTTCGCAGCTTCTGGTTCCTGATGGTCATGAACATGCCGCTGACAGGTGTGTTAATGCTCTTGTCTTGGCGCTTGACCAAGGTGGGCTTCTTTAATTTGACCGCAATGTACATTGCCTGGGCTTGCTTGATTGGCCTGTATCTCTTCCAGGCTTACAACTGCTGGGCGGTAAACAAGGATCTGCTAGCTGGACGAAAACAGTATCCGGCTGAGGATCGCTATAAATTCAAACAGGTAGCTATTCTGGAATTGACCTACATCGTTAACTTTGGTTCTGAATTGGCTGTGGTTTCCATGCTGCCTGCTTTCTTTGAGGGCACCTTTGGACTGACCAAAGCAACTGCAGGCATTTTGGCCGCTAGCTATGCCTTTATGAACCTGGTGGCTCGTCCTGGAGGCGGACTGATCTCCGATCGGCTGGGTAGCCGCAAATTGACCATGGGCGTTCTTACCTTGTGCATGGGCCTGGGCTATCTGGTCATGAGTAGTATTCCTTCCTTGCGAGATTCCCTTGGCCTCAGCGGCGGTTTAATGGTGGCGCTAGCCGTTGTTTTAACTATGATGTGTTCCTTCTTTGTGCAAGCCGGGGAAGGCTCCACCTTCGCCATCGTGCCCTTGGTTAAGCGGCGGATTACCGGTCAGGTGGCAGGAAACGTCGGCGCCTATGGCAATG
>JAAUYH010240462.1_pt1 | contig 27081 bp, 22 predicted proteins | sample 7278061 | NCBI WGS metagenome assembly JAAUYH01 (sample SAMN14350203, study PRJNA611818) | marine sediment metagenome | isolation source: surface marine sediment (0.6m) | place: French Polynesia: Moorea | collected 2018-08
CAAACAAGGACGTTGTTCGGGTTGAATTGCCGGACAACGTCCTTGTTTGCATCATAGTAGCGGAATACCGGATTGCTTCCCGGGCGGACCGGCGCCAAAATCGGATCGCCGTGTAGACTGGATATGCCTGTTATATTTCCACCGGAAATCCAGCGTTGGATCAGTTCGAACTGTTCCGCAATATTGGCGTTGTAACAGATGAACATGAGACCACGGTCTTCGTCCTTTGAATGATCAAATGAGCCAAAAGAGAAACCGGAGCGCAAAATGCGCGGTGTTTTTGTTCGGCGCGGATTTGCACGGCGAATATGCGATTGGAGCGGACAGGTTTCGCCCTTTGGATCATCCGCATAGTTGAAATCATTGTCATATGGGGCAGACCCTTGAGTAAATAGCGGTGTGCCATCCTTCTTTCTGCCAAACATTTTTTCCTGGATTTCGGTCAGATCAGGTTTGTCGCACTCACGACCATCAATATTCTGTTGAACATTCTGGAATGCTTTCACATCAAGACTGGTCTTGCGAATAACCTGAAACGTACCATCCATAAGCGGGGCTTCAAACCGCTCATAACGGCTTTCCTCGCCAACGTGATAGACTTTCCCATCTTTGTTCAGAGGCTTGTCCAGACTGTTTTCACGACCAATCAGAATATCGCCCCGCTTTGACTCTGCAGGCTCTTCCTTTTCAGTCGGCGCTTCTCGCTCGGCGGTATAGCCGTCATAACCATTGTAAGTTGGCTGGCTTACACCATCCGCAAAATCAAGATGCCCTCGCGGTGAACCCACCTCGGATGGTCGCCGTTGCATCGCTTCAAAACCCAATAGGGCCATGCCGTTTTGCTCGGCCAATTCTTTGAGTTGGCAATAGGCATCATTCAACGGATGACCCGCTTGGGTCGGATCGTTTTCATCAAAGGTTTCATCTTTTTTGTAGTTCGGATCACGGGTTTGCATTTGTACGATGATGTCGATGCTTGATTCGTCAATCACCTCACTGTTTGTGCCCTTAGGCCAGTCCCAATCCTTTGGATGATTTCCATCCGTGTCGCCAAGCATGCCTGCACGTGCTGCCATGCCCTCACGAAAAGGAACAGGAAAGCGATCACGAACATCTTGTGGAATTTCGAGAGATTCCAAGCCCTTGTTGGTGATACTCAGCGTCCAAAACAACGATTGCGCATCCAGATCCTTCGGGAAAAGCAAATCGCTCATAGATCGCAAAAAAACTGCTGCCTGGGGAGCATTCTGAACTCGCAAAAATGCAAGGCAGGCATGAGTGATCTTTTTTGGTCGTTTAGCGATGGGAACCTGCAACTCAACCTCTTGCGGTGCCGTATCCATAATTGGTTCACGTTTTCTGGCATCGGGTCGTTTCGCAAACCAGTTGAGAGCTTCTTTGAAATCGATCAACAATGCCACGATCACCAAAAGATCGGATTTCGGCTCATCATCTGGAGTGTCAGGCAGGAAGTTTGCGACAAGTTCGAGAATTGTCCTGAGCAAAATCCAAAAGTCCTGATCATCATCCGGCAAGACAATTTTGCCATCAACCATTGCATCTTGAATGACCTTTGGAAGGTTTGGAAAATTCCCAATGACTTGTTGAAGCAGTGGAAGATAGGCAGACACTCTTGCCTTAAGCGCGGTCCAGAACCCCTGCACCAGACTTTCTGCCAAACGGTAATAAAGAAAGTCGTCCCGAACCTCCAGTCCGTTATCATTGTGTTTCGGAAAGAGGTGAGAACTTTCGTGCATCGTTCGGATAATGTTGAGCGCCTGATGCAGTACGGGCAGTCCATCATCCTTTGATGAATTATACAGTTTCTGACGTGGCGTAATTAGCTGCTGGCCAACCGTATAATGTTCGAGTTCATCAGGGCTGACTGAATCATACACCGGACCATTTTTATTAGAACCATTCCGTATCTTGAGACGCCTGCGCTCCGCATCCTGTTCAATCAAATAATCCGCATCATCAACCGTAAAGTTTGGAGCTGCTGCTGCAAACAATTCCACTTCAACCTGGTTCTTTTCCGGAAACTTTGCAAAGCGGTGATAGCCAAGATCGCTATAGTGACCCTCTTCACCATTCTCGCCCTCAAAGCCGACACAATGACAAAGGATTGTATCCAGAAGCGGGCCGGCAATATCAACAATATCGCGGATATAGGATTCGAGCGGCTGATCGAAATTCACTGTCAGCAGCATTTTCGTATCATTGTCGATCAATGTCCACTTAACGTATTGCAATGTTCGCAGCGTATCGATCGGACCCACATACAACCCACCCCGATCTGTTTCGATCCCCATCCGCCGCATCGCGCTCAACATTTTGAGGTGCCGTCTCAGTCGGGAGGAGTAACTGATCGACTCACGGACGGGGACCAAACCGGGCCTGATGTCAGCGATCATGGTAAGTTCGCTGGATGTACCGATGTGATTGCTAAAAAAATCTCTGTCCATGGTTCCCTCCCAACACCAATTAAGCGCTGGCGAGAACGTGTAACTGAACTGAAAATCGTTTTGCGAAACTCGGAGGGAGCGCCAGCAAATCCGACCAAATTTCACATTTCAAACATGTATACTGAAAGCGTACACAGCTTGCGTGATTTCACCGTGATATCAAGATGAACTAAACCACAGTGGAGTGGAAATTAACCGCAATGCGTCAGTCCAAAAAACCGTTTTTGACACCTGACAAGATTTCTTCAATCAATTGATCTTCGAGACCGTACTTTTCTTTAGCAGCAGCGGGAGAAATGTATCCCCGTGCCAAATCTTGTCTGACCAACTCCAGATCACGTTCTTCCGGATTTCCGTAGCCTGCACCACCCGGAAAAGCGAGCATGACTTTGCGCCCATGCGGCACAAACTGCTTTCCCTTACCATTCATGGGCGTGCCATCATCTTGTGCGATGGAGGTTTTACCACCATTTTCACCGCCTTTTCTTCCTCTGGCTGGGTGATGAACGCGGTCAAACATCGCCTGAAAATCAAACTCATGGCCCTCGGTTGCGCCGACTTCCATAAATTGTCCCAGGCCACCGCGATACTTGCCTGCACCTCCGCTGTCAGGTCTAAGTTCCTTGCGCCAAATGATAACAGGGCCGGTATGTTCAGTAGCTTCAACCGGCATGGTCATCACCCCAGATGGGAACGCTGTTGCATTCATGCCATCCTGAGTTGGCCGTGCACCCGAACCACCCGAATTAAATGTCAGAACTTCAGACCGCACGGTCCCGTCCGGCGCCGGTTCGTCAGTTCTTGGGCGGAGTGACACCTGAAAATTGCACAGACATCCTGCCCCTTCTGCAGGCACCGTATCTGGCAGGATTTTATCAAGCGCATCATAGACTAGGTCCGGCACAAAGTGTCCGACAATATGGCGCAGAGCGACCGGAGCCGGGTGCGGTGCATTCACAATGGTGTTTTCAGGCGCAACAATCTCAAAAGGCTCAAGTGAAGCATGATTATTGGGGATTTCTGGCGCAATGGCACATTTGAGCGCATAACAACAATAAGCTTTGGTGTAGACAAGCGGGCAGTTAATCCCTTTTTTGTCCAAACCTGATGTTCCCTCAAAATCAGAGAGGATACGGTCTTTCTCGATTGAGAGTTTTACCTTGAGCGTGATCGGCGCAGCAAACCCGTCGACTGTCATTTCGCCCGATGCTTCTTCTTGCGGTAGGGCATTGATTTTTTCAAGCGTCGCACGACGTGAATTTTCCAGAATGAAACTGGCAATATCCTCGAGATCGTCAAGTTCAAACTCATCCATCATGTCGATCAGTCGACGATGGCCAATCTCGTTACAGGTCGCAAGCGCATACATGTCTCCAACCAATTGATCCGGTTCGCGTACATTTCCCCGCACAATCCGTATGAGGGTATCGTCCACCTCGCCGCGTTCAGCAAACTTCATGATGGGGATGTAGAGGCCTTCCTCATAGACACTTGCCCCATCCGCACCAAATCCGCGCCCGCCAATGTCAACCACATGCGCCGTACAGGCAAAAAAACCGACCAAAACATCGTTTCTGAAAGAAGGCGATACAATCGTGATATCGTGTAGATGCCCCGTGCCCTCCCATGGGTCGTTGGTGATGTAAACGTCACCCTCAAACATGTTCTCGCGACCAATCCGCCGGATGAAATGCGCAACCGCATCCGCCATTGCATTCACATGACCCGGAGTGCCGGTAACCGCTTGGGCAAGCATTCTGCCATGGGTGTCATAGGCACCAGCAGAGAGATCACCTGCTTCACGAACTGACGTTGAAAATGCTGTTCGAACCAAGGCTTGCGCCTGCTCCTCAACAACCGAGATCAAGCGGTTCCACATGACCTGATAGGAGACATTTGAATGTTGTTTTGCCATTACATTTCTCCTTACCTCTTGGCCCGTAAATCAACACAACCATCCGGTTGCATTGTGGCCTGTCGACTTGACGGTACAATGATGGTGGTCTCATCTTCCACAATCGCAGCTAGCCCAGACACCGTGTCGCCAGTTTGCATCACATCTCTTGAAATAATTCCAGAAACAACAGCTTCACCCAACGCTGGATCAAAAATCTCTCTCCAATCTGAAATATCTGCTGCATTGCCGCCCGGATGCTCAGAAATTCGATCAACCGGTTCCGGAAGTGTTGTCGCGTTTACCGCCCAAACCGTAATTTCAGTATCCATTCCAGCCACCGGACGACCAAAAAGCTTGGTGTAATCTTCTTCAAACAGACGCAAGAAGGTTTCAGCATCCGGATTCATTGCCTGTGCTTCAGTCAGATCAATCGGGATTTCCCAACCCTGACCCGTGTAACGCATGTAGATTTTGAAGTCCGAGAATATCTCCGCCCGCGGGTCACAATTGCGGACAAATCCTGTCGCCTCTTCTTTCAGCGCCTCCAGTATGTCCCGGATCCTTTGCGGGTCAAAATCCGAGAGCTTCATATAGACCGAGCGCGTCGCTTCAAAGCTGAATGGTGCGCGTAAAAATCCGATCGCCGAACCCACTCCAGCGCCCGGAGGTACCAGCAATCGATCAACCCCCAATTTCTCGCACAATCGTCCTGCATGCAGTGGTGCCGCCCCACCAAACGCAATCATCGTATATTCAGAGAGGTCTTCACCATTTTCTACCGCGTGGACTCGCGCTGCATTGGCCATGTTTTCATCAACCACTTCAGCAACACCAAAGGCAGCAGTTTGAGCATCCATCGAGAGCTCATCCCCGACATGACCAGCTAGCGCCTGCCGAGACTTTTCAGGAAAAAGCGGGATCGACCCGCCTGCAAAATTTTCTGGATCTAGCTTACCCAGCACGAGATCAGCATCCGTGACAGCTGGGCGTTCTCCCTCCCGTCCATAACAGGCCGGACCCGGCTCTGACCCAGCCGATTCTGGCCCAACCCGGATTTGCTTCAGAGAATCCACATGCGCGAGTGAACCGCCTCCCGCACCAATCTCCACCATATCAATCACAGGAATTGAGATCGGCATGCCGGATCCTTTTTTGAAGCGGTAGGTTCTGGCAACTTCAAAGACACGGCTGGTTTTTGGTGTCTGGTTTTTGATCAGGCAAATCTTTGCAGTCGTGCCACCCATGTCAAAAGACAACACTTTATCGAGGCCATAGCGCGCTGCGATGTTTGCCGCAAAAACTGCTCCACCGGCTGGCCCGGACTCCACCAACCGCACCGGAAATTCAGCCGCGCTTTCAATAGAGATTATTCCGCCACCCGAATGCATCAGGAAGATGTTACAATCAACACCCTCGCCATTGAGGCGTTTTTCCAGACGACTGAGGTAACTCTTCATTAATGGCTTGATGTATGCGTTCGCGATGGTCGTATTGAACCGCTCATACTCGCGCATCTGAGGCGAGACTTCACTGGATAGGGAAACAAACGCGTTCGGCATTTTTTCAGCCAAAACATCCCGAACCATTTTTTCATGCTCGTCATGAAGATAAGAATGAAGAAACCCAACCGCGATACTCTCGTAGCCTGCTACCGCTAGCTCATCGACCAATGCCTCCACATCACTGCGCTTCAACGGAACAAGCACCTTACCGGAGGCTTCAATGCGTTCTTCCAAAACGTATCGCCGTTGGCGAGGCAGAAGGGGATCTGGCAGGGTCAGGTTCAGATCATATTGCTCAAATCGGCTTTCAGTCCGCATCTCTATGACGTCCCGAAACCCCTTGGTCGTAATAAGCGCAGTCTTGGCACCACGGCGTTCAATCAAGGCATTCGTTGCCAATGTGGTGCCATGAATGATCTGCTCAATCTGGCCAGGTTCAATTCCTGCCTTTGCACAAACCTGGTGCATGCCTTCAATAATCGCATTCTCAGGCGCGGCATACGTTGTGAGAACCTTGGTTGAATGCAAAACATCGCCAACCTCAAGCACCACATCAGTGAATGTTCCGCCAATATCGGCACCCAGCCTTATAGATTGATCAGCCATGCCCATCCTTTTTGGAAATTGTATTCCGATCTCTTGAACTTAATCAGTGCGATACTAATAGGAACGTGGCAACCCCAAAACATGTTCTGAGAGGTAAGACAGGATCAGGTTAGTTGAAATAGGCGCAGTCTGATAGAGGCGCGTTTCGCGGAACTTGCGCTCAATGTCATATTCCTCGGCAAAACCAAACCCGCCATGGGTCTGAATACAAACATTTGCAGCTTCAAATGAAGCATCTGCAGCAAGCATCTTAGCCATATTGGCTTCTTCGCCGGGATTGCCGCCCGCTTCATACAGTCGGAGCGCCTCTGCTACCATGAGTTCAGCTGCCCGCATATTCGCGTAAGCCTTTGCAATCGGGAACTGAATACCCTGATTCTTTCCAATCGGACGGTCAAAAACGACCCGTTCCTTGGCATAGGAACTTGCTTTATCAATAAACCACTTGGCATCACCGATGCACTCTGCAGCGATCAGAATGCGTTCCGCATTCATGCCCGACAGAATATATTTGAACCCTTCTCCCTCCTCGCCAATCAAATTTTCAGCGGGAACGCGAAGATTATCAAAGAACACTTCGGTTGTTGCATGGTTCATCATGGTGCGAATTGGCCTGACCGAAAGCCCATTGCCAACTGCTTCCCGCATATCAACAAGAATGACAGAAAGACCAGCTGTCTTCTTCATGCCCTCTTGAAGCGGCGTTGTCCGGGCCAGCAACACCATCAAATCAGAGTGTTCTGCCCGACTGGTCCAGATCTTTTGTCCATTGATGACAAAGTGATCCCTATCGCGCACCGCAGTCGTCTTGATCGCACCAGTGTCTGTTCCGCTTGTTGGCTCCGTCACACCAAAGGCTTGAAGCCTCAGTTCTCCATTGGCAATCTTGGGGAGATAAGTCTGCTTTTGTGCTTCCGACCCATGCCGCAACAATGTACCCATCGTATACATCTGCGCATGACACGCGCCACCATTGCAGCCCGATGCCTGCATCTCCTCCAATACTGCAGCTGCAGCAGATAAGGGCAGTCCGGCTCCACCGTAGTCTTCCGGAATCAGAATCGATAACCATCCGGCTTTTGTGAGTTCTTCAACGAATGCTGTTGGATAGGCTCGCTCTTCATCAAGCTTGCGCCAATACTCGCCCGGATATTTGGAACAGAGTTTCGAGACAGCGTCCCTAAGATCAGGATAGGTTCTCTCAGATGACATGGTTTTCCTCTGATCTAATCAGCGATGACAATTCCTGAACCCGCTCTGCATTGTCTTTGGCCACAGAGCCATCCGCATTCCAAAGCGAATTCTCAAAACCAATGCGGCACTTTCCACCTCGGCGATATGCTTCAAGGAGACATGCAGTTTCCTGTTTTCCGAAGGCGCATACTGCCCAATCCAAATTACCTATTCCTGCATCCATCTTTTGCAAAAATGGCTCCAGATCGGATGGATCACTTTCCTGTTTCTCGGAATACCTGCCCAAAACGAACAGGAGCTGATGACTGTCCACTGGAATGATTCCATCCGACACACAGTGATTGAACTGCACAACCTGCTCTGCGGAGTAAAGGATGTGCTGAACAGCAATACCTGCATCCCGTGCAAAACGATAGAAATCACCGGCCGCATCCAAGTCCTGATCCGACAACATTTCGGCAAGCGAAACCGATACCGCCTTCGGCATGACATCGCGAACCAGTTTCCGTTGTTCTTCTGGCGAATAAATCCCGACCGCTTCGGTGGTAATCTGCACGTCCATTTCAGGCACTTTGATTGCCATCTCCGCAATCAGTTCCTGATATAATCCTGCATCCAAAACATGGTTACCCTCTACATCCCGCACATGCGCATGAAGCGCATTGACTCCAGCAGCATGACACTTGGCAGCTTCTGCAACAACTTCACCCACAGTTATCGGCAAACTTGGATGATCAACTTTTGTGCGTCGGGCACCGTTTAGTGCAACCATGATTGTGGGAAGTTGTTTCAAACCACTGCCTCGAATGCAGTTTTCAGTTTTGAGACAACCTCGTCCACCTGGGAATCACTAGTGATAAAAGGTGGTGCAAGCAAAACATGATCGCCACGTTTTCCATCAATGGTTCCGCCCATGGGATAGCAGATCAGGCCTTCTTCAAAAGCCTGCTTTTTGAGTTTCTTATTGATACCGAGCGCTGGATCAAACGGGGTTTTACTCTCCCGATCTTCAACAATCTCCAGGGCAAGAAATAGTCCACGGCCTCGAATATCGCCAATGTGTAGATGCTGCCCCAGTGCCATGTTCAACTCGGATTTGAACGTTTCGCTGAGCGAGTTAACCCGATCAAGCAGTCCGCGATTCAGTATTGCTGAGACTACCGCATGACTTCCCGCACATGCAGCAGGATGCGCAAGATAGGTATACCCGTGCTGGAAGAAGCCTGAGCCATCTTCAATCGCTTTGTAAATCGTATCGGTGCAAAGGATCGCGCCAATAGGTTGGTAGCCGGCACCCAGTCCTTTCGCGATTGCCACAATATCGGGAACGATGCCTTCCTGCTCATACGCAAACAGGGAACCTGTGCGCCCCATGCCACACATCACTTCATCCAGAATGAGCAAGACACCGTATTTGTCGCAAATCTCACGAATACGTTTGAAATATCCATCAACGGGAGGAACTGCTCCAAGCGTTGCACCGACTACCGGCTCCGCCATAAACGCCATGACCGTTTCAGGGCCAAGGCGGAGAATTTCCGCCTCCAGCTCATTAGCAACCCGCTGTCCAAACTCAAACACTGTCTCTTCATCACGCTTCTCGCGATATTCATAACAGGGAGAAATGTGGGAGGTTTCAATCATCAGTGGCGCAAACGGTTCGCGCCGCCATTGATTGCCCCCGCTTGCAAGCGCTCCCAGCGTGTTGCCATGATAGCTCTGACGTCTGGCAATAACACGGTGCCTATTGCCCTGACCGATCTCCAAAAAGTACTGCCGCGCCAGCTTGATCGCGGATTCAATCGCTTCCGAGCCGCCTGAAACAAAATAAACCCGGTCCAGATTACCCGGTGCATTTTCAACAAGCAGATCTGCGAGATGCTCCGCAGGTTCAGACGTAAAGAACCCCGTATGGGCAAAGGCCACTTTGTCCAATTGCTGTTGTATTGCCTCAGTTACCTCGCGATCATCGTGGCCCAGACAAGAAACCGCAGCGTCGCCTGCATTAAAATAGCGCTTGCCGGATTGGTCGATCAGGTAGCATCCCTCTCCGTGAGATATAAGGGGAACTTGTGCTTTGGTATGGCGAGGAAAAACGTGTGACATGCGGTATTAGAACTTCTGACTTGTGTGCGCAAAACTAAACAGGCTTGGCAAGTTTTTGCCAAGCCTGAATCGGTTTACGTGTGTTCACATCTTAGGCAATTGCAGCTTCTCTGGGCGCTGACCCAATACGCCGCCGCTGCATGAAGAATACCAATGCCAATAGAAGAAGCGCCGGAATATAGAACCATTCCTTTGCTGGACGCGTTGCTTCGGTGCGAACCTTGTCTACAACAACCGGATCATCCCCATAGAAGTCAAACAGGTTACCGATGGTTTCAAAGAATGGCGTTTGCGGGAATGGTTCTTCAACCTTTGCAAGCCCGTCCTCAACAATCACCGAGAGACCCGCTTTGCGAAGACGGTCAACAGCCTCTGCGCGATCACCCATCGGCACCAACAAGGTCGTTTGCGTCATTTCTCCAGAATCAAAGTCAGGCCCTTTCACGACAAAGGTCAATACTCCATTATCCGGCATCGCACCCACCACATCGAACACTTTAGCAGGCTCGGTATCATTGTAGGGCGGATAAATCTGGTCGAGCCAGTAACCTGGGCGGAACAGTGTGAACGCCACCAGCAGGAGCGCTACCGTTTCCCACGCACGGTTTTTGGTGAACCACCACCCTTGCGTCGCGGCGGCAAAGAGCAACATCGCTATTACCGCTATGATGAAAACAAAGATACCTTTCGCCAACGTGACATCAATCAACAGAAGTTCTGTGTTGAAGATAAACAGGAACGGAAGAAGAGCAGTCCGAATATCGTAGGTGAAACCCTGAATACCCGTCTTGATCGGATCGCCTTTGGCAATCGCGGCGGCAGCAATCGCGGCAAGACCCACCGGCGGCGTATCGTCCGCCAGGATGCCAAAATAAAAGACAAACAGGTGAACCGCAATCAACGGCACAATCAGACCAGATTTCGCACCGAGCGCTACAATAACCGGCGCCATGAGAGATGACACAACCAGATAGTTGGCAGTCGTTGGCAAGCCCATACCAAGGATAAGGCTCATCACCGCGACCAGAATAAGCATGATCATCAGGTTTCCGCCGGAAAGCGTTTCAACAACCTGACCTACCACCTGGTGCGCACCAGTAATGGAAATCGAACCAATGATGATACCGGCAGCAGCGGTTGCAATCGCAATTGCGATCATGTTGCGGGCACCGGAAATCATGCCATCGATCATCTCATCCCAACCGCGACGGAAGGTCGAACCGGGATTTGCTTGTCCCCGCATCATGGCTTTCAATGGATGCTGGGTAAGCGCAATGAAGATCATCATCAGACATGCATAGAATGCCGACAAATGCGCAGACAAACGATCCGGCGTTGGCAAGATGCACCACATCAACAAGATAATTGGCACAAGATAGTAAAGGCCCTTGATCGCGGTCTCACCTGCCGGTGGCAGCGCCAAAATGGGTGCGTCCGGATCTTCCGCTTCGAAGTCCGGTTTTTTGGCCGCAAACCAGATCAGCGCAAGGTAACCAATCAACAGCATGGCAACTGAACCCAGAATGGATAGTCCCGGCACAGTTGCGGTCATTACGCCTTGAAGAAAATAGACCAATCCAAATATAGCCGCGACTCCGATAAAGCCCGTCAGGAACAGGATCGCCTTCATCATGAAAGTCACGCTTGATGGCGGTTTCTCCAGACCTTTGAGGTCCATCTTACAGGCCTCAAGGTGCACGATGTAGAAGAGCGCAATGTAAGAAACGAGCGCAGGCACAATCGCGTGCTTCAGGATTTCGGTATATTGAATGCCGGTAAATTCCGCGATGAGGAATGCCGCAGCACCCATCACTGGCGGCGTTAGCTGACCATTTGTAGAGGATGCAACCTCAACCGCCCCCGCCTTTTCAGGCGCAAAGCCGGTCTTTTTCATCAACGGGATGGTGAACGTGCCAGTGGTTACCGTATTGGCGATCGAGGAACCGGAATACATGCCACTCATGGCTGATGCCAGAACCGCTGCTTTTGCAGGTCCGCCCCGGAACTGACCTAGAAGCGCAAAAGCCAACTTGATGAAATATTGCCCAGCACCTGCTTTTTCCAAAATTGCACCAAAGAGCACAAATAAGAAAATCGTCTGCGTCGACACTTCCAATGGCTTCCCGAAAATGCCTTCTTCCTGCATCCAGAAGTGCCACATACCTTTGACGAATGACGCGCCGCCCCAGTTACCTCCACCAATGAAAACGTAACCAGCCAGAACAGCTGCAACGATAATCATCGGCAGGCCCAATGAACGGAACACGCACATGGTCAAAACTGCAATGCCCAACAGGGCAACCGTCATGTCATAGGGGATCAGCCAATGATCAAAGGCACCAGCACGCTCGGCAATATTGCTGTTCAACGCAATCATGTAGCCAATACAGGCAACGCCTATGATCAGCATCGCCCAATCATACCAGGGTATTCGGCTTCGCGGCGAACTCTTGAACAGCGGATAGGCGAGACAAACCAGCACCACACCAAAGGCCAAATGCACTTTGCGCGAGATGGATAGGTTCGCAATAAAGTAGAACCAGGTCAGCCCGGTATATTCGGTCAACAAGGATGGAATGGGAGAAGCGATGTAAAGCTGATACAGAGACCACGCCAAGCAAAGAGCCGGAATGAGTTTCGACAAACTGCCGGAGAGTTCTCTGGCACCGGTATCGACTTCCGCAGCGATTTCTTCCGCTGACTTCTGATTTGCGTTGGCTGCTGACATCGTCCACTCCCCTGGATTAGATGAAGCACAATTCCCCTGAACTGGATGCTATGCTCCTCAACACATGATCATGATACCCACATGACCATCTGCTCAAAAGCAGAAACAAAAAAGGCTCCGCGATTTCTCGCGAAGCCCTTTGAACCGGATTACATCCAGCCTTTTTCTTTGTAATATTTCGCAGCACCTGCATGCAACGGAGCAGAGAGGGAGTCCTTGATCATTTCCTCTGCTTTCAGGTTGCCGAACGCAGGGTGAAGACCTTTGAAGTCATCAAAGTTCTCAAACACTGCTTTCACAACGGTATAAACAACATCTTCCGGCACATCAGCACTGGTCACAAATGTTGCACCCACACCAAATGTATTGATGTCTTCAGCATTGTTATACATGCCTGCAGGAATAGTTGCCTTACGGTAGAACGGGTTGTCAGCAACAAGCTTGTCAATCTCAGGACCTGTAGCATTCACGAGCTTGGTTGCGCACGAAGCAATTGATTCCTGTGTCAGAGCTGATGGGTGACCCACAAGCCAGAAATAAGAATCGATCTTGTTATCGCAAACAGCTTGCCCTGTTTCAGCTGACTTCATTTCTGACGCAATTTTCAAGTCAGAACGCTCCCAACCAAGAGCCGCTTCGATCACTTCCCAGGTACCACGAGTACCTGAACCCGGGTTACCAATGTTAAGGCGCTTGCCTTTAAGGTCTGTGATGTTGCTGACGCCTGCATCTTCACGCGCAATGATGGTTACAGGCTCTGGGTGTACCGAGAATACAGCACGTAGTTTCTCAAACTTGCCCTGCTCTTCAAATTTGGATGTGCCGTTATAGGCATGATACTGCCAGTCAGACTGGGCTACACCAAAATCCAACTCGCCAGCGCGAATAGTGTTGATGTTAAAGATCGAGCCACCGGTTGATTCTGCTGAACAGCGAATGCCGTGCTCTTTACGATCTTTGTTCACCAGACGGCAGATCGCACCACCGGTTGGATAGTACACGCCTGTGACACCACCGGTACCGATCGAAATAAACTGTTGCTGCGCAGAAGCAGAAACGTTCATTGCCAACGCCATACCAACAGCGGTTACGGCTCCCAAAAGTTTTTTCATGAATTAACTCCCTAATTGGTGATCAAAACTCGGACCGCAGTTTGGGGACCACCCTCCCATATTGGTTTGCACGCTCCGTTGCATGACAGCTTGAAACAGTATCACAAAAACGTCAAGCCTTGACCTTACGTAAGAATTTTTGCTCCATTTTGTTTCTTGGCAGAAGCGATACGTTTATGTTGATACAAGCTTGCACAGCGTTTTTATGTATATATATTAACTTTATCCGTTGGGGAGCCTTACGAGGCTGAGAGGTGCTACATGCCGACCCATCGAACCTGAAACGGTTAGTACCGGCGAAGGGAACGGACGTTATCGCACCACTTGCTTTTATCGTCTGGACCTTCGCATTTGAAAATGAGAAGTGACGATGAGCGACAAACCAGCTGAAAATCGGACTGCAATCGCACTGACGATTGCCGGATCAGATTCTGGCGGAGGCGCAGGTATTCAGGCAGATTTGAAAGCAATGTCCGCTCTTGGCGTTTATGGGGCGTCGGTGATAACAGCCATCACAGCCCAGAACACAATGGCAGTCACCGATGTGCACGAGATTCCAGTTGTGACCATCGCGAACCAAATTGATGCGGTCCTGGATGACCTAGCAGTAGGCGCTATCAAAATCGGCATGCTGTCATCGGTTGATATCATTGAAACCGTATCGGGCAAGCTACGGGATACGACTATTCCAATTGTTTCCGACCCGGTCATGGTCGCAAAATCCGGAGATCGGCTTTTACGCGATGATGCATTGAGCGCCTTGCGGGACAAACTTGTGCCGCTCACAACCGTACTGACACCAAATCTTCCCGAAGCTGCCGATTTGCTCGGACGGGACGAAGCCACTTCCGCCGATGCCATGCTGGATCAGGCTAAAGCATTGCTGGCTCTAGGCCCCAAATCCGTTCTAATGAAAGGCGGCCATGCCGATGGGGAAATTTGTGTCGATTTGCTGGTCAGCCAGGATGGGGGTGTTGAACGGTTCGAAGCACCTCGCCTGGATACCAAAAACACCCATGGTACCGGTTGCACGCTATCAGCGTCGATTGCTTCAGGACTTGCCAAGGGACTGGATGTTAGTGCGGCAGTAGAAGAAGCGCATGCATATTTGCAGGGTGCAATTCGCGCAGCTGACACACTGACCATTGGCTCTGGCCACGGCCCGGTACATCATTTCCACGAGGTTTGGAAATGACCGAACACGTATCCATTGTTGGCGCAGGTGTTGCCGGGTTGACCACGGCAACAGAACTTGTGGCACGTGGTGTCAGTGTAACGATTTATGAAAAATCTGAAATCATCGGCGCGCATGCCTGTTCCCGATATGCTGGCGGAATGCTCGCCCCTTGGTGCGAACGGGAGAGCGCAGAAGAAGAGGTCGTCACTCTGGGCAAAGGCGCTGCAGACTGGTGGTCCGAACACACAGACCTTGTAGTACGAAATGGTAGTCTGGTTGTCGCGCAAGGCAGAGATCGGAACGAACTGAAACGCTTTGCTGGAAGAACCAGCAATTTTAAGGACATAAATTCGGAGCAAATTGCAGAATTGGAACCTGATCTGGCAGGACGGTTTCAGCTTGGATTGCACTTTGAAGAAGAAGCGCATCTTGATCCGCGCAAGGCGATTGCTGAGTTGACAAGTTCTTTAAAGGAAAAGGGCGTCACCTTTGAACTTGGCTCTTCCGTTAATCCAAAATTACTGTCAGGCGACGTGATTGATACACGCGGATTTGCTGCTCAGTCAGACCTTGAGACACTAAGAGGCGTGAAAGGTGAGATGCTCCTGCTACATTGCCCTGATGTGGTGCTCCATCGTCCTATCCGTATGTTGCACCCGCGCATCCCGCTCTACATTGTGCCGCGCGGTGACGGCTTGTTCATGGTAGGAGCAACCATGATCGAAAGCGCAGAACGGGGCAGGATAACCGCACGATCCATGCTTGAACTTCTGGGTTCAGCCTACGCCCTTCATCCTGCATTTGGCGAAGCAGAGATCATCGAGATGGGCGTAGATGTTCGGCCCGCTTATCCCGATAATTTGCCCCGGGTTACGAGAAACGGAAACATCATCTCAATCAACGGTCTCTACCGACACGGATTTCTGCTGTCTCCGGCAATGGCACAACAGGCAGCAGACATGATTGCGAAAACCAATACATATGGCGAGGTGCAACATGCGCATCATGCATAATGGAGAACCTGTGGAGGTAACCGGTGAAACACTGGATGCCGTTCTGGCAGAGCTGGGATATGCCGATGCAGTCGTCGCAACCGCTATAAACGGAAGCTTTGTTCCGGTTCCGAAACGGGACGAAACACAGCTTCAACCAGGCGACTCCTTGGAAGTGCTCGCTCCGATGCAGGGAGGATAATAATGCCTACCTTCTACGGTACCGAGGTTCAGAACCCGCTTTTGCTGGGAACAGCACAATACCCATCCCCGGCGATATTGGCCGATGCGGTACATCAGGCTGAGGTAGATGTGGTTACCGTGTCTTTGCGCCGTGAGTCGGGAAACGATAGGGCAGGCCAGGATTTCTGGAAACTTATTCAAGATCTCAACGTCAAAGTTCTACCAAACACTGCCGGATGCCATTCGGTAAAGGAAGCGGTGACAACTGCGCATATGGCGCGGGAAATTTTTGGAACTCCATGGATCAAGCTCGAAGTCATCGGCGAGGAAGATACGCTGCAACCAAACGTGTTTGAACTTGTGGAAGCCGCGCACATCCTGACGGAAGACGGTTTTCAGGTTTTTCCGTATACAACCGAAGACCTGATTGTCGCTGGAAAACTGCTCGACGCAGGGTGCGAAGTAATCATGCCGTGGGGCGCTCCAATTGGTTCCGGCCGCGGATTGGAAAACATCACCGCACTGAAAACCATGCGCGCGCATCTGCCGGATGTACCGCTCGTTGTCGATGCAGGGATCGGGTTACCTTCCCATGCTGCGCAAGCCATGGAATTGGGATTTGACGCCGTACTCCTGAACACAGCTGTTGCAAAGGCGGGTGATCCAGCACAAATGGCCAAAGCCTTTTCGTCTGCAGTCGCTTCTGGCCGAGATGCCTACAATGCGGGCCCGATGGAACCCCGTGACATGGCCTCTCCTTCAACACCGGTCATGGGAAAGGCATTTCTGTCATGAAACTCAATCCGTTCTATCCCATACTTGACAATGCCGACTGGCTTGAACGTCTTGTTCCACTCGGGATCAAACTCGTTCAACTTCGCAGCAAAGACTTGTCTGAAGCGGAAACCCGACAGGAAATTATCCGCTCTCGTGACATTTGCGCGAAACATGATTGCCAGTTGATCGTCAACGACTATTGGCAGATCGCAATTGATGAAGGATGTGACTATGTCCATCTAGGGCAGGAAGATCTCGACGATGCAGATGTAAAAGCCATTCGCGCAGCAAATATCAAACTCGGGATTTCCACGCATGACCATGCTGAACTGGAACGCGCACTTTCGCTTGATCCGGATTATGTCGCCTTGGGTCCGGTCTATCCGACCATTCTGAAAAAGATGAAATGGACGGAGCAAGGTCTGGATCGTGTCACCGAATGGAAAACGCTCGTCGGAGACATTCCACTGGTTGGTATTGGAGGTCTTTCAGTAGAGCGCGCACCCGGGGTGCTGCAAGCAGGAGCCGACATTGTCTCAGTGGTGACAGACATTACGCTCAATGCTGATCCGGAAAAACGCACGCGTGAATGGATCGACGTAACACGGAGCGCTTTATGAACCGCTATGCGCGCCAGATGATATTGCCGGAAATCGGCGAAGCAGGTCAAAACCGACTGGCTGATACGCGTGTGCTGGTGATCGGCGCTGGTGGTCTTGGTTCTCCTGTGTTGCAATATTTGGCAGGCGCCGGAGTTGGAAACATTGCAATTGTTGATCCCGACAGAGTTGAGAAATCAAACCTCCATCGACAACCCCTGTTTGATGAGAGCTGCATTGGCCAGTCAAAAGCAGAAGCTGCGAAAATGGTTCTCGGAAAGCTTAACCCCGAAGTTGCGATAACAACGCATGTAATGGCTCTCGACGCTGGCAATGTCTCGAACCTATGCATCGACAGCGATATCGCATTCGATTGCGCTGACAGTTTTGCAGCGACCTATGTCGCTTCCGACTTCTGCTTTGAGAAGAAAATCCCGTTGATCTCTGCATCCGTTCTTTCGGCTAACGGATATGTTGGCGGCTTTTGTGGCGGCGCACCTTCGGTTCGCGCAGTCTTCCCGGATATCCCATCAAATCTTGCAACCTGTGCCACAGCCGGTGTGATGGGGCCTGTCGTTGGAATCTTGGGAGCCATGCAGGCGCAAATGGGCTTGTCCATCCTGCTTGGTCTGGATCCCTCACCGCTTGGCAAGCTCATGTCCTTTGATGGCATCAAATTTGCAACTAGCACATTCCGCTTCGATGACGCACCAGAGCCAACCGAAATCGCCTTCCCGTTCATTTCGCAAACTGAAATCTCGCCGGACGATTACGTGGTCGAATTGCGGGGGAAAGACGAAGTCGCAAATCCTATTACGGCGCAAGCAGATCGCTTGGTCGTTGATGATTTTCTGGAAACGCGGCCAATGCCGATTTCCACTTCAACCAAAACCGTTTTTGTGTGTCGTTCCGGGCTTCGTGCCTGGAAGGCCGCAAAACATCTAAACCGCTGGTGGGACGGGCCGATTGCGCTTGTTGCCGCTGGCACCTCAACTGGAGAAAACACATGAGAATGACCCTTGCAGCGCTTACGCTGATTGCAAGCACAGCAACTTCCTTTGCTGCAGACAAAATGACCCTGATCCTGGATTGGTTCATCAACCCGGACCACGGTCCGATCATCATTGCAGAAGAAAAAGGCTACTTCAAAGAGCAGGGATTGGAAGTAGAGGTTATCGCCCCAGCCGATCCTTCGGATCCGCCAAAGCTTGCGGCGGCGGGAAAAGCCGACTTGGCCGTATCTTATCAACCCCAACTTCACCTGCAAATCCATGAAGGACTTCCACTTCAACGCGTGGGGACTCTGGTCGCAACGCCGCTCAACTGTCTGCTCGTCCTGGCAGACGGGCCAATCAAATCGATTGCTGATCTCAAGGGCAAGAAAATCGGTTTTTCTGTTGCCGGTGTCGAGGAAGCAGTTCTGACAGCCATTCTGTCACCCAACGGTTTGACCATGGACGACATCGAATTGGTCAACGTCAACTGGTCGCTCTCACCATCACTTATGTCAAAGCAGGTGGATGCGGTGATTGGTGCATTCCGCAATTTTGAACTCAACCAGATGGATATCAATGGTGTTGAAGGACGTTGTTTCTATGTCGAAGAAGAAGGTCTGCCCTCCTATGATGAACTGATCTATGTCGCGAAACCCGACACGATGGACAAAGACAAGATCGCCCGCTTTCTCGCTGCGACAGAAAAAGCAACGCAGTACATTGTGAACCATCCGCAAGAAAGCTGGGAAATTTTTAAAGGCACGTCGTCTGAGCTTGATGATGAGCTTAACAAACGCGCTTGGGTGGACACCCTGCCCCGTTTCGCATTGCGTCCTGCTGCTGTGGATGCCGGCCGTTATGAGAGAATGGAAGCATTCCTGAAAGATTCTGGTTTGATCCCTTCCATAAACCCGATTGACAAGATCGTCGTAGATGTGACGGCACAATGAGTGAGCCGGATTACTCATCAGACATCTTTGCGGCATGGCGTGATGCCGCAAAGGGCCCGTGGCAGGATTACACCCAGCATGAGTACGTAAAGCGTTTGGGTGATGGCTCTCTGCCAAAAGAAAACTTCGTCCATTACCTCATTCAGGACTATGTTTTTCTTGTTCACTTTTCGCGCGCATGGGCATTGGCAGTCGTCAAATCCAACACGCTGGATGAGATGAAAACAGCTGCCGGAACGGTGGATGCCCTTGTCAATCATGAGATGCAATTGCATGTGGAAACATGTGCGAAGGATGGCATTTCTGAAGATCAGTTGTTCAACGCCGTCGAGGCCCCCGAAAACATGGCCTATACACGGTTCGTGATGGATGCAGGATTGTCGGGCGACTTTCTGGATTTGATGGCAGCACTCGCCCCGTGTGTTTTCGGATATGGTGTCATCGGCAAATCTCTTAAAGAGACCGCAGCAAAAGACACACCCTATCAGGAATGGATCGACACCTATTCCGGAGAAGAATACCAGGACGTCTGCAAAAACGTTGCCGCAATGATTGATACTGCAGCCAAAGCACGGCTGGGAGATAGCCCAACCGCCAATCCACGCTGGGAGAGCTTGTGTGACACATTCACCAAAGCGTCTCGACTGGAAGTTGGCTTCTGGCAAATGGCCATGCGCGGTCACCCATGATCAAACTGACAGGCAGTCTTAAAACCGGCAACAATACATGGCTCTTCAAGGATGCTGAGCTTGAACTTGTTGCGGGCGGATGGACTTGCCTGCTTGGCTCTTCAGGCGTCGGCAAGACAACAATTCTGAGATTGTTTGCAGGGCTGGATACCCATGGCACATTCACTGACGAATTAAAAACACGCAATTGCTCTTACATGGCTCAGCAAGATCTGCTCATGCCTTGGCTTGACGTGTTGGGCAATGTCTTGCTTGGTGCCAAACTAAGAGGTGAAACACCTGACATAAAGCGCGGACATCAACTGATCGAACGTGTTGGCTTGAGCGATCATGCAAGCAAATATCCACGCCAACTTTCTGGCGGCATGCGCCAACGCGCAGCACTCGCTCGTACATTGATGGAAGATCAGGACCTTGTACTTCTGGATGAACCGTTTTCGGCGCTGGATGCCAAAAAGCGTGCGGACATGCAGGAACTGGCGCATGAGTTGTTGAGCGGGAAAACAGTTATGCTGGTTACCCACGACCCGGCAGAAGCAGCGAGACTGGGCGACAAAAACGCTGTCATGGATACTACGGGCATTCATGAAATGCCCGCGAAGAAGGGTGCAAGCATTCTCGCACCGGAAGCAAGTGAGACGTTGAAACTGCAGGCCGGTTTACTGGTTAAGCTGCGAAAGGACGCAGCATGAACCGATTTACCTGGATCGTTCTTTCCTGCATCTTTGCCATCAGTTTATGGCAAACATTGGTATCGGCAACCGGCGTCCCTCATTTCATTCTCCCCTCACCCAAGCAAGTGCTGGATACCCTGATCAAATCCCGGGAACTGATTGCGTGGCATGCGCTGATCACAATTTCTGAGGTTTTGATTGGCCTATTGCTCGGAGCAGCGCTCGGAGCACTGACCGCGCTTCATTTGATGGTGTCAAAGACCAGTCGAAAACTGCTGATGCCAATCCTCGTGTTCAGCCAGGCAATTCCTGTCTTTGCACTTGCACCCGTCCTGACGCTTTGGCTTGGGTATGGGATTTGGTCCAAGGTCTTCATGGCCGTTTTGATCACCTATTTTCCGGTCGCTTCCAACTTCCTGGACGGTCTACGCCGCACAGATCGCGGATTTCTCGACCTCGCGTCCACAATGCGGGCAGGCAAATGGCAAACGCTTCTTCAAATCAGATTGCCTGCAGCATTACCAAGCCTCGCTTCGGGCCTAAAACTAGCGTCTGTTTATGCACCCATTGGTGCCATCATAGGAGAGTGGGTCGGTGCTTCTGATGGATTAGGTTACCTTATGTTGCTTGCCAATGGACGCGCAAAAATTGATCTCATGTTCGCGAGCCTGTTTGTTTTGGCGACTTTCACGGTCATACTGCACAGCGTGATTTCCATTTTCGCAAACTGGCTTACTCGCCGCGCAAAGGGCGAAACGAAAGAAGTGCTTGAAAACGCTTGAGCCTCAATCTAGTTCTTGAGCATGCGTACGATTGAAACAAACGGCACAGGCGGGCCGGAAGTTCTGGAACTTGGCGAGAGAGCCAGGCCAGAAATCGCCGATAACCAAATTCTCGCAAAAACCATTGCATGCGGGGTAAACGGCCCCGACATGATGCAGCGAAAGGGGCTCTATCCTCCCCCGCCTGGTGCGTCAGACCTCATGGGTTTGGAAGTTTCCGGAACTGTGGAATTGGTCGGCAAAAATGTCACCCGCTGGAAGAAAGGCGATACCATCTGTGCCCTCACGCATGGTGGCGCTTATGCAGAGTATGTGGCGATCAATGCAGATCATTGCCTGGCCATACCGGAGGGCGTTAGCACTATTGACGCGGCGGGACTGCCGGAAACCTATTTCACCGTATGGAGCAATCTTTTTTACAATCGCGAAATCGCCAAAGGAGCGAAACTTCTTGTTCATGGAGGATCAGGCGGCATTGGTATCACAGCAGTGCAACTCGGTGCAGCGCTTGGAATGGAAGTCTACGCAACCGCGTCAAATGCAGAAAAATGTGCCTTTTGTGAAAGTCATGGCGCAACCCGCGGCATAAATTACAAAGAAGAAGATTTCGTAGAAGTGATGAAAAGCGCCGGTGGGGCAGATCTTATTCTGGACATTCTGGGCGGCGACTATATCGCTCGAAATTTCAAGGCAGCTGCGCTCGACGGAAGAATTGTGCAGCTCGCTTATCGCAGCGGATCTAAAGTCCAGATCGACATGATGCCACTCATGCTGAAGCGTCTGACGTTCCATGGTTCAACCTTAAGGGCAAGACCAGATGCCTTCAAAGCGGCTATCGCTACAGATTTGGAAAAACATGTTTGGCCCATGTTTGCCAAGGGCCAATGCAAACCACTGACCCATGCAACATTTTCATTTGATGAGGCAAGCGCCGCCCATCAAATGATGGAAAACGCGGGCCATGTGGGAAAGATCATCCTGACTGCCTAAACAGTCACAACCTCGCTACATGTGAAGCGGCTTGCCATGCGTTGCATGAGCTGCTTCACGAACAACTTCTGAAAGCGTTGGATGCGCATGGCAGGTTCGTGCAAGATCTTCTGAAGAGCCACCAAATTCCATCAATACCGCGCATTCGTGGATCATGTCCCCTGCACCGAAACCGACGATATGTGCTCCAAGCACTCGGTCCGTTTTCTTGTCAGCGAGGAACTTCACAAACCCTTCGGTTTGGTTCATCGCACGCGCACGACCATTCGCTGAAAACGGAAACTTGCCCGCCACGTAGTCAATTCCTGCGGCTTTCAATTCCTCTTCGGTTTTGCCGACACTTGCCACTTCCGGCATGGTGTAAACAACACCCGGAATCACGTCATAGTTCACATGGCCCGCTTGCCCCGCAATGACTTCAGCGACAGCGACGCCCTCATCCTCGGCCTTGTGTGCTAGCATGGGCCCATCGATCACATCACCAATTGCCCAGATGCCCGGAACATTGGTTTGCCACTTATTGTTGGTTTTCACCTTGCCCCGTTCCATTTCGACGCCGGCAGCTTCCAAGCCAAGACCATCGGTGTAGGGCCTGCGACCCGTGGCAACCAGCACGATGTCTGCTTCTAGGGTCTGAGCATCCCCGCCAGCAACAGGTTCAAAGGTAACTGTTCCACCTTTGCCTTTCTTGGCGACATCCGTCACTTTGGATGAGAGATGAAAATTCATGCCCTGTTTGGCGAGCATTTTCTGGAACTGCTTGGAAACATCATTGTCCATACCGCCGAGAATAGTATCGAGATATTCGACCACCGTGACCTCTGCACCCAGACGATTCCACACGGAGCCAAGTTCCAACCCGATCACACCACCGCCAACGACCAGCATTTTTTTCGGAACAGATGAGAGTTCAAGCGCACCCGTGGACGAGACAATAACTTTTTCATCGATCTCCACATCCAAACCCGGAATACCTGCCACATCAGAACCGGTGGCAATGACAATATTCTTGGCAGCAAGCTCTGTTACCGCACCCTTGTCATTAGTGACCGCGACTTTTCCCTGAGCAGCAATACTTCCTGTTCCATGATGAACAGTGATCTTGTTTTTCTTCATCAGGAAAGCAACACCATCAACATTGGCTTTCACGACGCCATCCTTGTGACCCATCATGCCGTTTAGATCGAGTTTGGGTTTACCAACCTTGATGCCAAGCGCTTCCATACCGTGCCCGGCTTCGGCAAACATTTCAGACGCATGCAACAAAGCCTTTGAAGGGATACATCCGATATTCAAGCAGGTGCCACCCAAGGTTGGATTCTTCTCAACGATTGCGGTTTTCAAGCCCAATTGTGCTGCCTTGATCGCACACACATATCCGCCGGGACCTGAGCCAATTACCACCACATCATATTGATCTGACATTTGTCTGTTTCCTGTTTGCGAACTATCGTCCACCGGTGACGTTCAAACTATCACCCGTTACATAAGATGCGCCATCGCTCATCAACCAAAGAACTGCTTTAGCAATCTCGTCTGCTGAGCCGCCGCGTTTCATGGGAACCATATGCTCCAAGCGTTTTACACGGTCAATCTCACCACCACTTTCATGAAGCTCGGTATCGATCAAACCTGGACGAACCGCATTCACCCTTATGCCCTCATCTGCCACCTCAAGTGCCAAGCCCTTGGTGAATGTATCAATCGCTGCCTTAGACGCCGCATAGTCAACGTACTGATTGGGAGACCCAAGATAGGCAGCCGCGGAGGAAAGGTTTACGATTGAACCACCATCACCGCCATTCTTAGTCGACATTCGTTTCACCGCCTCACGCGCGCAGAGAATGGAGCCAATAACATTGACTCCATACATGCGCTCCAACCGTTCAAAGCGGTAATTCTCAACACGGTCAGTCATTGCAACAATGCCCGCGTTATTGATCAGCCCGGTTACTGTACCCATGGCATCTGCAGTTTCAAACAGGTTTAAAACATCAGCTTCGCTGGCGACATCGCTCTTTACTGCCTTTGCAACGCCACCTTTCACTTCAACTTCGGAGACAACCTTTTTGGCAGCCTCGTCGTTTGAAACGTAGGAGAAGCAGACCTGCTGGCCTGCCTCAATCGCCCGGTGAACACAGGCTTCACCAATACCCCGGCTACCACCGGTTATGACGCAAACACCTGTCATAACCTATGTCACCTGCTGAAGAAGCGGCCACGCGAGCAGCAGAATACCGATCATTGATATCAACCAAACAACAGTACGAACAAATGGAATGCTGATGATGTATGTTGGGATATAAACAACACGGCCCCAAAAATACAGCTGTACACCCAGTGCAGAAACTGAAGAAAAGCTCTCTGTCATGTGGATGATTAGAACCAGAGAAGCAAAGACAGGGAATGTTTCGAGCATATTGTAGTAAGCACGCTCAAACCTGCCGCCAACACCATCAACGAGGAACTCGTCATCACGGGCTCCTGCAGCAGCCATCAAACCATTTTGTAAAATGCCGGCACCCACCTGGGTCAACATTTGAATGAGCAAAAGAAAAATTGCGAAAATCAAATAAGTTAGTTCTAGGGACATGGTTTCTCTCTTCTGTTTGAGATCAAATTCGGATCAGAAAAACTTCAAAGATCAAGAACTAGGCGTTCAGGATCCTCGAGGCTTTCTTTGACCCTTACTAGGAAAGTAACAGCTTCCTTGCCATCCACAATTCGGTGATCATATGAGAGCGCCAGATACATCATCGGACGCACGACGATTTCGCCGTTGCGGACCACCGGCCTATTCTCGATCTTGTGCATGCCAAGAATACCGGACTGCGGCGCATTGAGGATTGGTGTCGACATCAGCGAACCGTAAACGCCACCATTTGAAATGGTGAATGTGCCGCCCGTCATATCTGCCATAGAAAGATCACCATCGCGCGCTTTCATGCCAAGACGTCCGATTTCCTTCTCTACTTCGGCAATCGACATCTGATCAGCATCACGCACAACGGGCACGACAAGTCCCTTGTCTGTACCCACCGCAACGCCGATATGACAGAAATGCTTGTAAACAATATCGGTGCCATCAATCTCGGCATTAACCGCCGGAATTTCTTCGAGCGCATGACAAACCGCTTTGGTGAAAAAGCCCATAAAGCCGAGCTTCACACCATGCTTTTTCTCAAACAGTTCCTTGTACTTTTTACGAAGATCCATCACTGCCGACATGTCCGCCTCGTTGAAAGTGGTCAGCATGGCAGCTGTGTTTTGAGCGTCTTTCAACCGACGCGCTATGGTTTGGCGCAAGCGGGTCATGCGCACACGTTCTTCGCGAGGTCCATCTTCCGCTGATGACGGAGCACGAGCAGCAGGTGCGGGAGCGCTTGCTGCTTTCACCACATCCTCTTTCAGTATTTGGCCACGCTTGCCACTACCTTGAACATTGGCAGCATCCATGCCTTTCTCAGCCATCATCTTCTGCGCAGATGGCGCGGGCGGCATACCAGACGGGGATGCTGGGGAAGCAGCAGCCGGCGCCGCCACTGGCGCGGATGCAGACACTGATCCTGACGCGCCCTCTTCGATTTTCGCGAGCAATGCACCCACCTCAACCGTATCTCCTGTTTGAGCGACAATTTCCACGAGTTTACCAGCAACCGGTGACATCACTTCCTGCGCGGCCTTGTCTGTTTCAAGCTCGACCAGAGCCTCATCAAGCGCAACTGCGTCGCCTACCTTCTTGAGCCATTCGCCAACACCCGCTTCAGTCACAGATTCACCGGCACTTGGCACTGGAATTTCGACAATCTTTCCGGAGGAAGCACTTGGGGCCGGGGCTGCGGCAGGGGCTGCTTCCGGCGTTTTGGCGGCAGAACCAGCTTCATCAATGATACCAAGCAAGGCACCAACTTCCACCGTCTCACCTTCAGCAACTGAAATATCAGCCAGCACACCCGCGGACGGCGCAGGTACTTCGACAGACACTTTATCGGTTTCAAGTTCCACAATGGGTTCATCGGCGGCCACTGCTTCACCAGCCTTTTTCAACCATTGGCCTACGGTTGCTTCAGCTACAGATTCACCAAGTGTCGGTACCCGGATTTCATTCGCCATGTTTCTGCTCGTCTTTCAAAGTTGGAAAATTGTGATTAGTCGCCCAGTGCGTCTTCAAGGAAGGATTCAAGTTCTGCCAGGTGTTTGGACATCAGACCCGTTGCCGGAGATGCCGCAGCGGGACGTCCCGCATATCTTGCGCGTGGGTTTTTCGCATCAATATGCGCGAACACCCATTCCAGATAGGGTTCAATAAAGCCCCAGGAACCCATGTTCTTCGGCTCTTCCTGACACCAGACCCATTCTGCATCCTTGAAGCGCGAGAGTTCAGTGATCAAAGCCTTGGCAGGGAAAGGATAAAGCTGCTCAACGCGCAAAAGATAGATGTCATCTATGCCACGCTTCTCCCGCTCTTCAAGCAGGTCGTAGTAGACCTTACCACTACACAGAACCACACGTCTGATTTTCTTGTCACGCTGAAGTTTGACGCCATCCCAGCCCTTCATGTCCGCATCATCCCAAAGCAGGCGATGGAAAGAAGACTTCTCTGTAAATTCATCAAGCTTGGAAACGGCCCGTTTGTGACGCAGCAATGATTTCGGTGTCATCA
>JAAUYH010158494.1_pt1 | contig 27072 bp, 15 predicted proteins | sample 7278061 | NCBI WGS metagenome assembly JAAUYH01 (sample SAMN14350203, study PRJNA611818) | marine sediment metagenome | isolation source: surface marine sediment (0.6m) | place: French Polynesia: Moorea | collected 2018-08
AGTAGGTGTAGCTAATCTGCATAAGCACTATGTAGTTGGCGGCACCTATTGAAACACTAGCAATCATCTAGGTAAGCAGATGTTTCGAATGGAGATTTGTTTCGGCTGTTCGTTTCTTGTGGGTAGGCCATGGCGACTTATAAGGTAAGAAGGTGAAAAGAAAAGAATCGGCGAAGACCTTTTGAGCCAAAAGGAAAAGATGCAAAATAAAAAGAGAACGCAATAATGTGATCAAAATTAGCCTACAAGTAAAATGGGACTGCGAAAATGGTGAAAAATTGAACCTGCAAAACTGCGTTAATTTTACCATGTATAGAAAAGAACATTGTCTGAGCGGAGTAGTTCTTTCTCTCAATCTAAAGAAAAACTATTTGGAGCATCGATCCTTCGCATAATATATATCGCATTCTGAGAGGTATAAACAAAGCAAAACTCTAGGCATTTCATGTTTGCTTTTAGTCCTATTAAATCTGACCCTTTCAATTTTTCAAACTAAAAAAATCCATGAAACATAATGAAACTCTATAATCGTTTTTATTTAACCATCACATAGATTTAGCTATTGGACCTATTTTACAATTCGCTGTCCATTGAGAGTCATCAATGTTGTAGTTCCTACTCTGTGTCTCTAATAGCATGCGCATATCCGGCAATATCTCTTCGATAGACACGCGATGGTGTTGAGAGTCATAAAATCGAATAATACTGCGCCACCTTATTTCTAAGCGGCTACGATGCCAGAGTTGTCGTAGGCTACCGACTAATCGTGGTAATTGCGAACAAAGGTTATGTGTTATTGCTTATATCAAAGCTGAAAGTCAGAGCCAGCAGAATTTCCTAAATCTACCTGATTTTGCCAGTGAGGCTGCTAATGATGAGGACAGTAATTATATTTGTTTACCAAGAGAACAAAACAATTAGACTACGAGGATTCATTTTTATCAAAACTACCTCGAAATATTGTACCGTCTGCAATGAATCGTTTCATCTTAACTGAGCATACTGCAAAAGTTAGAAGTGCTTCAAGAATACAGTTCCAGAATACGAGTAGCTTTCCAGCTATTCACAGATTGTGCCAGTACACTGCTTCCGAAATGAAACGCCAATGCGCAAAGTGTACTACTATAATTAAAGTTGGTAGTAATGAACATACGTGTCATGCCAAGAGGCGAGCAATTCAATTACAGACACTTATGGACGGAACGTTAACTGCAGAAGTTCTCGACTTGATATGCTGAAATTGCAGCGAGGTTATTATATTTGATTGATACGACAATGCATTGTTTTCTTCATCGACAAAGTCGCCTATTTATAAGAAAGAAATTTGCGACTTTTGGATGTATCAAGTTGTAATGTTGGGCAACACTTTTCGTGCGTCTTAGTAAGCATTAAAAGTTCTACCTAGGTCTACTCCAATTGAGCAAGGTAGATTCGGTAATAGCCTCAACTGTAACAGAGGTCAGGCAAGCTGTGTATTTTGCTACATTTGTTCGTGTTCTATCCTGTCATAACAAAATAGGTGTTGCGTTTTTGTTCTGGTGACATACTTGCGAAGTGATTTGCCGCCGTGGGAAGGAAACTATGCGTACAGATGTTCTTGATGGGACGACGACAGGAATTTTCGGTGATTTTCCAGAATTTAAGAGGCTATCAATTGGGATGGAACCAGCAAGAAACACAGCAAGTAATCAATTTTTTGTCAAAAAGCGTAGAGGTCAGCGAATATAATGACCATATCCTCGTTACGGCCAAGAAAGTTGTTGACCCAGCGTATTTGTTGTGAAGCTGCCTTATTCTAGAGTTTGCGATTCTCACCATAATTTATTTATGCGCAAAATTGAATATAAAGGCTTCAATGTTGCTATTGCTGGACTTCTTAGGATGCCGTTTGGCTTAACAGAACTCGAAAAAGATACCAAATCTCTGTAGCTTCGGCGAAGGAATAGCAGTACTACGACTGTTGTATCACACTTACTTCCCGACTCTGTTCCCACTTGTTCTTTTCGTGACTTTATGCTACCAACTTTATGTGCATTACTACCATGTGTTCTATTATCGGGGAAAGAACATACTGGGTGTGAAGAGAACCATAAATGCATTTCAAACATGCCTATCATGCGATCACAATGCCATCTTGTGGTCTGAGAAAAGAAGATCCTGCTCTGATTGCGCGTAGTGATAAGCAGAGTTGCTCTATGCTTCGAAAATTGAATTTTTACTGTTCAGGTCTTTGCACAGTAATACCAGAATTTGACTATCGTATATTCCCTTTCATGGGATTGGCTTTGTGTATCTTGTCAGCTCTGTTCTTACTAAACCACTAAAAGAAATGCACGCGTACGACGAAGTATTAAACAGCGCTCAGGCGACCAGCGCAAGAAATTATTCGTTATTACACGCCTCTGCGCCAAAAACGTCTTCCTATGATATATCTGCACGATCTATGCTCGTTCCATTGAGTACGTCAGAAGTTGGGCGTACGGAGAACCTTATCCTGGCGCTCACTCGTTCGTCCTCGAATCGCATTATAGAGCGCGAAGAATTTCAGTGATTAGGCTAACGAACGTGCAAAAGACTATCGACGAGCTCCAATTCGTAATTCGGGTATATTTACAGTACAACTTACCTGTAAACATCCAAAAGTACTGAGAGCCACAGTGATGAGCCCTAATAAAAGTGTACCTACAGCACTGGCATCCATATTATCACGATTTTCTGAGATTCCGCTCCTGATTTTCTATGACAACGCATGCAATCTTGCTGCAAACGTAAATCTGGTCCTTTATCGGGTTAAAAAACTAATTTTGTTGTTATGCGATCGCTTCCATTATAGATTGCAAGAACGTTGCACTATCTTTGACCCAGGTATTTATGATAAAGGCGATAAGTTGTGTACTTCGGGCGCAGAATCATTGAATCGGCAGCCTGCAGCCTCGCGCCGTCATATGCGATTAAGTTTTTGAAGTAATGTTATTATCGTCTAGAAAGCACAAGAACTATTTGGATCAACGGTCATGCGGCCGTAGACAATTTCTATGATAAATAAAAAATTGACATGCTTCTGAATCATATACGGATGCTAACAATCGAATTGACTTATTCGAGTCGATTGCTTATTCATCTTTCTAGTTTAAAAAGACATCGAAACGACATTCAAAGTACATATTTAAGTTTTCTCATTGACTAAAGTAATTATTTGCATGAAATTGGTAAGTCGACATCGTCCATGTTTAGTCTTCATATATCTTGAGTAAAATGGGGTGCATTTTAAAAGTTGCTTAACTTGAGAAGTTTGGGGGTGGAGTAGAGCACTAGAGCTCACCAAGTTAGTCTTGATTTCTTCGCAAATTGTAGCAAACTTGCAGTTAAAGCAATTCAACGGATTGATCGCAACTGTTCTTTTCTAGCTAATGAACAGGAACGTTTTCCAATATAATTAAGTGATTCACCCAGAGCTACTCATTCGCATCTTTTGGAACTGTAACGAATGCACAAAACGTTGGGGACGCCGATCAAGGCTCCCTCTCGATTGCATACAGGCAAACATCCGAACACAGACCTGGTTTTGCCGATTTTGTACCAGAAATGGCGGAGAATCAGGGCATGTTACATGTGTAGGAGGTAATCGTATCGTCGCAGGAAACACAAAAATTATTATTTTGAGAGACACAGGCGAATAAGACTTCTACAAACAACTAAATCTTGTCTTTGTTGCAATCGTCGCTCGGATCTATTGCATTTGGCAGAGATGAGCCATTGTAAATTTCATCACTAAGTATGCTTTATGGGAAGTCATGAGCCATAGAACCTCGACGTAAGGGCTCGAACATTAAGTAAATCTTTAATGGACCACCGATTTTGTCCGGAGACTTTCGTACTCGCGCAACTGCTGTTGCTCTTATGAACCTTTCCGATTCGGAAGCCACAAGCAAAACGGCTACCCTCCACCCATCTTTTTTATATAATGCGACACACAATAGTGCACTTGGTGAGGATTTCGAGCCAAATAGTTCAAGATTTGATGAACGAAGTGTTCTTCTGCACACTGACAACACATGGAAGTGCACGATAACGTACTCCGGCTCTACAAGGTCTTACAACAACCAAGTACACCGCCGCTCGTGAAGGCGTACATCCATGAGTTCGCTCTCTGGCTTTTGTTGCCGACTCATTGCAGCAAGCGGAGATGCAAAGAAAAGCATGCAAGTTCGTCCCCAATGAACTATAGTTCGCTATTCATTTGGTCGTGTCCGTGCGATTCAGACACCCCAAGCTCCCAGACGAGCAGAACGAGCAGTAACAAGTGCTACCGTACGTCCTCATTGAAGTGATACATGTAGACGTTGTCTCGTACTGCTTATTTTTCTTTTCACTTTCAGTTTATTCCTATGAATTGATTCCGAGCAAGAGTGGTAGAATGACTGAGAATTTTCATGAGAGGTTATCCGATTAACATTAATGGGGAAGCATTGTTCTTCAAATTCATTTTGCAATGCTTCTATTAGTAGTGTAAGATGCTTTTGTGCTTTGTCCAACATGTATTGTAGACGAGTAGCTCGTCAGTACAATTCATCCATTGTTTCTTTTGTAGCTATGCCATCGCTTTTGAAGTCATATAGTTTCAAGCCTCGCAATTTTTGGAGGTATACAGCTGCTTTGGTCTCTTTTTGACCACTGAAGTAATTTTTTGAATGCTTTTTCAAGAGTTAGGGCTTTGACTGTAATCAAGTTCACGTAGTCGAAACCCGCAATCGACTTAATATTGATCATACGCATCAAGCACGGTAGATCTTCAGAAGCACTCTGCCCTGCAATGCGAAATTGAATCTAATAAATTAGCTGGTGAGCCCTTAACGATTATTGATCAGAAGCTTTCCCCGTGCATTTTATCATCGGGTAGCAATAAAATTTCATAATATCTCCTGTCTGACCGATTTTTTCTAGGCACTCCGAGAGAGACAAAAATTTTAACATATCTTGAAGGATTTTCGAAGATATTGAACTCGGCATTTGCGCACAATTAGGCCATATCTGATCAACGGAATTTTCTCGCCAGTTCTACTCACAAGTTTGCGCCAGTCTAGGTAAACTTCTGTAATTTTGTCGAATCTTTCTTCGTTCCTGATCCACTTCAACATAGAGCCATCTCTCCTTCTCGGAGATATCATGACTTTCTGTTGCTTCCTGACAATCTGAATAGTTCACTACAAAATTAAAAGCATTCTATCTATGTGTACTAATACTCGCGGTTCCTGGTTCTAAACTTCGTTTTCAGATTTTTGCCTCATAACAATTTGATTTTCTAACGGCGTTAAAGGGTTATAGAGTTCCTCGGCTGTCTGGAAACAAAACACAAAGCAGTATTAAGCTTATTTTATGTTTTTCCTCGGATTGATGATGAAGCGATTGCTTGATTTATGTCCCAGTTACGGTAGGAATCATATAAAGTTCTCATTTTGCTACTCTAGATTTCCATTGGCAGAATTCAAGATTTCGTCATTATAATTATTATAGGGTCAGCTGAATACAGGATCGTACCATAGCAGTTAAATGATTCGTGTGCCCAAATTACAGCATTTCTCCTTAATCCAGCCAGGTGCATTTATATAGCTAATTTTTTTCGATTCTGTTTAAGCAAATTTCAGATGTATTCGATTGATTCAAAAAAATTTCAACCCAGTTCGGTTTTAAATAAAATTTAAGGTCGATTCGTCTTCGAATGTCACTATAATACGATCAATTAAAACAATATACGATTCACAATAATAATACATCCTCAGTACCGAAATGATTGACACATTTCTTCTCAAAAATGTATTATAAAAATTGCCACTCAATTCCATACAAGATATGTTCATGCTCAGGCTCTGAATACAAGAAAACCATATTGGTTTTTATAGCTCTTTTTTCCCATGGATCCCACAAACAACGAGTGAAATGTAAAGGTATTGGTGTGAAATCGATATTATACAAATGTATCAATCTTTCCGGGACGGAGGTAGTATTTCGGAAATCAACCAGCAGTTTTCATTACAATTACTCTAATAAATTCGGAGAGAATTCACGATAGATCGGCTAATTATTTCGAAAGAATCGTTTCGTTGTTTTTTTTGAAGAAGTACAACAACTGAAAGGAGCATCGCTCAGGTCGAATAGGATTCTCGAGTAAACGTGCGGTGATTTCACAGGCATAAAGTACTCGAGAGAGAAATTCAAAAAATGATAATGCTACTAGAAATCGAATTCAATTTCGAAAGTTATAGACACACTCCCAGCAGGTTTTGTAAATTTTCGATTCCAGAGGAGTTTTCCAGGTAATTAGCGAGTTTGAGAGCATTTGGAAGCGGGAAAAGTTGCAAGAAAACTAGGCGAGCGAAAAGTATTTCGCTCTATGACGGTTTGATCGAACGTGGCCTACGAATTCATGCTTTTTGTCAAACCTGTCGGAATGTCGGATGTAGCAAAAGTTATACTCGTGTGCGAAATTGCCGTCCTGAGCGCGATACCAAGCAGCGAGTATTTCAATGTTTCGAGTCTTACAATTATTTAGTTGTAGATGAATCGGCGGAACACGCAAATGTTGGTGATGGATTGTTCTACTGCCCGAGAGAAGCTTACAAAGGCACTGGATGATTAGTTGTTGATAGCATTGTACCTTCGTTCGTCAGCTGTGTGTTGCCGGATAGGATAGCAATGCGAAAAAGGTTGAAAATGCTCTTCGAACTGTTGCACTAGTCTCTCAGTGAACTAGTAGACCAAAACCCGAACCGGGTTGCAGTTGCTGATGAGACGACGGCGGTACAGAATGTCTCTCGAACCGCGGGGTTGGTCTTAAAGCCCATCGGCCTTGCTGCATCACAGAAGTGGGAGGAAGGAGCGGAGGCAAAGAGATAAATGTAATAGTTGTGGTTGTCGTAATGCTGATGCGCACAGCTGATCTTGTAGAAGGGGATAATTACAATTCAGAAACAGACCCCAGTCCAGCGGTACCAGGACCGCAGAGTTCAGTTGTAGGAAGATGTGGGACTGTACCGTGCTCGTGGTCAGTTTCACAAGTTAGCCAGAGATTTTTCCAGTTGTTGTGTACCAGTCTAGGCTGAAATCGACGTGAAAGCTATAGAAATCTAATAGGAGAACAGCTCGATCATGAGACATAAAGATTTTAAGACAAATAGAGCACTTTTCGTCCGATAAAACAAAAGGCGGTGACCTTGGTCACTGGGTTACGACTGTTGTTAACCTCGCGGTTCAATGTGAAGTAGAAAGATTGCTTGGAGATAAACGTAACGATCAGAAGGTTTCAGTTGTGTTTATTATTACTATTTTTGTACTTTTTACGTTGTCTAGATTAAGTACGGAAAGTTCAAGCAACTGGCTATCAATTATCTCTTGGTTCTGGTTCAAACCGGGCTTATTTCATACCCATTAATACCGAACTTCATAGAGCCAGTATAATTTATTTGTAGAGGCGAGCATGTTGTTAATTTGAGGCCGGTATTTAAAATAAGAAGCTCTTCGTAAATTTAATAATACACACTATATAGCGAAACTAGTTGAATTTGTATACGAAAATTTGTGACACCGTCGGATTCAGAATGAATCTCGTGAAGGAATAGTCAATCACGTCTCCTTCGATTGAGCATATTCAATAAAACTTAACAGTAACTCGAAGCCAAATTGTCACAGAAGCGAATTGTCGACGATTGTATTTCACTAAATGCAACGAATTGTGTAGTCAATGTAGAAAAACTTGCAGATATTTGAAAATCATTTAGTGAATTACATTGAGATTAGTTAATCCATCACCGAGAGTAAAGTCATCTTGTGTGCCTTCAGGTAAATGGAAATTATTTACTCTTTCGAATTTATGGATCGCTCTCCTTTGCCATGCCGAAAGTTCCATTTATTATTCAATCTTTTAATTTTGAGCTGCTAGCAAGCGATCAGTATATTCAACACATTAGGAAACAGTAATGTAAACGGAGAAATTCTAACAAAACTTTCTAGCGATTTTTGGTTACCTCCTGCTTCGCAGGTCTCGTCGACCTTTACGTCTTGCGTGAAAGTTGAAAATCAAGAATCTGAAATTGTTTCCTAGTTATCTTGTTCTCACGCGATCTATCGTTGTGCTTAGCTTGATATTTCTTGTTTCAGATACAACTAAAACTGTCCGACAACAGTTAGTATTATTTAAGATTTCAGTCACCCTAACGTTTAAGGTGACTTGATATCTTTACTTTCCGGTACACCCGAATCTCACGCTTTTACGTTTATAGCCCATTGATGTTCCGTTTCAGGCATACATGAAACATCCTGAGTCACTGCGAATACTGCTATTCTCTTCGGTCTTGGATTTTTCTGAACACACCGTATTCCTTGCTTGCTTGATCTAACTGGCAGTTTCAGGTATACCTGAAAATTTTAGTAGGCAATCGGGGCGACTAAAGAATGCTTGCCGTTTATTTGGACCGATGTTACTCGTAGGGGACCGCATCTGGGTTTTATATGGACCTCTTGTCTCCTCCTGCAGCGTGCAAGGGTCAAGAGCTATACGATCTCTGAGAGGTTGCCGAAGACAGTCTATATTTCTTTAACCGTAACCCTAATCTTATATGAAGATGAGTACGATCCGCAAATATACAGTTCTACTGCTTCATTTCCTACCACAAAACTCTTCCAACATCTAGAAAAAAGCTAGTAGAAAAGAGAAAATACGAGGCATCTCAGAAAACAAATTGTATTCAACCTGACTCACTGCGCCGCCAGAATAGCAGATATTGCTAACATTGCAGCGATGAAACTTTAAGATTCAACATCTAGGAAGACTTTTTGCTTTCTCTAGATCGGCCAAACAAGAGTGACATGTACTACGACTCATGGAACCTGCTTTCACATACTTATTTCGATTCGAGAAAGTACTTAGATCACAGGAGCTTGGAAATTCGAGAGACTATTCATCTTGATCACGGCTGGTGGCCTCTTTTCTATCTCAAAGTAATTGTCTAATACACTCCGCAACACGGTGTGATCCACCAAGAACAAGAAAAACACTACTCTTGTATCTTCTGCCGCGATTTGGCGATGAATTTGATTACTGAGCCGAGGAAGGAATTTATTGCTTAAGAGTAATTGATATCTGAACCTCAAGACACACGGAATATCCTCATATGAGTGACTGCTTGGAAAGGCGGCAAGAAAAAAGTCATGTATCTCTAAAATTTGTCACTGTAGCATTGTACGCGAAACACGAAGCATCCTCAGTTAGCTTTTAACACTCTAACGCATTGTTTACTGAAATTAGCAGTGTATAATGTGAGAGAATTGCCTCATCTTCCTGATACAATGTAAACTCGGAACGAACTAGGCAATCTATCAAATGTAAATTAGAAGGAGAAATATTTGAATATTTGTACTGTGCAGTAAGGTTGTACTGCTTCCCATCAGTCAACATGCTTTTGTAATTATCAGAATCATAATTGTATATTGCCTCTGTGCCTTTACTTCGCATGGGTGGACTTACAGAAAGTAAACATTTCTGCAATCTATATTGTTTTCATCCCTTGTTGGTAGTGCAACTAAAATAAGGAGGATATTACGAAAGGAAATTTACAGAATTGCTCTAGTGTAGCTTTTGTAAGGCACCGATGCAATGAGTTGTTGATGCTTCATAGTTGCCGCTATTTATCTAGCCTTCCCAATTCTACAGAAATCCTACAATAGTGCCTCGATGAGCACACGGTAAAAATAAAAAAGAAGCTCAAGTAAAGCAAACTAACCACAAAAACGCTTAATAATGATTAAAAAAGTTTCACATAGGATATCTAATAATCAGCACATGATGTGCGAAAAACACGGTTCGCAGTTTTGCAACCGAATTGTCGTTGGGGTTTTAAGGACTCCACAGTGCAGGAACAAATTGAAGCACACACATATTTCTGCTGAATTTAGAAACCTGAATATCTGTAGTGCAAGCTTCAATTCAGTACTCTGTCCAATCCAGAGTCCTAAATTTGATTGAACATAACTGATTGGCCCAGCGAAAGGTTTCTGGTTTATTCAGTAGCGGAAGTCGGAGTTGAGTCCGTTAGGTTCAAAAATGAAAGAAAATTATAACCGGTTGGATACTACCAACCTGCTTTGTCGAATCGGCTATATTAAGCACTAAAGAAATTTCATGAGTTGATACCTTCTATTAATCTGTTGCTATCTGATAATGACAATGGTCCAAAGCGAAATGTTGAGTTGATTCTGTAAAGTTTTCTTGTAACACACAGCATACGGACAATCCGCTAAATCTAATGCCTATTGCGCACTCGGTACCATGATAAGCTACGAATTCGAACTTAGGAATTGTTAGGCGAAAAAAATGGTTGAGTAGAAAGTGTATTTCATTACCACCCTGACTTATCGTACCAAACGATTTCATTTCAATAATGCGTGCATTTAACAATTTATCGTTCGCAAAAGAATTACCCAACTGAATCTTCAGGTTTCATGTTCGGACCACTTGCAGAATGGTTTCAAGAGAGCAAAGCTCTGCATATTAAAGTTAAACAAGAGTTGAAATTTTCTAAAAAAAATGTAAGATGCAATCTGTCCGCTCAATTTAATCTTCTATCAAAGTTTGAGCAGGGAAAATCACACGTGCCGGATGGATCAGTAGTAAAAATCATTCAAAACAACAGAAATTGAAGCGGACACATTTGTTTGTGTACTATGCCTTGTTTCTCTTCCTCTCAGAATTATTCGATGTGAGTTTCCTGTATCGGCGTTAGAATGAAAGGATTTGCTGTTGCATAGGTAGAAGATTTGAGTCGAAAGCGCGTTGAAAAATCCTCCGAAATCGCAATTGCATTGCGAGTTTCGTTCCAGAAATGTGCAGAAAACCACTTCCAGTATGCCCTGTAATTAACCTGCTGAATATAATACTTCTTTCAGGTTACGTTAAAAACCAGTCTTGTATTTAACAAATATGGTAAGCACATTACTTAACCGGCAAAAATTCGTGGTCTGGTTGAGTTTCGAAAGTTAAATCGCGCACTACAATCAGCGCTGAATAGCATTTTAGAAAAGCACAGAACTGCAGAACTCTGCAAGAATTGAAGCTGTTCCAGTTCTATTTACATGTAACGATGGCAGGCACACTATTCCTGAGGAGAAACCAAGAAGTGGGCGCTCCGCCTAGTATATCGGTGACCGAGTAGTCGGTGTCCGATTAGGTTTTCACAGGCTAATTAAAAGGTATGATAGAAAAAATGATTGAAGACCTGGCGAAGAGCTTCGTGCTACTGTCAGCAATCAATAATTGCAATGTCAACAAGTAATACTAGGAATCATGCATTGCTGTGCCAACGGGTGAGGCAGGCAATAGTTCTCTGTGGTGCCAGCAAATAAATGTTAGCATTATCTGCCGACGGTTATTCTCTGTAAGCTAAATAAAAAGCTTACGAGAATAAGAACTTAAAAATGAAGCATAGAAAATAGAAACAGAAACTAAGTAGGAGGAGAAAAATGAAAAGAAATTAAAAGCAGTCTAAATAAGAGCGAGAAGAAAAGGAAAAAGGGAAAATGGTGTATCAAGTCCATACCTTACAATAGGACATGGTACCGATATGATCAAATTCTACTTGAAGTGCGTTCGCGAATATGCAAATTTGGGCGTTTTCTCATGCGATACAAAATTTGGAGATTGAAATCGATCTGAATGGTGAAGCAGAAATAGATGCAATAAAATAAGCACCGTCAATTAGCCTGAGATCATTCGTTACTCAATATGTTAGATGCTAGGTAGACATGATGGAAGCGTAAAAATGAAAAACCTAGACTCAGTAAATGGAGGGGTTCACGGATTACTCGGGATGACCACTTCTCATAATGAAGTAGTCGTGTAGTCATTTTTTGTGTGCTCGGACAAAAAAGGCATTCTCTTTGCACTAATCGTCTGAAAATCTGTTAAAGATCATAATTGACTCATCTCTACTTGCTTGAAAGTCGTGAAAACACCGATTGTTCAAAAACGACACTTGCATTTCAGAATTCAAGGAATGTATCAGTACCTAGGCGGGATCTTTTTTGCAGTTTACGATTACGTGCTTCTAATGTTGTAGGTTCTTTACTGCAATTCGTAGAAAATAGGCCTTAAAATGTAATTAAAAAAGCATCAGGTGGTGCAGAATAATGATTTACTATTATCGCACCATTTTGCATTTCAGCATGTTCAGAACAATTGCCGTTTTTTCTCGATCAAAAATGACTGCCAGTTGGATCTTAAACTAACAAATCACTGGATCTCATTTGGAATTGCCTGAGAGTAGCAAAACGCTGAATCAATTCGTAATTTGCACGACTAAATCAAGATCTAATACCTTTGCTGAAGAGGTGAGGCAATCTCGATAATATAAAAACAGCACTACATTGTCTACTTCCTTAAAGACTTGTTTCTTTTTAAACAATGCACTTTGGAATTTAGAGTTGGAATATTTCTAGCCATTTCAAACACTAGATGGCAATATATATATATATATTTCTGATCCAACTGTAATAGAATTTTGTTGTCCAGATTCGCACAAATTGCTCGAAACATAATGAGCCCAGAGAACCAAGGTAAAGATTCAGTGTCTTGAGCATACAGCAGTCCGAACAGAATTTAAGATAAATCGTCGTTTCCAATATAGATGAAAACGCACTCTTTCCAGTTGTAGTGATGGCGCCTCAGATAGAATCGGGATAGTCTCTAATAAATTGCAAGTTTACAATTCTCCGACTGCATAAGGCAAAAAAAGCTATGCCAAGCTACACGTCGATTTTCATAATGAATATTCAAATCAAAATTGATTAATTAGCTCTAGTTCGCTGGAATTAACTGATATTAACTAGGAAATAATCGATTGAAATCTGTATTATCTGATTATTGTCCTGGAGCACTTGCATTAAAAATCATACCTAATCATCAATCCGCGGCTGAGCACAAATGAACCTGATGTACTGTGGAAATGGCTAAAATTTTTAGTTTCGATTATATGCAGCTTTCCGCCAACTATAATGGTAATATGTTTTGCAACGATGAAAAGTAGTTCCTTGTCTACGCAGAAGTCACGAGTAGCAATACGTCAGGTTCTATAGACGAGATCTAGAATAAGCTAAAAGATTTCCCAATATTAAGGTTACTACTGTAGAGCTTGTTTTTGTGACGCATTGATAAATCTACCGAAATTTCATTTAACAGTATGGCGAGATTTTCATTACTGTTTTCGTGAATTCTCGTACTAGGATCTCGCATCGCTTAGAAAGTATGAATTTCATGATAGATTACATGCCTTCGCATAGTTGTGATTCACTTTTAATTGTTCGAGGATCATACTTTTACCCTTAAACTAGAGATATTCAAATAATATTGAAATTAAATCACACAGAACCGTGAATAGTGTCATAACGTGGATAGGGGTCTGTCGGAAATTAATCAAAGAAAATTTTCATCAACATATATCATGCAGATGACTTCAATCATTGCTGTGGAGTCATCAAACCTATGGGAAAGTCTACAGTACTCTCTTTCAAAGTTACAGATGATTCTGCTTTTTGAAGGTACAAATTTTTGCGGCTAATGAGGACTCTAATTTCTACTTCATAAGATGAAACGGAATTGGATTTATCGAGCCGGCAGCTCTCATAATTCTCCACACAAATGCATCGTAATTATTCGTGAATACATCGAGATCTGTAACAAAGCAATATGCAATGTGTTTCGAAATATATTCTTGTGTACATAGAACTAGCTCTCTGAAATTTTCATAGCATCCGCTATTATGTTCTCCACTTACCCTCCAATCTATTCTAGGGTTAGATCGCCGCGCATAATAGGAGACTCTCGCAGCCCGAGTGAAAATTTAAGAGATAACCGCTGTATGTTGAGCAGTGGTCGCTTTAACGCTTCAAGAAAAATGCTGCATTGCTCTATGGGTTGACCTATGCCTATCAGGTTCAACTTCCAAGGTCATTGAATGGTCAATCGCTTTGCCAAGACGTCCATTACTACGCGTTTGGTTACCGAATACTATGGACGGGGCTTGAAGTACAGAGATACTGTACCAACTGATTCATATCTCTACAAGCGATTGAGTGTTTTGGTCAGGAAAGCAAATTAAGCCCATTCTAACTGCCTGCGAAGTTAGTTTTCGATTCGGAAACTAATGTATGGTAAAAATTTGTTCCAGGATGGATTGCCTAGCGTACTCAAATCAATAATGCAATCCTAATCGATACATATAAATGTATGCATAAACTACAATAGTAATTCTAGCGTAACAAATTTTAACGTTCTCATGAGGTTGGATAAGTTCAGTACCAACAAAATAAAGGCTATTACTGGAAAATAGATGGCTTCGGGTTATGCAAATCAAAACTTCTGAAAATATACGCTCATTGATAAATATTGAGTGCTCTATTCCCTATAATTCCTGCGTCTAATTGCTGTAGCAAAGATGATAAATTACTTCAACATTTTGAAGTTTCGGGATTGATTCTAAACTTTCGTGACGGGAGCATTGTCCAACAATAAGGCGTCTTTTCGATTTTTTGTTTCTTGAATAAACAAATCAAATCGAGCATGCCGTCTGAAGAATAAATCAGTATTCATCCACCCTTTTTTGTTCGAATAATAACCAAACCCAAGCTCCTTTCTACTACTTCCATTGAAGTCTTTTGGCTTCTCTAATTTTCCGACAATCATCAGATGAAATTTTTCTGTCCCATCACAACTCACACAGGCCAAAAAAATTAAACGGTCTTTAACTTTGTTTCTTCCAGGTAACCTTCCGAGACAATGGTAGAAGCAGGATACTATTCGTAGAAAAGGCCAAATTCATCAGCATTCCTAGTATTTTGAATAGAACATTTGGAGAGTTTCTTAACAATTTCTGGCAGTTCAGAAACATTTTTCAAAGTGACATTAAAAGATTTACCGTGTGAATAAAATCTTTTACATTTGTTTCTTGTTTTAAACTTGTGTAACCCTCCATTACCTAATTGTAATCAATTGTTCGAAGTAATAGACCCATTTCAGTTGTCTTGGTTTAAATGAAAAAAATCATTAGTCTTAATCATTTCATCAGTAACAGAAAAATTTCGGTGAAAAATTTTCCATACGGAACTGACAAGCTTTTCTGCAATTCGGGATGATTAAATTAACGACCGCGATTACTTTCGGTACTGCCAGTTTTTTCAAAATTATAAGAATTGTGGATACCTGAGGAGTTGTTGACAATTGAAAATTAGCCCTCGTCCAAACAGCGAGGTCTGCAAGAGACGAGTTTTTGTTCGCTGTGCTTCGAGAGTGAAACTCAGTTACTAATTCGTAAATTTGGTCATTACTGAACAGCTTTGATGCCATATTCGTAAAACTCTCGAAGTGGTTGAGGTAGTGGAGATTTTTTTGGATATCAAATCTAGTATCTAGTGTACCTATAACTGTTTAGCATGCATACCATTTCTATCTAAATACCCTGGCTCTTTCGTTTCGATTTTTTTCAGAAACATACCACTTGCTTATGCCGTGGGCAAAATACCCTTGCGCAAATTGGATATGTATATTTACTGTGTCAGTCGTAGAGATCCGGATGTATTCCGTTTCTCCGTCTTTTCCGTTCAATTAGGTGAAGAGACTCTCAGAATTGGCGAACTTGTGTTAAGTAAGAACAGAAAATTGGTTATATGCAGCGTTGCCAACACATTTCTTACGGTATAGTCAAAAATGCCTATGAAACAGAGACGGATCCTATATTTCAAGCAGATAATCCATAACGTGAGTTTTCGCGATGTGCTAGATTTGGTAAGCAGCAGGAATTCTGTTCAGATTGCTGAACTAGAAGGCAGGCACACTTGCCGCTTCTATTGCTAATTTCGAAGGATTTCCGTTTCACGCAACTTTCGCCGGCGAACAATTGTTTCGTCAGAATGAGTAATCAAGCATTGGCTTATGCCTGATCAATGGGACTTTATGCAGTCTACCACGAAATGCGAACACACACCGGCAGCACACATACAGGAAGACGGATCACAGGCACGGGAGGACACTTCACACACCTTACTAAGAATAAATTAGAGTGGTTCTTTGAATCATAGAAAACAATATCTCAAACAATAATGTTAATGCAATACGAAACGAGCTGAAGATGATAAAATACCTCAGATCACTGCCTTCAAAGAACTTTGATCAGACAAGATCAAATCGTATGTTTTGCAGTATCGAAATACTGCTAGCCTTCGCAAGGAAAAGAAGACGATTTGACTGCAATTGTTTGTGATCCTTACAAGCAGCAAAGGGCCAATATATTTCGACAATGACTATTTCTACTTCAGTTCTCCTTCCGAACGGCACAGTAGTTTCAAATAATCAATATTTTTAGAATGCTTAAAATTTCTTTGATTTTGTTTTTGTTCTCAAACCGCACTATAATACTTTATTAGAAGGTCAGCACATTAGAGAAAGCGAAATATTAGTTTTGGCCGCTGAATTTCGAGCTGTTCCGGTCGCTGTCATCGGATTCGCTTAGCCTTATTGAGGGGGCTCGTAAATTTAACGATGGAAACAAAGAATACTGGGAACCGACCAAATAAAATGAATTAGCTCGTGAAAAATTCAGAATTAACAGTCAATAGTGAACTAAATGTTATTTTAAGTAAACTTGAGTTTCCTAATGTGAATAGACCAATGTAATGAAATACTCGTAAGAACGAAACCATAAATCTCGATCCGAGCAACAATCAACCCCAACAATTTGTTCATGGATTCTATCCAGTTACTTTAAATACGACTCCTTGTCAAAAGCACGTTTTCAAAGTGTTCAATTTTTAAGTTAGTGCTGTAGAGACTGTTTGCGACGTTTTTTACAACTTGAGTAAGTTTTTTGTGTTGATTGCATATGAATTATCCCAATGACTAAGTGAACCAGGGTTCTCCGAACTAAGGTTGACTCAAATCCGCTCCGACGCGACATCTAGACATACATATAGGACGAAACAGTCCATCACATGATAGCGAAAGGATAATGCTAATTTGATACCAAACCTAATTGCGCTCAACAACCGTACTAGCCAAACAAAGTGAAACTCAAACAAAGAAAAAAAGGTGTATTTTAGCCTGGAATTTATGTTCCACCAAGATTAGAATTGCATAGTCTTAGGATAAGCAGAATCTGTCTTCGCTATTTCCGTCACCCAGTACAACGTAGACTTCATTGGAATCCTCATGATTAGTTAGGCTCGGAGTGTTTCCTCTACCTCCAATTCTGACAAAGCCAGCCGTTAGAGTACCGTTTCGCTGCAGTGCAAGGCTGTCACTTCGGAGTTTAACACTCAAGAGTGCACGTAGTACCATCATGCACACAAGTGATATAGATAGTAGATATCGTAAAACCTGATTTGGTCTTAATGTACAACCCAAAATGGGTGCAGCACGCAGCAGCGTGTTGACAGACCGGTCGACTTCTACAAATTGGCGTAGTTGCAAGTAGACGGTCGACAACTCTCTACAGAGCGGAAACAGCGAGGGAAAGGCCCCTGGTCTTTCACCTAGTACGGTGCCTTGCGTAGCTGTAGGTGCACTCGACGGTGTTACCACCAAACGGAAAGTTCGAAGATGAAATCTTCACAGTAAACCAAACGGAGTTTTTTCTTGTTCATAACGTGTGTTTGTCCAGTTGCGTGACTACAATATATCTAGAGCTCACTATAACGATTGCTCACAGCTAGTACAAAATTTGACCATTCATAATATTATTTTTTACTTACCTCTGAAATCGCAAACTTTTTCTACTTGTTTAGAAATCATTGTCCGATATCGCAAACACCAACTATGTTAAATTGACCTATTCAGGAAGAATTATTGTGACAGTAGGCGACATATTTGCCTTCTGCGTGAGGCTGCCTTTCAATTTTCTACATCGCTCTAGCAATATGAGTGAGTTTCTATTGCCATTTAAAGCTTCATTGCCGCTTAGATGCCAAGTCTGTGTAATGATGAGAGATGGTTCAGTTGAATCCACTAAGAACATGGTAGCTGCATTTGAAGAAACGGAGCATGCAAGCGTCAGAAAGATCACTGCTTGAACACAAGAATACACCGTGAAGGTAAGCATGAGGGAGCTTAAGACAAAATAGCCTTGTAGAAGTGACAAAAAATAGAAAGAAGGTGCTTGAAACTGGTACTTAAGTACTTCTGTGTTTGTTGTGAAGTGTTAGTGCTAACACAGCGTCTTTACAACGAGAGAAATTTTTCTTGTCGTCTATTAAAATGTTGTGTGAGATTTCCTTAGAAATATTTCCTGTCTGGTGATAACATCTCCTTATATATTTAGGAGCTTTAAGCTGAACTACTGGATTCGAATACGGCCGTTGCGTATGTGGTCTTCACCCATTTTCGTGCATTTCACCTACATTTGTTGTGCTACATTCCGCCATACTTTTAATTTTCTAAGATTTAAAATTTCTAGCTAGTATAACCGTTAACGTTACCTTTTATCAATTTTCAAAAGTCTTACTGGGTTTAGTTCATTTACATTTTCATCCAGGTACGCATGATCATTATTTGGTCTACGGTGCAATCTAAACAGGACTTTCTCTTAAGCTCGGTTGTCAAGACAAATGCGCACGATGGAATCAGTTCCTATGCGCATATCAAACCCTACCACCGTGCAACTAAATGATGATGCTCTGGATGTGACGAGCTATTTACTATCATGTAGCCTCTCCCCATCGACCAAAGGTTTCAAGCCGGGGTGACGCTGCAGCGCCGTGCAATGACAAAACCATCTCATGTGGGTTTAAAAATCTAATAACCGCTCGAGGGTTCCATACTCTTCCCTTCCTTCCCTTTCAACCGATACCTCCACCATATTCAGCCTTGCAGGCACGGTATCTCCTTCGTAGTCTTCTTTTCTTCTTCCATCGTGACATTTATTGTCTACTCTTCGCGCACCATACGCTAGAGCTCCGCTTTTAGTAAACGTGGACCTACAGCCACGCTCAGCGAGAAGCGCGCTTACGCCGTAGAATAAGGGCGAAGTCATGCCTCTTTCTTGGACGGCATTCTTACTAGATGAACCTGCATACAACAATGTAATCGTACACAAGACTGCAAAGGATCTTCGAATTAGAGCAACTTCAAACCTTTATACCGGTGAATATTGAACTGAGTATCATTCTCTAACTTATTTGTCAGGCGATCATTATAGTTGAACACAGCGTTGCGAACCTTTGCAGGCAGACGTGCAAGGAAAGTATCATCGGTAGTACGGTTTGTGTAATTTTGACTTTAATTTAGCAAGAAAGTATTTTTCTTTATTTGGCATGTAACAATACATAGTTCCAATATTTTTATTTACACTAATTGAAATAAAAACTTTTTCTTCCGCTCACTGTGATATCTCGAACCTGAAGGGAACCTTCGTTTCCACTACACAATACGCACGGGAATTGAGTGAATCTTCTCACAGTTTAATTAAATAATAGAGAACTGCAATGTGACCATCATATCGAACACCGATCCATCTGGTACTGGAGTAGGTTCACAGATCAGCCCAAATATGTGAATGACGACCTACAGGCATTGATCCAAATCAATAGAAGTATTCTGCCTTATTTGTTGTTTGAAAAGGAAGCAATATTTGAAGGTTCCGTACTGGTCTTTGGATTCTGGATGCAGGATCAATTAATTATGTCCGCATTACTCAAAAAAGCGCTGTCCGCAGTATGTGTTTGTCACCGGGTCAGGGCAACCATTGCTTTCTCGATAATCTCTAATTGGAATTCTGATTAAATATGATGATCACCGTACACTATTAGTGTTCCTCATTCCTCTATTCGCTATATTTCCATATTCAACTAAAATATTATTCGAGAGTATGTGAAGGGCCTAGAAATTTTATGAAAATTCTTGTCTGTAGAGTATTCGGGAAGTGGGGATTGCCTTGATCATGCCAGCCCAGCTTCATACATTAGTCAGGTTACTCTCCTTCAGATGAATGATACCTCAAGCCAGGTTTCCAGTTCAGCATCTGATCTCATGTCCAATATACAGTTGTCGATCATTGTAATAATTTCGAATTCCAATAGGAAACCATGTATAGGGCACTGAGCTAACATTAGTTCTCAAACTGATGATAAACTGTCGGAAAAGGTTTATGCAAGGGGCTCAATACTCTATAATAAGAGAAATTGCCTAGCTCAGTCGCATCCGGCTAGTCTTTTGCATGAAGTTATATGACAAACCCTTACTATTTCTTAGCCTGGTTGTCAGATTAATTACCTTAATAAGCTACTTAGAATGTGCCTACGAGAACAGAAACGTAATTTTCACTGACTTCAACTTGATTGCCATTTTGAAACGGCCTCGCCAGAACTCCTTGCAACAGATTAGAGCGAAACAGTAATTTTAAAAACGTATACAGTAGAGTTTCGAGACGTTTTTCGTAGTAGATATTGCGTAAACAAAGTTCGGCTATTTGAAACGTCTTGATTGTCTTTACTCATTCTATTTCTACTCTATGTTTGCGGTTCTGGCAAGTATTTCGCCTGTCATGTAGGCCGCAACGCTCAGCAGTGCATGTCTGCATATCGATTGCTCTCACAGTTCGACTGTCATCTCAGCTAATGTGGCAAAACAATGCATTGGGTGCGCTTCGAGAGCCTGATGAACATACGCGGTTCACACGTTTTATGTTCTATGAAAGCACATGATGCTTCGTAAAAAGAATTCAAACCGAAAAATCACGGTGATTATGTATTATGAAAAAATAAGCATGAATCAGAGTATCGTGAACCAGTGTTCACATTAAGTAACAGAATTAATCAGAAGAACATCTCTACAAATCTTTAAATCGATTTTACATGTTCGCACTTCCATGCAACAGATAGAATTGGCTCTAATTCTTAATTACAGGGCTAACTGCACCATTAATTTCCGAAAATTTCTTCGAAGCTCCAGCGGAAACCTGTTTGCAAATCGTTTTCGAAATACAGATATACATATTAGACTCCGATTTCTTGGATTTGGCTATTCATTGCAAGTGTTCATTTTACTTTATCAGGTCAGTCGGCAATTTCATACGAAAGAACTTTTTTATACTGATAGCACAGAAAGGAAAGATAAACTATCCAAAGAAGTCTTATTATTCCCCAGTGCAATTCGAGATTAATTTAATTGTTGTGGAATAGATGAAAGGTAAGAAACTAGATCAGAACGATCTCAGGTTTAAGTACTGGCAATCGTTGTAGCTTTAGAACCCCCGACTGAAATCAAACGTCGCTTAATATAATTGCATAACTAGATATGTACCTATCTTCAAGTCGGTATTCATTAAACTTTGGCGTCTTTCCTTATCTTTCATTACTGTCAAACAACGAATTATTTTCTCCGCTGTTTGCACAATGAAGCGAAAAATTTAGTATAAGTGGCAAGTACTAGCATTTTCGAAGTGCAGCCACTAGTGGCAATGCTCAAGCCGGGATGTTTGCTGAACAAAACGGCGATTTTTGAATAAGTTGAAAATGTTTAAAATTATGGGTTGCCTCCATCGACGGATAGCTGCATAACCTCGAAATCGGAGCACAAATTTTGCTGTTCCTACGATAATTACAGACTTTCTGAACCTGCCCAATGAATATCTGCAATCAGAAACCGAAAGGTTAGGTTTTTGCTAGTACAAAGTCACATTGTTGATTTGATTAATCGTGTCACAAAAGTGACTAACTTGTTTTGAAGCTTGACAGAAAATTCATAACTATGTATGAATTTTCGTCCTCGGCAGCTGATCTCAACCTATCATGAATAAGTAAGAATTTCTTCATCACTTTGCATTTGTTCGACCATCTTTTTCTATTGCCTGAAACGGGAGCAATAGAAGTAAGATTTCGAAGTAACTCTCAATTTATCAAGCCAGAGCGGTAATCATTTATAGTTTCACAAACGGATACAATACATTTCCTGAAAGAATTGTCCTTAGCTACCATTCTTTCAACTTATTTGTTCAGTCGATGACTAACGCAGTCTATGTGCGGTATGCCTACCAATCTCGCAATCTTCTTATTCAGTTTGCATTTATTTGCTATTTGTACTAGAGTCCATGTTTCAAAGTCATTACCAACTAAATCGAATACTTTTTCTACATGTGTTGAATGCGCTTCAGCATCGAACGATACAGTTTCAGGAGTAAAATTACAAATACTCTCGAATCACTTCCACTTGATCGTAATTGAGCTCAGTGAAATCAATACGCATTTGACTTCAAAATTATCTACAAATCTTTCGGAACGATTCTGGATGAATTATGCATGTGTGAAACAAAGAACCGAGATAGTGTGTATGCGATGACGATGTACTGCGGTCCTAGAATACAGCTCTTGACGTTTGTTTCGTTCCCGAAGGTATTTTGCTTTCTACTAGCTTAACAACTAGATCAAAGGCTTCTTTAAATGTCTTTCTGCTAAATGCGTGTTATATTTCGAAAAATCTTGGTGCAAATCATCTTAAACAATTTCCAGTGGTTCATTGCGAAAAACAATTAGTTTCATGTAAGCTTGAATCGTTCTTTCCCGCTCATTTGTTCGAATAGTGATTGGAAAATGAGCTTCGATCTCAGACTGTTTTGAGTTAGTTTTAGAACGAACTTCAACGTTCGATTCTGGTTCACGTTTGTAGCACGATATTAAGTGAATGAATGGTTTCTGGAATCCTCTTCCCTTTCGAAATACAACTCGAGCATTTTCGTTTCTGCATAAATGAGCCTTCAGGCACTCGTATACTATGTGTGGTACTTTTTCCCTTACGACATTACTGTCATGCATCACATCTCGAACAATTTCTTAAATGAAGCTCATAAGCTTGGTGACATTTCCTTAAGGTGATGGATCAACTGAGATTTTGATTCGCAGATTATTTCTTGTTGGCATCCATAAGTTGAAAGGCAAATTATTTAAAATCACACGGCATTTTGAAATGTATATTAAAATGCAAATTAGCACGTCTAATTCCAATAAGTTTGCAATGCCAATGCAATGAAAATTAGATAGCAACATCAATCTAATTGGTTCTGTTCGTGTGTCCCGATGGCGTGGTATATTATATGAAGATCTTGAGCGAATCACTGCTGGTGAGATCAAAGAGATCGAGACCCAAATATAAGTCATGAATAATGACGTACATCAGAGATTGTCAATCTCATGACCACTAACCTGCTAAAATTCATTTTCGATGAGTATACGGAAGATATCTGTCGGCCTATTTACGCAGTAATTCGGAGAAGAACGCGGACTCAATCGGATTCGAATGGTTTTGTTTAGAAGAACCAAGTAGAACAGATCAAGGTAATGAGAATTACTGGAAAACACAGTTCCAGAAGTACTCACTCGAATTCACATGAATATTCTTCTCTGACTGTTCAGAAAGCTCAATTTATTACATGCAGTTTCTACTTTCAGTAGCAAGAGAGCGATCAAAAGGTATACCGGCGCCACCTCCTACAGGGACTGCCTTTGTAAGATCGTATCTTTCTGAGGTTACATCAACACCAGTTCGAAACTTAATGTTACACACAGCGCCAGCCGTATTTCTTCCTTGCACAGCGCAAGCCTGAACAACAAGGTCTAAGAGACCCGCAGTGATCTCCCTCCGGGACGCAACATTCTTGTGGGCATCCCAATTACTGCCATCGCAAACAACGATAACAAATTACTGCCGACCCAGCAGCATTGTATTCTCTCACATACTGCTTGAGGTCGGAGAATGCATTCAGATTACTGGGGCTCAACGATACCCGAAATTCCGATTTCCTGACTCCGTTGCGTAGCTCATTCGCTTTCTCGCTGCGTATTGTACTTGACAAGGCAGAGCGAGCTATCAAGAACAGGAGCAATAAAGAAAGGTTGATTTTCATCATAGATTACCAGGTAGCTTGGCAGATTTTACAATGGCTTTGATTATTGAACCGAGACAGAACTTTTGGTTCTTAAAGCCACTTGGTAGATCAACTTCGTTGCATGCTGCCTTTATCCGACATGATTAACAAGTGCGCAATACCACAATGAATAACTTCTTGTATCAATGAAATTCTTCGCTGTCATGTACTCGAAACAAGGAGAATACAGAGCAAGGTTTTTATACAGCGATGAGAATTCTAATAAAGCAATTGTCTTAGATGACACATAGATCGACAGAATTATCCCTGAACCAGGCGAAGTGTAATGAAGATGATTGGTGTCTGGATTGCACAGTAGTCGATTAAACGCATTACATCACCCCAATGTAAATATGAATAGAGAATCTTCGCCGATCGTTATCTTAAGACGCATCCCCAACCCTGACGAAATAAACTTCGTTCCTTTTTCTGATGCTTTTATTTCTCATCAACTTCAGATACGGTTGATTTTTAAGTTCTGCGCCATGCAATTACAGTTTCACTTATCCAGCCCTTATAGTGGGGTAAACAATAGAACAGTCCTTCGTATTAAAACAATGAAGTCTATTTTATTTCTATGACTTTCTATCGATTTCAGCAAAAATTCCATTTTCTCTGTTCTCTTACTTGGCCTCGATGCATAGGTTTTACGTTTTCTACAGTCTACAATTTTTGATCATTTACAAAATTTTCAAATTTCATATCTAGCGCGAGTTGGGCGTCATGGCAGGTACGAGATCTGGGCTCGTGAAACACGGGACGGTAAAATTGTAGAGTTGCGCTGGTTTTTCATTAGGCCCTTTTCACACTGTGTTGCACAGACTGCACCGTGATTTTTTGACCAATATTTGACGTTCTAATAGTATCATAGAAGGACCCGAAGTCTCGGAAGTAGACTTCTGGTGCTGATTATCATGTGCTTGTACCTATGCCGAGCACCAATTTGCATTGGTGACAAGAAAAGTGTCTGTGTAGTGGGTCCGTTCGCACATGTTTTCCATGAATACGGTACGATTGGCCCACTGATACACCGTGTGTGTGCAACAGAGTGTGAAAAGACCCTTATACCGCGCTGAATTGCTGAGCAAAATAAAAGACAATGTAGTTCCGCGATGCGTGTAATTTTTCTTAGCTCCTCCACCTTGAACGCATTAAAGCTGAGCAACATACCGTTAACTGCGAATGAAGATTATGTCAAAAATGTAAGTACATCGGATTCTCTCAACTTCTTATTCCAGGAACGACACCGATAAAGCGGGAATAGAACTGAATCTGACATTCACACAATTCTTTCGCACGTCCTGTATTTCGGTTGCCGACAAATGGAAACAGTCTACGTGAATTATTAGAGTTCATTTGACACTGTAAGAACCGACTGCACTACAGAGCAGTCATCAAAGTTTCGTGAACACTAGCGTAATTGCATTGATAGTCATGGTTAACTGAATTAAAGATCTACCTCTAGATGAATCTTTCATGGCTATAAAACCTTTAAATCATTGAAAGGCTTTTGTCACTTTCTCCAGTTAGCGCAGCGCTGATTGTCGTCAGCAATGATTCTGCGAAACCGGTACAGAACTTCTGGAGAACAGTGCGTGCGGTGCCGAGGATCGTGACTGACTACAGATGTGAAGGGGAACGAGTATTTACATCGGCCTGTGATCTTGTCTTGCAAAAATTTGAATAAGATCGATCAGCCGTAAGTAGGCGGCAGAAGTATCAGTTGTCGCTTACAAATCTCGACACCATGTATGAGGATTTTTGGGAGCCAGTTTCAGCCAATCACGTCTTTTCAGTGAATCAGTATATAATTTTTATTCGCTAACTGTAGGTTTCAAAAATCCCTGCTTGAGGAGTCGAGATCTGTTAGTCCTCCGTTACCAGCAAAATGCAACTAATCACCTCGAACATAATTCATGTAATTTTAATAGAGCAATTTATGTAGGCTAATAACGCTTACCATACTTCCACCTTTTCCATCGCGAAGCTCCGTAACAACGCCAATTTCCGCTTTCACATGGGTACCAGTTGTTCACGCATCGCGGCTTACACATCCTGCCGTACTTTCACTTCGTTGAACCCGAACCTGAACAGCAACGCTCACCAGCACTAGTGGAATACCACTTCGGCGTGCAACATTCTTGCGGACGTATGGCTTTCTCGGGTTCACCCGAGAAACAACTGCTGTAATGTACAGGGGCAAACAGTCTACTACCCCGACGTGGACCATTAGGATTCATGTGGATCAGAATTCATGCTTCTTCGATTGTGGATGACTGTTCTCGAGCTTGCGCATGATCGTCGCACGCCGGTATAGATACGAAAATAAGGTGAGCGCGAACACGAGGAATTAGATAATCCACCAACCTATTGTCACGGCAAAATACCAGAAATATCTTTGAGCAGGAATGTTGAACAAGAACAACTTGTACTATGAATTCTAAATTTAGGTTAGGACAATCAGATATCAGTGATTAAACCAATCAATCCTTTTCCAACTCGGCTATTTCAGCATTGTGGCTACTGATACAGTAATTCATTTTCATCTTTGCCTAAACTTGCGCTTCCCGTGTCGTGGAACGAGATTATCTATTTTGGTAAATGCTGACAGTCAACAGAAACTAAAGAGCTCTATGGTTCATGAGGCATTTCGTCTCGTCCAAAACGTTTCGCAGTGCTCATAGCTGGGCTTTGCATTTCCTTCGTTCAATGACAAAAATTAAAGCTCCTGCCGACACTCGCCTGTACACACGATGTACTGTAATTGATACCAATCAGTACTTGATTCATCAATCTGCACGCGGTACGAATGGTACTCTAAGGAATTGGTTTATCCCGATTTTCACCTTACATTTCCAATCCGACATGCATAACTCTGGTGTCATTTGGTACCAATGGGATGGCATAGTAGATTCCCTCTCTTTCTCAACCATAACACCTGCACACAATAACAAGGAAACTCAATGCAGTTGAATCTTGTGATTGCTGTCATATAGCAGTCACAGAAATGCTTACAATGCAAATGTATCGAGAATCTCTAGTTATGCCGACAGCTATCTGACCGGTCAAGGAACTGGAAATGTCAGGTAGTCTAGAATCCAAAGTGTTTCAGTTTTTTGCTAAT
>JAAUYH010139065.1_pt1 | contig 27064 bp, 13 predicted proteins | sample 7278061 | NCBI WGS metagenome assembly JAAUYH01 (sample SAMN14350203, study PRJNA611818) | marine sediment metagenome | isolation source: surface marine sediment (0.6m) | place: French Polynesia: Moorea | collected 2018-08
GGTTTCGGCGGTGCCGGCTTCGGCTTCGGCGGGTCCGGTTTGCATGAAGGCGGTTTCGGAGGATCCGGCTTGCACGACGGCGGCTTCGGCGGACACGGCTTCGGCGGATCCGGTTTGCATGACGGAGGCTTCGGCGGGTCAGGCTTGCACGACGGCGGCTTCGGTGGGTCCGGTTTGCACGACGGTGGCTTCGGTGGGTCCGGTTTGCACGACGGCGGGGCACAGCTCTTCACAACCGTCTCGCACTTCGTGACAGACTTGACTGATTTCTTTCCACCGCAGCTCTTCTTCTCGGACTTCACCGACTTGGTCTTCGTCACCTCCTTGATAACACATTGCGGCTCGGGCGGAGCGCAAGACTTCGGTTTCGGCGCCGACTTGGGCTTGGGCGGATCCGGCTTGCACGACGGAGGCTTGGGCGGATCCGGTTTGCATGACGGAGGCTTGGGCGGATCCGGTTTGCATGACGGTGGCTTCGGCGGATCCGGTTTGCATGACGGTGGCTTCGGCGGTGGGTCGGGCTTACAAGACTCAGGCTTGCACGACTTGGGCTTGGGCGGGTCCGGCTTACATGACGGCGGCTTCGGCGGGTCGGGTTTACACGACTTCGGTTTCGGTGCCGGCTTGGGCTTCGGCGGATCCGGCTTGCATGACGGCGGTTTGGGAGGATCCGGCGTGCTTGACGTCGGTGTCGGCGGCGCCGGCTTGGGCTTGGGCGGGTCCGGTTTGCATGACGGCGGCTTCGGAGGATCCGGCTTGCACGACGGCGGCTTGGGCGGGTCCGGCTTACAAGGTTCGGGTTCGCATGGCGGTTCCGAGGGGGCACACGAGCTGGGGGGACAACTTGACGGCTGCATGGTGTCTTCATCGCCATGCCAGGACTCAGACTCCAAGGTCATCGGCTTGATGGTTGTGGGAGGTCTTCTCCTCGAGCGAATCGTTTCCACGAAAGATTTCTTGACAGTCTTCGTGCTCTTCGAAGGGGCGATGACAGTCTCCGACTTCCGGATACTCTTCATGCTCTTCGATGGTGCGATTACCGTCTTGGTACGTTTCATGCTCTTCACGCTCTTTGACGGCGCAATAACTGTCCTGGTTTCCTTCACGCTCTTCTTGCTCTTCGACGGCGCGATGACCGTCTCAGTCTGCATGGTCCTCTTCTTCTGATACGTCTCAGGGTTTTGTTTTCGGCTTTTAACCGTGGGCACAGGTCGTCTCGTTGTCGGTGCTCGAGTGGACGGCACCTTTGTTGCCGTACGTTCCGACTTTCCACTACGTGAACGCGTCAGTCTTGACTGGGTACGTGACTGAGTGTCAGCATACTCGTCATAGTCGTACATCGACGAGTAGTCATCGTAATCGTAGGACGTCGGCTCGGTCTCCTCTTGTTCATGCCACGAAGAGCGGCGGCTAGTGCCACTTCTCTTGCTGCGTGCATTCCATGTCGACCGTGTCATACCAGAGCGCAATGATTTCGACATGCGGCTAGTCATTGTTGTAGGTGCGTCCATGGTGCCAGTGAATCCGCTGCGTAGAGATTTCGTAATACGACTGGTCATGGTCGTTGGGAAGTCTGTAGTCGCGAAGTCAGAATCGGTGAATCCACTCCAGCTCTCCGTCGCGTTGTAAGCCGTGGGCACCTTCTTGCTTTCACCGTCGTCACAGGATCCCTCACTGTTGCTCGGCATCACAATCACCTTGATATATCCACCACAAGCCTTAGGTTTGCATGGCTTGTAGTCTTCCTTGGTAGTAGGCGGCATCGGGGCACCGTCAGAAACTTGAGTGGAGATCGACGGAGTCTCTTCGGACGGGGTCATGAAACTGTCCTCTTCTCCGGCTTCGGGAGCCCTCTCCGAAGGCTTGGACTTGGCAGACTTCGACTTGTCAGACTTCGGACCCGACTTGGGCGTAGACTTAGATCCAGATTTCGCTGACTTCGACTCTGATTTGTACGACTTGGTCCCCGACTTCGGTGGGGGTGGCGACTTCGAGCCCGACTTGCCAGACTTGCTAGCCGACTTCGACGCAGACTTGGCGCTTGCCGCAGCGTACGATGGTGGTGCACCACAGCTCTTCTCACACTTCGGAGGCGACTTGGAAGAAGACTTGATGGATTTCACGATCGACTTGACGCTCTTGCTTCTTTCGGTCTTTCCGTTAGACTTGCAAGACTTCTCCACTTCCTTCACTGTTTGGGTCTTGCAGCTACTTCCGGACTTCTCGGTCTTGTGCACCGATTTCGTCCTCTTGGACTTAACCTCCTCCTCGGCCACTGACTCAGGTGGTCCGCCTTCGCTCTTATCAGAAGACGGAGGGCACGAGCTGGCCTTATTGGAGGCAGCGTAGGAGGGAATGGTCTCGGCATCATCGCCTTGGTCTTCTTCCTCTTCAGCCTCAGCGGTTTCAGGGACTTCTTCGGCTTGCACCTCGTCCTGATCGTCACTAGGCGGGCAAGACGACGGCGCCTTGTCAGACCCTTCTGATGCTTGGTACATGACAGGGCCTCTGCTAGAGCCCGAAGTACGGGATGGCATGGCCATGGCCTTCTTGAAATCGCGCGACTGCGGAACGCGGGTAGAGGGTGGTTCAATGCGACTTTGCGTTCCGACGCTTGTACCAGAACGAGAAGTAGCAAACGTGGTAGTGTCTGCTTCGGAGGAATCTGCAGACCACTTAATGGTATTAGGGTCAACATCGGCACCGACCTCCTTGAACAACTTGGTCTCGGTTATTTTCGTTCGCATGGTCATCACAGTACCCGCGGCGGACACAGGACCACGACGAGTGGTAACCTTGGTAGTCTTCACCTTCGACGCCTTGAAGTCCGAAGCAGCTCCAGTGGTAGTTCCGGACTTCCTCGAAAGTGTAGGGTCCAGCGCGATGGAATGTGTATCGACATCGTCAAACTCGCCGGGTCGAGATGCGGCGACGGTCATGTAGTTGGTAGTAGAGATGGTGCCAGGATCTCTAGTGCTGTTGCGGCGAGATGACACGTCACGCTGGGACTTGGACCTTTTCAAGGTAGACGAAGAGCGGGACTTTCGAATGTCACGGTCCGAACTGGAACGTTTGAGAGACACCGTCGGTGGTTTCGACCTTCGAGAAGACTCGGGTCGACGGGAAGATGATAGTCGTGACGAAGACAATTCACGACGAGATGACGCTTCCCATCTTTCTGAGTCCCGACGGGAAGAAGGCTCACGGCGCGACGAATCGCGTCGCGAAGAGGTCGGACGTGATAACGACTCACGACGAGAAGAAGTGGGTCGAGAATAAGAATCGCGTCGCGAGGAAGTGGGGCGCGAAGTTGATTCACGGCGAGAAGAGGCAGGTCGTGAGGTAGACCGACGGGATGACTTGACCCCATCGGAAGTGGTTCGTCGAGAAATCTCACGCGCAGACCGTGATTTGGAAAGGCCAGAACGAGTACGAGAAGATGGTCGAGATACTTCACGCATCGATTTGGACCGTGCCAAAGAGGTAGAGGGTACGGACTGGCGGCGAGATGAACTCAACGGCGTGCGACCGGAGGAAGAACGATAGGAGGATCTCCTTCGTGAAGAGTCCTCCGTTTGGCGATAAGACGAAGGACGTCTTGAAGTGCCATCGGTTTCAGAACGATAAGAAGAACGTCTTTGCGAATCACGTCGCGATGAAGGGTCCGCATCAGAACGATAAGAAGACCTCGTCAATCGGGACGATGGATCCACACCGTAGGAAGACCTTTTCGAAGCCGACGATGGTCTCGAATCGCGATAAGACGAACGCCTCGAAGTGTCCGGATGCCTGCGCGACGAAGTGGAAAAGTTTTCGCGAGGTGTTTCAAAGGTGGGCTCAGTCGAGGACTCGGAAACACTGGAGTCATCCGAGTAGGTGGGTGCGGTGTTTCGCTTAGACGAAGACGCCGCGGTGGTAGTGTAGCGAGAACGAGTGTTGGGGAGCATTTCCGCCGACTCTAGGGAAGTATCGCTGGGCATGTTGAAGGCCGTCTAGCACTCGGGTTCTAGAGTGCCAGAGGAAGCAGGGGAAAGGGCGGGCAGCATACGCAGCCGACACGGTGAGGTGGGGCAAGCTACGACAGTAGAGTGCTGATGACATAGCGAATGTGGGGGAGAATACTTTAAGCGTGGTTCGGCGAAGGACGGTGGGCGTAACGGTTGGATGGGAGGTAGGATGGGAGCGGGAGAGAGGATTAGGGAGAGCGAAGGGAAGGGAAAGCGTGAAATTTGGAAATTATTTCGTAGATGAAATAGAAGAACGTTTACGAATGCAAAAATGTGGTCGTTACGAAACTTGGGATGGGTGAGGTGGCGGTCGTGGTCGGGGCGGGGTGGCGATAACCTGAACGAGTACTGTACTGTAGCGTGAAAATCGAATGGATCCAAATGCGTCCTATTGTGTCCAATCACGCACGGTAGCATACGGTTACATTTCGGCCTTTTGCGACACTCTACGGCATTCCGCTGCACTGCACCCAACTGCATTTTGCATCACTCTAAACGGCTTTCCTTTTCCTATTCTATCACGTCTTTGTTGGCGTTCCCTGATTGTTCTCAGATTTCCGGCGTTCCTTCTATCGTGGATGTGCGAGATGCGTCAAGTTGATTTCAACTTTTGAACTAAACTGCGTACCAAACTGTACCGTACTTCACAAAACACAATACCACTGTACCGCTTGCTTACTAGGATGCGATAGCGGGAGATAGGGTAGCGGTAGCGGTAGCGGAAATTGAGGAAGTGAAGGCGCCCCGCCCCGCCCCGTGTTGTGCTAATCCTGATCCGTTTGCTTCCATGACTGCCATTCTGTAAAGTTCGCAATAGACTTCCCTGCCCGTACATGAGTTTCGCTCACATCATCGATACACCGTTCCACATCTTTCTATAATGGAGTACTCTTTGGGTTCGGGGAAGGGCTGAATGCGGCAGCCTGGCTGCGTGTCGTGTAAACTAGAATAATATCCATTCCGCACACACTCAGTTTCTTGCATTGTCTGTCCTATCACGCTCTATGTTCTGCTGACTAGGATAAATAGTAATACAGTAATACCCCAAGTTCTATCCTTCTTCTATTCAATCACTTTATCGCTCTCTCACCTTCTACCGTATCCACACCACGTCGCCATCTGCTCTCGTTTTCCTAGGCGAACAAGAGCGCTATTGAATTCAAATGAATTCTATCGATACAGTTAGTCTGTCTTTCACCTTCTTCTGCTCGGCGGGTGAGTACTAAACCCTACGCTATAATGTAGAGTGTGTATTCTTAGGAATCGAATTGAGAAGGTCATTTTTTCCTCTCTGTCACAGTAAGGTACGGTACGGTAGCATGTGCTCGTGCTGTGGTGGTGGTGGTGGTGGACAGTGCTGCAGCGAATATGAATGTGTGTTTGTGTATTGTTAGCACAACGTGGCAAGTGTACAGTACAGTACAATACTCTACTTTACGTACGGTACATGAATGTCCGATTGCACCGACCCGTGCGTGCGCGCGTGCGTGGGTCAGTCGCTTGACACAATGCTGCTACGCTATTGCACTGCACATTACAATAGCGTGCTTGAAAAGCGATTTATGTGATCCTAATATAGTTTAGATCTTTCCAATGCGATTGATGACTTGCATGCCGCGTTTGCTGTGCTGTCCCAATTAGACCTTCGTGACCTTACCCTGCTACTGTGGTGACGAGTTGTTAGCGCAATTTGTTGTTTCTTGTACCTCACCCACCGCACACTTCTTTCTCGACCACACTATGCACAACGCACCGCAAACGCGCCACTTGTTCACTATCTTGGGAAATGTCCAGTACTAGTCGGAATGTTGATACGAAAAGCTTCACGTTTACAAAATAGAAATTAACTTAGGTCCGCGGCCATAATAAACAAAGCGCCTGCGTGTTCCCTCTTACTACACTAATGACTCTCATCTCACTCACTCTAATCTTTCACTGTCACTGATACTTTGATTCCCCCCTTTTTCGTATACTTCACCTTCGGTTTCTTGCCCCCACTGCATTCCACCTTCACTTTCACATCCGCATCACCACACGTGCTCTCTCCCTTGTCCGTGCTCGGTGGGCAGGATGACTTGACAATAGACGATGATTTTCTGCTAGAACTTGGAGGACACGATGAGTTCTGAACCGTTGATGATTCCGCACTAGAAGTTGGCGGACATGACGACTTCATGACCGACGTGCTGTCCGTGCTTGAACTAGGCGGTGCCGAGGATGGTGCGGGCATGGCGGTAGCTTGAATTCGAGGTCTTGACCTTGACCTTGATCGTTCCCTTCGCTTGGTGTGCGTTCTAGTCGTCGTGATGTCGTCTGACCACCTAAATGATGTCGAGTCGTCCGATGTGTTCCACGTGGTCGGAAAGTCAGTTGTCGTCGGTTCGCTGATGCCCTGTATAGTCGAGTCCTTCCCAACACGTACCTTCGTCGTAGTCACCTCTTTCCGCTTCTTCTTCACCACTGTTCCGCGCTCATGATGTGGCGATGACTTTTCTCGTCGTTCGTACTTCGTTTCACGTTCGTGGTACGGTGACTTGTCCCGACGTTCATGCTTCGTTTCACGTTCGTGGTATGATGACTTGTCCCGACGTTCGCTATCTCGCTCACGTTCTCGCTCATGATGACGTGTGCTTCGTTCACGACGCGACCTCTTCTCACTTTCCCGACGACTCTTCTCTTCCTTGTACTTCTTTGTCACTTCCGGGTCCAAAGCCACAGAATGGATGTCGGTACGTCTAGTCTCCCGCGTCATCGGTGGCTGCACCTGCGTCACATAACGGCTCGATAATTGATATTGTGACTTGGATCTTCTCAGGTCCTTTCCTGATGACGCTCGTGTTAGTCCATCCTTATCGTGTCGAGACCTGTGCCTGGATTCCGTCGTTTCACCATATCGGACACCGACAATGTCCTTCTCCGACTTCGAACGTCGGATTCCATCGCCATGACGAGATTTATGTCTGGACTCCGAGCGATGATGCCTCGAAGATTTCGAATGGTGCGAGTGGCTCCTCTTTTTCTTCTCGGGCTTCACCGTGGTGTCATCCTCTTCGGACATGAAGTAAGAGGATGTGTAGGTCGGTGTCAAGTAGGTCGAGTCGTCATAATACATAGAGCTACTGTCCTCAGTCACTGGCTGATACTTCTTCGTAGTTTCCTTAGCCTTCTGTCTCTTATCCACCAACTTGCCATCTTCATACTTCGCCATCGTTTGCTTCGTGGTAACTTTCGTAGTCACTTGTTCCCTGCGTCTGCGATGATGTTTCGAACTTCCGTGGTACCTGGTAGCCGTTTTCTTTTCCGAGGTGGGGCAAGTGCTCTTCACTTTCTCTGGCTCGGTGGGTGGACATGAGCTCTTCTCCTTCTCGGAAGGAGGACAAGTACTCTTCAGCTTGGGCAACTCGGATTTCGTCTCGAAGTCATAGTCTGACGAGAAGTCAGACGTCGGCTTACACGAAGGCGGTGGTGGCTGGCACGTCGGTGGTGCCTTGCAGTCCTTCGATTTTGAAGACTTGATTGATTTCTCCGAGTTGGACTTCTTGCAACTCGACGAACGGTGGATTGAGTCCTTCGATTTGGAGCGCGAGCACTTTGACGAGCTCTTTCCATTCGATGGGGTGTTCTCCTTACCATCCCTCGACCTGGACCTCTTGCATGAACTCTTTCCACCTTCGGAATGAATCGACTTTCTCGACGATGACTTCTTACAGGAACTCTTTCCACCTTCACTCCTCTTGCAGCTCTTCCCACTTTCACTCTTGCCGGCTTCGCTCTTCTTGCAACTCTTGCTCTTCTTCGGCGGATCGGGGATGTCACAAGTGACGTCACAGCTCGATGGCACAGTGGAAGACGCCTTACACGACGGATGCTTAGAATAAGAGCCACTGGCCGAGCCGTAATCGCAGGACCTCTTATCCGCCTCGGAGAGGCACTCGCTGCACGAGCAATCAGAAGTGTAGTAGGAGGACGGTTGGGTTCGGGAACGCTTCGAACGATGCGACGTCTTCGTGTCGGTGTTCTTACGGGCAGGCACCTTCGTGGACGGAATCTTGCAATCATCACTGCCCGCAGCCTCAGACGGGACCGAGCTGCTCGGCGCCATGGACATTGGCGCTAGGCGTGGCGGAGGCTTCACCTTGGGAGGATGGTTCATCGGCTGCTTGCGCACCGCTGTTTTGGGGCTGAGTCCTACGGGGTCCTTCTGCGCACTGCCACGTTCGTACGGGCGCAGATGAGTAGAGTCCGTGGTTTCAGAATCAAGATACAGCAGTCGCGATTTGTTGCCGGTCGTCGGATTGATCACCTTGGGGATAGGTCTGTCGGATACCCTGAACTTGGTGGCGGTCTTCTTTGACACGTTCTCACAATCGAAAATCGTATCACAGTCGAATGGGTCCATCGTCTGTGTCTCACAATCAAAGGGACCTCCATCCTCTCCTGCGCTGCCACCGGCAACAGAAGACGCCCTATGCGAACTTCCCTTGCGCGAGCTTGGCTTGCCTCCGCCCCCAACTGCAGTAGTCGGCGGGCAAACGCTTCCCGGTTTCACACCTGGACCAGCACCGCCACATTTCTTGGAGCCACTTCTCACTGAGTCGCCATAATAAGAATCGGACCCCGGGGCACTCGATCCGGAGTAGCTCTTACCACTCCTTGACTTCTTCAGGGATGACTTCGGTGCGGAACCATTGCGCCTGTGAGAGGAGGCAGATGGCACACTCTCATGGTCGAAAGTTTTCGGCGGCGCACACGGTTTGTGTTTGCGGCTCCTGGTGCTCGGGCAAACCGAGGGACCCATGCCGCCGCCATCGCGGCTAGAGTCCGGGAATTCATCACTGTCAACCTTTCCGCCCGACCCCTTCTTCGAACTCTTCTTGGATCGTTTTTTACCTGAGCCTCCTGAAATATCTTCGAAAAAGGGTTCCTCCTCATCACCATTCTTTCCCTTATCCTTGTCTCCAGGTAAGGGGACAGGCACAGGTAAGACGGGAGGAACTCCATTGGTGCCCCCCGATCCCTCTTCATCCCCAGTGCCAGTGGCAGTACCCTCAGGGGGACCTTCGCCCGTCGCAAAGTCACCACTTTCAGCAACCGTCCCATCCGATTCGCCATTGCCAGAGACAACTTCACCTTGTTCCACATCCATTCCAGAATCCTCTTCAGTTTCACGAGTGGTGTTGTCGTAGCCGTCATCGTACTCATCATACGTTCCTTTTCCTTTCTTTCTCGCCTTCAAACAGGTGAGAATCAAGAATATGCAAAGTCCAATGAGTAGCAGGCCACCCAGAATCGAGAAAGTCACGACAAGTGCGAACACCCACACTCTCATTCCACCAATACGACGGGGCTCGACAGCACTGGCACCACTGCCTGCGCCAGGTGCAGGGGCAGGAGCCCCAGTTTCACGATCGGAGACCTCGCCATGGGCGCTAGCAGGGACGGCTCGTTCATTCGGGTTCGGTGGCGTGCCAGGCGTAGGGTCGACGAGCGCGGCGACATCACATACCTTCGCGCCATCCACATTGTTGTTCAGAAAGGCAACCTGAATGTTCAGGATGCCAATTCCAACGGAGCGAATAGCAGCGCCTTTAGCAATTTGCGGATGCATAATTGCATCGTTGGGATCCGTTGTCACAGATGGATCGAGATGGTACAGAGAGCTCTTCGGGATCCAAATTCGAGGAGAATACAATTTCGCCAGAGGACCCGCAGAATCGGCGGATGCGAAGAACAGCTTTCCATTTGTCAATGAATCGGCCCACAGCTGGTCTGTTGTCTTCTTCGTTGACGTGGCAAGCGAGGAAGCGTTGCGGTACCCGAGAACTTGACAAGATTCGGTGTTCGAGGCGAACTTGTCGAAACGAGTCGGCTCGTCGCCAGTGGTGAAGCGGGCGGTCTGTAGCACACCACCGGGAGCTTTCGGGTCGAGTGCCACATCGACGAAAAGCCGGCCAGAGAAGATGAGGTTATGATAAATCTCGTGCAACATAACGGTAATAAAATCATAAGATGTGGCAGGAATTGCCGAGGCATCGACACCAGCGTACCATGTGGCGCCTTGATTCAGTACAATCTCCAAGTCGGCGGAATTGCCATTCTTGTTTTCGTTGTCGATTGCTTCGGCAGCAGCGATGGGTAGCAATTCGTCCAGCACAGAGGAGCGTGCGAATTGCACCCCACCACCGTTGGCGAGCACATCCTTGCCGCCGATTAGGGCGAAGGTGACCAATACGTTGACGGTTTGCTCGGATGGCCAATTGGCTTCCATAATTGACTTCACCTGCGTCAGTGCGTCGTCGAGTTGGAGACCGGCCGGGACGGAGGGTGGTGGGGTGATGTTGAAGGTGCTTTTGGTTGGTACATTAGGGGTAGCCTGTCTCACGCTTTGTGGCAGTTGAACAGGTTGACGACGAGATGGAGACCGGATTAGGCGTCCGCTACCTCGGTCGCCAAAGGTAGTCCAAGAAGGGCCACGATGAAGCTGGTGTCGTGGGCGTGGCCTTGGTACACCGCATGTTGATGCGAAGAGCGCGGCTAACAGCAGCACTCGGGCTAAACAGCGCATCGGAACGAGTAAATGGGACGATGATGGTGTCCACAGTTAGAATCGTTGTTAAGTTGAAATCGACAGAATAACAGACGGTCCAGTGAGTGAGAAATTGAGTGAGGACAGTTAGCGCGGTTAGTTTCGAACCAGCAGCGTGTTGTTGGTAGTCGTTGTTAGAGGACGGGGCGACAGTGTCGAGTGGGTTATGCCCAACTCAACAGGGGTTGTCGTTAGGTAGAACGGTAGCTTGCAACGCCGACAAGATGTAGGGTGCATGATATAGGTGCGGACTGCAACTCGCCATAAGAAGCAGGCGAGTTGTGAACGGCAGGATGATCGCAAAAACGCGGAGCGCATAGTGCCGCTCACCCGCATTCTCAATTGGACGCCGCATTTCGGGGCCCAGTATGAGCATTGTAGCCGTTCAGGTTTGCTCGTACTGTACTGCACTCATTGATCGCATCCTGTTGTAAAGCATGAAACGGTCATGTCTATTTTTATTTACAGTTTTCACGTTTGCTTACACCTGCATGACTGTGTTCTGTACGGTACGTATTGCGAAGCATCCGCAGGTCCACTCCCAACCATTCTATAGGAAATCGAATTGCTTTATCATAGGTTTGTGTATCATAAAATGTCAACAACAATCAACCCCATCAATCGTGTTGCCATGAGAATATCTTTTGGTGCGCAACGAGATAAATCTCGCGCCTCCCAGATTCGCTCTATTTTACCTCTCCTAATTTAATCCATAGGTAGAGCACATTATCAACTTCGTCGTGTACAGTACAATATACGAATTCACTTCATCTCTCTCGCTTGCTCTAACTCGCTGCCTTCCCACGCAAGCACAATGGTCATTACCTTCGTTGTGGTCCCTACTCGTGCATCCGCAAACGACCAAAAGTCTACTACCTCTGCACAAACATGTAGTCGTCGAACATTGCTCGTTTCCGCCGGTGTCGCCCTCGGAACACTCTTGTCACGCGACGCAGCGAACGCCTTCGGTCTACCCAAGCTCGAGATTCCTGAGATTTCGATGCCCCCTATGCCGTCAATGCCACAAATGCCTTCGACTGAGACTGTGAAAGATGTGGACACACCCATGAACATCGACACGTCGAGCCTGGAGGAAAAATTGCTGGCTAAGAGCAAGCTGAAGAAAGCAAGCGCTAGTTCTTCCGGGAATACTGAAAGTGAAGAGTGAAATGAAATAATCGTCCTGTATGGTCAACATGTGCAGGACCGTACTGCACTGTTCTTGAGTTTTCTACTGAATTAGACGGTCAGGCAGTCGGTCAGTTACCGTAGGGCAACTCGCGTTTTCCACAGCACTGTATGTTGCAGCCAACAGCAGCAGCAGCAGCAGCAGCAGCAGTTGCATCGTTGAAGGGTTTTTCCAATAAATGGGTAATGTTCTATTTTGGTACTGCTTGTACTATACCTATTCTATTTTAGTTCCGTGCAACAGCTTAACGTAGTGTGTCGCATTTTTCATCAATCCTACCCAATATGGACATTCCTCCAGTTCATCAAGGGCGAGGTGAAACCGGTGCCGAAGCTGAATTCGCCTCGGAAGCCGAACTAGAGAGTTATGGCCGCGCCATCAGTGCCGAATTGGACAAAGCCGAAGCCGAGTTGAACGCGCCGATGAGTCGCCCGTTCGGCGGGTTAGGCGGTGGTGTTATGGCCGACGTACAACGTCTGCGTTCCGAACAATTCGATTTGTTTCGCCGTCACGTCCAAATCGAACAACAATATCGCGTTGCAAGTCCACTAGCAGAGCCACACGTGCGATCGATGAGTTTCAGTGCCATTGCCGACACAATGAGAGAAAAAGGATCCGCTACCGCTTCCCTACTCAATCGTCTCGCCGATTTCGACAACGACCTGCGCCACGTTATTGCTAGTGTTGAAAGTTCTCCGTCAACTAGCAAAGACGCACAACGTGGTACATCGCGTAATAGTTCCACTGATGTAAGAAGGTCTTCGGCTTCTTATCGTCCTCGTAGCAATGGTGCTGGTGCTAGTGCTAATGCTGGTGGTTCAACATCGTGACGAGTTAAAAACTTTACATATTGTAATAGTGTGGTCGAATTGCGAAAACGCATATTGGTACAAGTTACTTGACTATCGAAAAGGTGAGTTTGGTACACGTGACGGGCGTTGAAACAGGGCGTCGGCTGCGGGCATTGGTACTCGTGATGGATTTCGGTAACCTAGACGTTTCCTCGGAAATACATCCACCAGTCCCTCTCCTAGAAATACTACGATTGGGATACGTTTGTCTCTCGAAAATCGCGAAACGTATTCCACAAGGATGCGAGCGCATGCACAGACATCGGGTCGCGCACCTCGAAAAACGCGGTCCAACTCGTGTGTCAATTGAACATCCTCTAGATGTCGCGCTAGCACCTTCATCTGAGTGGCAGGAGTGAACATGAGCATACTTCTCCGTACTGACCTCATCATTCCAAACACTGACTGACTAGACCCGATCAAATCAGCGTAGGTAAATAAAAATACAGTTATGTAATCTTCAATGTGTTTCACAAGCTCTCCATCGCGTTCCTTTGCTCGACTTAGAAATGAGGTCAACGCCTCTGTCAAATCTGCAGTCGACGCCGTTCCAAGCCCTGGGATCTTCATGAAATCGACATGTGGATAATTTCGTTGGCCGAGAAGTGATTCTATGCGAACACCAAGCAATTTCCCTGTTTTTCTCATTTGAGATAATGGCGTCGATAACGGTCCCGTTGGACGAGCCACTGCGTTCATTGCTGTTGGGTCACTGAATCGACCCAATCCAAGCCGTGAATTCAGTGCTGGCGCGCAGAGGTGATTTAGTCGGAGTAGTGATTGGAATGCAAAGTGTTGACGGCGAGCCTCTTCTGTTTTTTCGTTATCTGCGCCTTCTCGTCGAGATGAACTAAAGCACACAAATCGGATGATAGCCCGATTACTGTGAAAGTTCGGTGCAGTTATTGGTTGCGGTATCGGTGGTGAATCATCTTGAACACCTCGGATCATGTCAATTAAGCACAGCGACCGAATGACCACATGGTCAAAGAACAATTCCCACGGTAAGACTTGCAGCGTGGTGTCTGCAACAAGAACAATAGGTCGACTCTTTTTGTGCGAATGAGGATTTGTGGGCAGAAGTTGACGGGGTGTTCGAAGCACTGACACGCCGAGACCATTGATAATATTTGCGTCTCGGTCTTTGTGCCAGACACTTACTCGTTTCCAATCCTTCACTAGATTATACAAATAGATTCGTTCGGTATCTGTGAGCGGGCGGGGAACCGACCCTGACGCTGTCATCCCATTCTGTGCCTGCCCATTATTTCGGGGTTGCTTTCCACCAAACGCAACACAATGAACACAACCTCCAGCATCCACTACGTAGTACCCAATTACGCCGTGAGCAAACAAAACATATACCAAGCGTTTCGCTATCGATTCTGGAACTGTCCATTCTTTCTTCGAATTAGGACAACAGTGCAGCCATGAACGAACTGCTTCTCCATTTCGATTTCCTAGTTCTTCAATAGACATGACGCCGTGCACATATCGTTTCGTTTCAGTTTTGATGCGATGAAGATGCGCCCAGACTCTTTCCGCAGTCGTGCTTCCGAAAGCTTCAGGTGGTAATGGCCCGCCGCCATTGTTTTCAGCTGTTCTCACTGTCTCTACTAACTCCAATAACTCGGACTTTGCCAAATTCATAACCGAATCATGAACAGCGTTGTCGTTTGACTTTGGATAATTTGCATTCGCCATGTGGTTTGGGTCGTTCTGGTCATCGTCAGGATACACTTGAGAAGAGGAACCTCCCCTTCTCTTCGAACCTCGCCGCGAACCATCTGAACTTCGGTTCGACCTCTTTTTCGCCATTGCTGATTGCTGTGCATGACTATCTCGGCCTGCATCAGTTCGAACATCAGATGAAGTGCTATGGTCAGTATCAATATTGCTGGTCATTCCTTCGACCACGCGTTTCTTCAGCGGCCCGTCTAAGATTTGCATGGCACCTAGACCAACCTTTTCGCTAAACGGAAATATCAACTCGGCGTCTTTGCCCAGAACGTGAGCTCCAGCTTTCTCTTGCACCTTTGAGTTCGTGAAAAAGTTGCTCGGAATGAGTACTGCGCCAGTTTCAATGACTGCGCTGAACACGTGCTTTCGGGGCCGATTTATAAACACTGATAAGCCAAGTCGTCCTAGCGCAGCACCCTCTGTACCGAGCGTGTGTAAAAATGCACCTGCTGGGCGATATGTTGATTCTGTCCTTATTGAATCCCGGGAAGTTCTAGACCTAGTTCCCACGGATTCTGGATGCCGCTCTAGCCCATAGTGTCGTTTCACTGCCGCTAGTCGCTCATGCATACCCGAGGTTCTGTCAATACTTGTTTCACTTCGAACTGGGCTTGCCTTCCCAGATGTGGCATTCTGAATGCTATTTTCTACAGAACCACCATCAGCATCCCCTGGGTTAACTTCACTTGATTCAGATTCTGTGGCTGTATTTGGCGTTGATTCTGGTGTCTTTTTTCTTGTTGCCGAGGTTAAATTCATTCGACGATCGATGTCAAGTTGTAACGTAACATACGCTTCAAACATGTGAATATGTCGATTGATAGCAGCGACATTCTCAACCTTCGGACCACACAGGACAAGTCGAACTAGACGGCCACATAAATCGCGCAACCGAATCAATGTTGAAACTGGAGCTAACTCAGTTAGTAAAACCGTGAAGTCTTCGGGATTCGTGAAGAACCTTGAGAATAACCTCCAACTCTGTGCGACCCACGCAGTCCATAAGTGCACTGGATCCCCTCGAATACATTTGATTTCAGCTAATGCAGCCAGTGCATCGATAAGAAGAATAGGCAGGTTCGCTGTAGACGCGAGATGAAGCACGTGATGAATAGCCTCTTCCACTTCTGCAGGAGATATAGTACGACCACCGAGGGAACAGGCGGTATCGAGAGGTATACCACCACCAGCTTCGTATGGTAACACCACACGTCGGAACAGGGTGTCAATGCATGTTCGCGCCCACAGTAAATCAGATTTCAGCATTCCAATTTCATCACCTGCCGCTTCGTAGTATTTGCTCGCCGTTTCAAATGCCGAGAGGGTAAGTGTGATGTGGTGCACATCAAGAGAGGCGGAGCTACGAGCCATACCTGATTCCCCATCGAAAGGGGCAGTAGAAATAGAAGAAATCGCATACAGAATTTTCCCTCGCAGATAATGCAACCGGGCGTTGTTCCACAACTCTGATTCTGGACATTGTTTCAAAGCGTCATCTGCAACCATAAGACCTTCAGACAAACGCCCACCATGTAGTAAGGCCGACAATCTCAAAAATGTGATTGATGCAATAAAGATTGGAGCGCCTTCTCCAGTCATAGTTCTTGCACTGTCATCTGTACCGGATAGGCGTCTTTGGTTTGAATCGTTTCTAGGCAAGTCTCCACCACTCTCTGCTCGTTGGCGGCCAGCAAAGCTGGATCTATATTCACGTTCCATATCATCGATAAGTTCGAGGCATTTCGTAATTGCTCTCCGTTTCAGAGCGATACGCACACGAACTTCACAAACTTTGAATCTTGAGCTGATAGGCATTTTCATTTCTAACAGTCCTTGACAACGGCTGTTCGCATCGCCATACCTTCCCTCCGAAAACGCTGTTTTAATCAGAAGAAACTCCACCTTGAATCTTTCAGTGTCGGCAATAGATTCTTGTTCAGCTTCGATTCGGACAAGTTCTTTTTGCTCTTCTTCAAAACTATGCGGCTTCGATCTCGGTCGCTTTTTACTGCTGGATGCGTCACTTCGACTCTTCGAACTCGATGCTTTTTTCTTTTCTTTGCTTGCTGGAGCAACGGCCGTACTTTCTAGATTAGGAGAACCAACATCTGCAGACGCAGTACGTTTGGAACTACGAAGAGACACGTTTCTCGAAAATCGCACGGTTTTAGAACGCCTATGCACGGATGCAGAAGGCACCGGATCCTTGACGTTGGTATCAACTGGCAAAATGGGAGAAGAAGCTGAAGAATCCATTAAATCCTGTTCAGTAGGAGGCATTCCATTTCCCGGTGATTCAAATAATACGGCTAACGACGAGCTTTCTGCTTTCAAGTATGGGGATTTCGTGTGACGAGTAGGAAGTGGTGAGATGGCTGAGTGAAACTTCTGTCGATTTTTCGATTTTCTTGCCAATCGACGTCTATTTGGAAGTAGAAGCACTCTCAGACGCTCTTCATAAATGAGAGCAGAGAAAGCGCGAAGAGGCACTACAGCAGCCGAGAAGCATCCAACATCAAAGCATATTTGATGCAGGAGAAGGCAAAGATGAACGAAGTCATCACGCTTTCCGTCCTTCGGATGAACAACCCCTCGAAGATCATACAACAACACAAGCGCACGTCGCCAGTCTCCTTTGGACAAAGCCGCATTCGCAACATCCATGGCAGTCGCCATCGAGCAAGTGTTGCGCAGGTCACGAACGCGGCGGCAATCAGACGCTGCTTCTAAAGCCGCTATTCCATATCGGTATTTGGAATGGTTCAAAGTCAGTTTACCGTACGCCAGTAGCATGGCTTCAGATAGTGGAGTCGATACCACGGCAATTGGGGACACTCTCGATAATGTAGAGAAAAAAGATTCAGGACTGTTTTGAGCGGATGCCGAAACAGAATGTAGAGCTTGAAGTCCATCAAACAGAAATTGTTCAGTCCGTCCATAATCGTGGGGTTCGATTTCACTATGAATCGCAAGGGCAAAAGATACTTTTGCACGCACAACAGCGGCTGATGAAGGTAAGGATGCCCACAAATTTTGCAACTCTTGAATCAGTTCAGAACTGCTAACCCGTCTTGTTTCATCGATAACTTGATTCGAATTAGTCCGGTCGTGGATAGCCAAAATAGACTCGTCTTTTACGACGTCAATCCTGGAGCCATCAACAGGAGAGAAACCGCAACCCGTTAGAAACAGTGTAGAAGCGACATCGGCATGAATTAAACGCTCAAATGAATTGTTGCTAGAACTCGCGTCGAATCCAGACTTTGTTCTCCAAAACAACGCATGTAAGATATCAACAACAGATTGTTGCAGGGACATTCCTATCGCTGACGCTGATGTTCCGGCCAAGACAGGAACAACCTCAGACTTCGGATTTGCAACTTGTTCACTGCGATGATTGATTAGTGCGGACGGAATCACAGTTCTGACACCGCAATGAGCACGGCTTTCTGCTTGAAACAATTCAACAGCTGCCTTGACTGCAGGCTTAATGGTTGATGCCATTGTTCCAAGGAGTGTGCACGCTCGTGAGAACCAAGTCGCATCACTGCCATCCGTGAGTAGAATTTCTCTGGACAGTTTGAGCGCTTCCAAAAGTACCGCCAACATATCCATTCGCTGTCTTCTAACTCTTTCATGAGGCAACGGGCTTCTTGCAGTGAGTTGAGAAGCGTCATTGATGGTATTTTGGAGAAGAGTACGGATAGTGGCACGTTTCTCTTCCAACAAGTCATCTCCTCTCAAAATGTTCCACACAGTTTCCAGAACGAGTGTAGCCCAATGCGACGAAAATCGATCGATCTCAGTTGATTTGGCACGGAAAACTGCCATTGGGTCTTCTCGATGCCTCGCATCGATAAAGGTGGGATCCCATACAGAATCGAAAAGCTGACCAGATCGTCGGATTCTTTCAAATTTTGGATCTTTCCCCCGAACGAAGTTTCGCAGAAAGGATTCGTGCTCTTTCACACCACGCATAACGCCGTCAAATGGAACCGTTGGTTTCGGATATAACTGGTGCACTGATAGTGCCGAAGCGGCGCTGTGAAGACGGTTCAAATACAGTCTGAGTTCCGATTCCATAAGGTCTGTAGATGTCGAACGATGAGCACCAGAGTGTCCCGCAGTTAGTGACTTGGCTACGCTAGTATTATAAAACGTGTTCCCTGCACTTGAAATGAAGGAATTTTCCTCGACTTGATGAATTGTCGAGCCGAAAGGGGTTCCGGGGTCAATTGGCGTTGTAACACCATCTCGGAGTATGTTAGCGTTTGAACATCGTTCGATTTTGATATTCATTTCCTGCGCAATGATTTGGTCCCAATCTTCTTCGGATTCAACGCTCGCGTATTCGTCATCATTCCTGGTAAACGATTCAAGCACATCGTACTGGCTAGCAGGATGTCGACTTCCAAAATCAAGGGCAGTTCCGGGAGAAGGAGAAGCATTGGGCTCCGGTGCATGCTGGCGTTTGTACTCTCGAAGGGCAGATTTAGCATTAGCTCGAAGTTCGGCAGCACCGTCATTCACATCTTTGTTCCCGAACAAAGTCGCAGCATTCATTGCAACCAGCGCCATATCCGCTGCGGGTGACAACGCATGTAAGTCGAAAAGACATCGCGTGCATGACCAAATTGCTGTCACTAGTGAACGTGGGGAGAACAAATAATACCATGGAAGCGCAATAACGTTGGCATTTTCAGGGTCGACAGGGGCGACGAGGCCGAGCATTCTACCAATACATTCTACAGAAAACTCGGAGTACAGTTGAATCGCATTCGAAAGCAAGTTTTGGTCGCGACAAATCTCTGCCAGAAGAAATTTGCACCGGAGAGACCACCATACACCTCGAAGGCTGGGCGCAATTTGTTCGGCCGAAGCACCGCGCATATTGATAAGTTTCGCACATTTCGACATTGCACGATTCAGAACTTCGCGCGCTCTATCCAACTTTCGTAATCGTCGCTCATTCACAGCTCGTTCGTAGTCTGCTTCTATTCTTAGCGAAACAGCAAAGCTTGATTCCTCGAAAAAGTCGACCGCTTTCAACACTTTGTCCAGCCATTCCTGTGATTTTTCAACATTCCCGGAGGAACTACAGTATTGAGCAAGGCCGAGCATAGCTTTCGCAATTCCTACTCGATCTTCGGTCAACCCTGCCAACTCAAGTTTCCACTCCAATATGTCAGACGCGGCATCCTTATGCACATCTGCTAGCTTGGCTATGTCCGAATCAGACGAATATAACAGAACCGCGAGAGCTTCCTGATCCACCGACACAAGATTTCCCAATTCGGCAATAACACCATCTACATGTTGTTGAACGGATGCAGAGTGACGGGCAAATACTTCTTTCAAGTGCGCACAACTTTGATGTACTTCGGGAGAGTCGTATCCCAGGGGTTCTTGCACACGAGGCCCAGCTGGAGCAGCGGTTAACGGAGTGTTCGGGAATGTATTGTACGCTTTGCCATCGTCCGATGAAAACGCATACTCGGATGCGGCAGATGCCGGTAGAGGATGTCCGCCAGAGTTGAGGTCTAAACGGGGAACGTTCAAGCGATTGAACACATGACTGCTGATAATAGGCGAGTCGCGGGTGCTCGGCCATTGAGGTTCATGAAGCGGTTCCATAAACGGTGAAGGAAATGAGGCTTCTGCATGCACTAAATCAGGCGCTTCCAGGTCGAAGTCATCAGCCCAATCGTCTTTTCTCGCAGCCGGGTCAGCGTATATTCCAATCAACGGCTGCTTGAGCGCACTGCCGGTAATCGAATCTCCGTGACTACTTGCCTCCCCTCCCAAACGAAGAGTTTCTCTCGGAGAATCGCCATGAGGAATTACGTCAGGTATGTCGTTTTGAATGTCCGGGCGGGATTGGTTTCGGATAGGAATTTCAATGTCCGAAAACTCGAATGACCCCCAGTCGTTATCCCCATCATCCACAACAGATGCAAACTGAGAAAACGAAACCGTCTTTTCTCCAGCTCCTGTGTGATTCAAGTGCGGCGACGCGGCGCGAGACGAAGAACGTGGTGACGGCCCCGTCCCATTGGGCGGGAAACGCGGAGGTCTGCCTGAAGCAAGCGATTGAGCTGGTTGTTCCTCTTGGGATTTCGCAGACACGAATGATGCATCAGAGTCTGTCGAGCTCTCTGACATGACTCAACTCAAATCGCATCGTTCGTCAACGCTTTGTTCAGGTGCAGGCTGAGCGTCACGCAGCACAGAAAATGGTTAAACGAACACAGGCCATTGACAAACGGCCAAGTAGGTATTATAAATAAAAATTTTCAAATTTTATTTCGCACTATTTCGAGTCAAACGCCTTGTTGTGAATCTATACCGACGACGTCTACAACCTCGATAAACACTAACAACTAGGTTGCGGTAGACATGGGGCTGTTCGAGTATTCGGTTCGGCATCTTCTCGGCGCCGCGTATCAAGGTGGCGGAATATGCTTTTCTGGGAATACGCTTTATGTCGCAGTGAATGGGCGAATAACTGCTATTCAACTAACCGAAGGAAGGTCGCACACTCTTCCCTATGAATCATCGCGCACATTACGCAGTCTCACAGTGGGAGGGAACTCTATACTAGCTGTGAATTCATTTGCGCGTGCAACATTATTGATGCAAAACGGAACTCTTCGCTCCAATTTGGCCGTACCTTTAATGGGATTGACTGCTGCGTGTGTTTCACCATGTGGAAAGCACGCTGCATTTTCAAACGCGACAGAAACCTCTATTTGGAGGATACCCGAAGACCCTGTACCAGGCTACGCTGATTTTGATTGCCTTCAAACTTTCCGTGCTGGCGCTACTTGTAATTCGGCGATGGCATGGAGTTCTGATTCAAAACGCCTAGCAATCGCTGGTAGGGATGGAACTTGTAGAGTGTTCACTCTACGCCGTGCTGGCGAAGAAAGAAGGAAACTAATTCCTTTGGTTTTACATGGCCATCGTGAACCAATTATTGTTGTACGATTCTGTGGCAAGCGTGGGTTCGTTACAATATCACGTGACGGCGCCATGTTTTGTTGGCGGCTTCGGTTTAACGATGTTCCCAAGAAATCGGAAACCGGCAGTACCAAACCAACCGAAGACGAAAAAAGTGGGGGCGAGGAATTCGAGGGGTCGGAAAAATCTGAAGAATTGGACCCTGAAAGTGATTTGGAAAGCGGCGATGATGAATCCGATGAAGAAGACCAAGAATTCGAGGATGCCACAAACCCAGGCGAAATGAAGCGAGGTTGGTTCCTTCCTGTTGAAGCGTTTCTGTTCAGCCGCCATTTTGTGAAAAAAGGAGGTGCGAGACGCATCAGGTCCGGCGATATCAGCTCAAATATGGTTGTTGTAGGCATGTCCAACGGGGTCTTCGCGTTGTTCAAACTTCCAGCAGAAATGGCGGAGGGTGAAAACGAAGATCTTGATCGTGGATTCTTCGAGTTACGGCAAGACGTAATCGACACTCGCAAAGAGCAGAAAAAGCGTGCAAGAGAAATGGACCCCGAACTTATGGTTCAGAAACCTCGCATGCCCAGTTCTGGGTTCACAGAATTGGAGCTAGTTCACGAGTTGAGCGTTTCCGCAGGTGCTCTCACAGATATTGTATTTAATGATTCTGGTGAGTGGATTGCGCTAGCTTCTTCTCACTCTGGTCAAGTTATTGTTTGGGAATGGCGCTCGGAAACCCATATTCTTAAACAACAATCCCATACATTGACATCAACAGCCTCTGCTTTCAGTGCAGATGGCCGTGCACTTGCGTCAGGTTCTCTCGACGGCCGTATCAAACTCTGGGGAGTATCTTCAGGATTCTGTGCTGCTACTTTTGCGGACCACACTGCTGCTGTCACTGGCATTGCATTCGCAGGAAAAGATGTTGTTGTATCCTCTTCCCTTGATGGGACTGTCCGAGCGTTTGATATTCGCCGCTATAGGAATTTCCGAGTGCTAGTTGCGCCACCCCCTCAGCGGCAATTCGGCTGCGTCGCTGTTGACTTATCTGGGGACTTGATTGCGGCGGGTTGTATTGATACTTTCGAAGTTTTTGTATGGTCACTTCGGACTGGAAATGTCGTTGAAGTGCTTGCAGGACACAAGGGACCAGTCAGCAGTCTTGCTTTTCGTCCTCGCCGTGGAACGCTGGCTACAGCATCTTGGGACCGAACAGTTCGACTCTGGGATATGTACGAGAAAAAAGGCTCTTGTGAAGTTTTGGAACATTCCAAGGAAGTTCTCTCTGTGGCCTTCCGACCAGATGGGGAAGAATTCGCAAGCTGCACCCTTTCTGGGGAAATTACGTTATGGAATGCCGAAACAGGCACCATCACAGGAACTATTGATGGTGGCCGAGATGCGGCACCAGGGCGTTCTAGAGCGTCAAGGACGGTGGCACCAAAAAGAGGCCATTTCCAGTCATTATCTTATTCGGCGGATGGCCGCTTATTGCTTTGCGGTGCCGCGTCAAAATATGTTTGTGTTTACATTGTCGCCGAAGGCATAAGTCCGAGTTTAGTTGACAAGCACGCAGTGACACGAAACCAAGATTTCGATGCCCTGAAAGACCATTTAAACTCGAAAAATCTTACTTCCAGTGGGCACTCGTTTGAGGATATAGAATTTGATGACGAAGATGCAGAGTCATATGGAGAAACTGTGATGGCGCGACGACGGTCGCAGCCTGGGGCTCCATCGGAGGCATTAACAAAACGCAAAAACTTGCAGAAGGCAGAAGTCAAGTGTGTTCGATATAGTCCCACGGGCCGTATGTGGGCCGCTGTTACACATGAAGGTGTTCTGCTGTATGGAGAAGGCGATGGACGTACGAACAATAGTGAGGACACTGTGTTCGATCCAGTTAATCTTGGTGTTGATATCACGCCCAAGAGTGCAGAACAAGCAGCAAACGACAAACAGTATAGGAAAGCACTGATGATTGCACTGAGGTTGGGAGAAAGGTCGGTTCTTAACCGGGTCTTAGAGAAAATACCAACAGAAGAAATTTCTCTCGTGGTGGATCAAATTTCGAGTTCGTATTTTGTACAACTAGTATCTCTGCTGGCATGGCGAATTGAGAACACTCCGCATATCGATTTCAATCTGCTTTGGGCGAGAAGGCTCTTGTTGCGTCATGGTGGTCAAGCTCATTTGGCGTCTCGGGATGGCGAAGCCGTGAACACAGCACTCCGAGCGTTGTTAAGAGTCACCACTGCACAGTCAAAGAAATTAACGCCTGTTGCCGATAAGAACCAATACACTTTGGCGTATCTGAAGGATTTGAGTCAACGGAAAAGCATTGGAGCGCAATAGAGATTTATTCGTGATCTGCCTATAAACGTTCAAATCGGATAAGAGTTATGTTTACGACTTGGATTTCGAGACACCTCCCTTAAGTGATGGGCGTTTCGACTTCTTACTGTTCTTCGCAGTTTGAGCTGCCTTCCGCTTCGCTGCCAACTTGGCAGCATTCGGCGCGGCAACTGGCTTAAAAAATTGATCCATTCTAACTTGGTTAGACGCTTTGCGCGCTGCCATTAATTTCTTAATCCCACTTTCCACACGAGATTCGTCAAATTGATTCTCTTTCACCATAAAGTCGATGAGTCCCTCGCGGTCAGGAGCTGACCATTTTAGCTCAATTTCTTTCGCTGGCGTTACCTCGGGCTTAACAAACTGTTCCCTGGCCGCTTCAAACGGGAATTGGTCTGGAACTTTGTATTTGGTTTGTGCAGATACGGCGTCCAAAATGCCAGGAATATTCTTGTGCTGTGTGATGAACTTGTAGGCAGACACCGGTCCCATTCCGCGAATACTGTCCATGTAATCGCAACCGCACAGAATACACATATCAATGAACTGCGGCATGTCCACGTCAAGGTCTTCGAGCACTACATTCAAATTGAACTCGGTGGGGTTCACGCCCTTCTTAGCTGCTGTCGTGGACGAGCCAGCCCAGAGGTGACGAAGTAGTCGTGGGGTACCGAAAGTTAGGGAGTCCATATCTTCACTCGCGGTGGCATAAACAAGACCGGCCTTGTTCATCTCCGCACACTGAGCTTCAGCCTCACAAGGTGCCTCAACAACTGGAATGCCCATCAACCTCAGAAGCTTCTTACATGCTGCTGTCATTTCAGGTGTAATATGGTTAATGCGACGTGCGAACTTTTCGACGGCTTCGGCGTCACCAGCCTCCTCCGCTTTCTTCATTTCTTCTTTCGCAGCGGCCTTGGCTTCAGCTCGCTTCATTAGTTCGCCGCCCTTCATCGTTGGGGGCTTCCCGTCGAACACAAACACTGGTTTAATGCCCAGCTCCAAGATACGAATGCATCTGTAGAACATGCCGACAATGTGAGAGGTGTTCATACCCGATTCATTCGTCAAGTTGTCCGCTCCCATTCGGACACCGACCAGAAGTTGGTACATACACATAGATGCATCGATGGCAATTTTCCGACCCGCAAACGACTTGATGTCCTTCTCCTTGATGGCTCTCGCCGCATTGTCACCTAGTAGCTTGCTGAGGCCTTTAATACCCATAGTGGCGTGCGAGAGAAGATACCTTGTTCCTCCAGTGCGCTCACTCTGTCTCTTGGTTCAGGTGACTGACGACTGTTTCGCCAACAGTCTGTCGAGTACTAGTGGAATTGGCGGGAAGGCAAATCCAGTACAAGTAATATATTCGCAAATGAGGCAGTGTGCCATGCCAATTGCTTTCGATGAGGTGAGATAGATTCCCTTGATTTTTTATTCAAAAAATAAGAGTGCACTATTTGATTCCAAAATAAATCGTGATCCAATGAAAAGTAGTTGTTCATTGGTGATTTACTTCGAATGGTCCTGATGGTCCTTTCTGGCTTGTGTAGCTTGCCAGTCAAGTGCAACATAATTCACTGGACCTGAACCGCTATTTATCTATGCCTCCTTGAACTAGCTAAATTTGTATAGATTTATGACGAAAAAGCTACATTGAGCCCCAAAATTTTCTCTACCAGCCGCTCATCTTATACATCGAAATGATTGGCAGCGAGTGAGGTCCTAAGATTGGTCTAATTAGTATTAACTCATGACTAATCCATTGTTATCAGTACAAACATTCTCTTAACCTACGGATTTGTACTAATATCTGACCTCGACTTATTATACGGAAACACTATAAAATAGTCCAATTCTGCTAACATTGGCAGAAAACTCATTCGATTCTACGTGGCATATATTAATTTAAATGCATCACTCACAGGGAGAACACGGTGATCCGGAAAAGTTAACGATATAAATCATCCTTATTCTTGAGAAACATCTAAGCAGTTTATTGATGTATTTTGGGTGCACGGGATGCTTCTTAATTGTATAATTAAAAATTTCGTATAATTCGATCAAAAATCAAGAAATTAATAACATATACCAACTATGCAAACTCGTTCCTTCTCTGTGCAGATAAGCAAAATATACTTGCGAAAACGATGTTAGTGTAACGTAGATGCCAAACAAATTATTTATTTTAATGTCGATAGTATCAAAAAAACGTCAATATCTACAACCAAATGGATAAATCCGGTGCTACCCGTGACAGCGAAATGCTTTTGTGAATAGAGGAAGTATATAATTACTTCTTTTGCAGAAAAATAAGATCATTTCTTTACTTCATACTTCCATAATGTAGAAAATCTAGGAGAAAATTACTCAAATACAATAAATTCAATTTTTGCAATTTTGTTCACCACCAAGAAATGAATAACCTATTTGCTGTTTGGTGGAAGACAATATATTCTCGAGGACTACACCATATCACATACTTTAATAAAGAATTTACGTAGAATAAAAGCGCTGTTGCTTTCTTCTTTGTTCTTGAGAGCGCTGTTGACTCTCTCTCTACACTGTGGATATAGACACACGCAGTATATTATGCAGCACAATCTTCTTCGCTGTAACACCAGGCCTCCATGCGCAGCGTAGCGCCGCATTAACACCCCATTTTCTCATTTCGTTGATCCCAAGCCTTTACCACGGTCCTTCTCCTTTTCAGCTTTATGACATAACTTAGTATAGCTATCTTCGACCTCATGATGTTACGATTTATTCAGTCTTACGACTATATCGATTGAATAGCGCATCAACTTCGACGTTCTCTTTCTCCATCAAAAGTGTAGTGGGAGGCATAGTGTAAGGTTACTTTCGTTTTGTGGTCACCGTCGTAGCACGAGGAACGTATAAACTCATAGTCGCCTATAGATTTGTCCATCCAATCTAGAGATTTGACCCCCTACAGAGAGGCAAAGAAAATGATCTGAGATTTCGGTGTCCATTGAAACAATCATACTTTGTTTCTGGTGTTTTCGTAACGTTTCGGAGGGGAAAATTCGATTTTTCATTTATTTTTGATTCCGACATAGTGCACAAGTTATTGTAAGAGCGCAAAAATTTTCAGTTAAAATATAATCACGCATCATTCGCTCAACTATTCTAGTTTCAGGCAAAACTATTCGATCAGCTGTTGGATGGTCCAGGTCCCTTTACAGTCCGCTTCTATGGTCAATGTAGTTAAAATTTCATTAATCATAAGGAATAGGAATTTTGCAAACACGTTACGACTCAGTGTCATGGATGGTACCGAATTTTATTGAACGTCCGGGGGGGGGAGGGGGTTTGGGTACCTGCGGATTATTTAGATTCGAGCTACAATTCCTAC
>JAAUYH010020587.1_pt1 | contig 27056 bp, 20 predicted proteins | sample 7278061 | NCBI WGS metagenome assembly JAAUYH01 (sample SAMN14350203, study PRJNA611818) | marine sediment metagenome | isolation source: surface marine sediment (0.6m) | place: French Polynesia: Moorea | collected 2018-08
AGAGAATAAACGCTCACAGATATTAGATGTTGGGACCAAAAAACGAGTGTCAAGGTAATTGTCGCTGGATTCCTCATTAATGAGCCGTTGTCGTTTTAGCGTTCGCTCCGCAAATGACAAATCTTCGTTAACAATTTCAAGTGACATAGGCGATTCTCTCTTCAGTGATTTCACTGCCTCGGATTCTTAGTACAGTAATGAGCTGCTGTTTCCTCTATGCAATTTCACGATTGCATTCTCAAATGTGACGCTATGCACAATACTTGCATTAGACTAAAGTTTGTCAGAAGTCTCAGAATATGTTTCTATAACAGCATCAAACAAAGCTCTAGAATCGCTCATCGTAGTTTTTTCTCCTGCAACTTCTTCGCCACAGATTCCAGAAGAGATGATTGCTTAATTAACTTGTCGATTCGCCTGTCTCCTGACACAGTTAGTGAAATAGCATCTATTTCGCTGGAGTGCAGCTCTGGCAAAACTTCGCGCAAATTCACATAACGAATAATCATCTCATATACAGAGCTCCATCTCGTCACATTTCTTGTTTTTGGCTTCATATGAGTTAATTTCTTCAACTTGGCTCCAAGCAGCAGCCCGCGTAATTTGACCATCAGTAAGTTAACCTTGGCTAATAGATCTTCATAATTTGCGAGAATGTTTCTCATGGCAAGATTGAAACGATGACTACTGCAACCAATTAGTGGTTTTTTAGTCTTAGAAGAGAGAGCCTTATTGGTGTTGCAGTTATCCCCGATTAACGCAACAACGTTAGACCATGATTTTTGATACACTTCCAAAATATACGTTAAGAAGTTGAAATGTTCATCAGTGTCCAATGAAGTTTCGTCGCCCATAGGTGACAAAGTAAGTAGACATGTGCTGTAACCTCATTGTTTATGTGCAGGAAGGGACGCAAATACTTCCATAAAATGTGTACTGTTTTCTGACCATCCGTCAAACACCAAAGCCATCGTGTCTGGTAGAACTTGAGGAATTTTCTCTTCGACTAATTCTGTTAATAGAGCAAGGTATTCCATAAAAGTGTTGACTGCGGGAGGCTCATATTTGACATGTTTTCGAATAGTACGTTTTTCAAAGAACGAATAAGGAAGAAGTCCATTGATTACGAAGTCCAGCCACCTATGTAGATTTCCTGCGCGAGAAGTGACAAAGTAAGAATCTATTTGAGATTGAGTGATTTCTCGCCCTGATCGAAGCCGTTCGCATGCATCCCGGTGCGATGACTGCACATGCGACACTAAGTTCGTATAGCTCGAACCGGAGCGTTTTCGCTTGGTCCCACACATACAAATGTATGTATCAGAATTGGGTGACACTCGAGTGTACGTGGCGTTGCATACGCGTTTTCTGACTCCGGTAGATAACACCATTCTGAATGGTAAGCGTGTGCACGAAGGTGGTGCACGGTGATTATTAGTAGGAACGTCACCCAACGTAACGACTAGTTGTGCATGAATGTTGAAGCAATATCCTAATCGGGATCTTCTGATGTAATTAGATATTTCCAATACCGGCCTAATTGTCTGATATAGCTATCCGATAAGATGGATATTAGGATTATCAATATCCTGATTATTTTTTGAGAGGGTCTGGTTGAGAGGAATCAAATAGGAAATGAACGATAAACTATCTGCGAGTAGAGGCCAGGAATGCCTGCTTGGTTTATGTACAGGCGTAGGGTAGATGAGTCGAACTTCAGAGACGAAACCGCTCGATGATGAAACCAACCTTCTCCGTTTATTCAGGGTGCGGTTGATTCGAACTAAATCCCGACGATGCTAGGCGAGATACTGATTACGAGAGCCGCAGACGGATGTCGCAAGAGACATACACAGCTTCCAATACATGTGTCGCAGACGCGGCGACGGAGGGATGCCATCGGGTCATGTTAGGATTTTGCGTTCTTCGTCGTCGTACGGTTTCCCACCCGCCAGAATCGAGCGAAAGTGATTGGAGTCGGCCCAGCGCTTCAGCTCACGTGCGCGGTGGACGGGGAGCGGGTGTGTGGAGGCGAGGATCATGGCGTTGCGCACGGCGCGGCCGAAGGGGCCCTGCGAGGAGAGGAAGTCGAACTTCTCCGCCTGCGCCACGAACTCATCGACGTCCATATCGTCGGCGTACTTCTTCGTGCCGCCCGTCAGTTTCATCATCATTGACATCACGACGCGCGCGTCTTGCGTGGCGAGCAGCGACGCGCGGTCACACGTGAGCTCGGCGGCGCGCGACCAGCGCAAGATGTAGCCCGACATGGCCTCGCTCATCTCGCGTGGCATCAGATTGACCAGTAGGTTCGCCGCCGTCATCCACAACCCATGCTCGCACTTCAGATGGCCGAGCTCGTGCGCAAGCACTGCATACGTTTCCTCGGGCGACAACAGCTCGAGCAGCGACGTGTGCACCACGATGCAGGGCGCGCGACCGCGGAATGCGAGTGTGTACGCGTTGGGTACGGGAGATTGTCGCACGTAGAGCGTGGGCACCGGGCTGATGTCCAGAATTTCGCACGCGCGGCTGAGTGACGCGTGTAGCTTCGGCAGTTGCTTCGGCGACACCTCCACGCCCGTGCTCATGTTCTCCAGCTCGAGCACGGACTCGGCCATCCGCAGGAAGCCCGATACGACGAGTTCCAAGCCCAGCACGGAGGAGAGTGCGCGCGTGGCGGCCACATCCACGGGGTGACGAAACCGTTCCGGCGCGAGTGCAGGAAATCGAACGAGCGCGGTCGACGGCGTTTGGAGCGCTGCGCGCAGACGCGGCCGGTCTAGCGCCGTTCGCGGTCGCCGTCGCGACGTGGGCGCCCACGGAACTGTGACGAACGCAGGCGTCATGGTGCAGATAGCCTAAAGGGGTGGGCGCAGAGTTTCCGGTAGATATTTGGCGTTGAAAATATCAATGCCCTTACCACAAGCAGTCACATGGGGCGAGATAACTCCCACGCGTCGTACAGGGATTGATTTTTTTCAGTGCGTACTGACACTCATTGGATTGCACCTCAAATGAAGAAAGTCGATTGCTTGGTTCATCCATTTTTATGCCTCCCTCTCGGTTCCTCCCGTTGGAGAGTACTGCTATGGCACGCGCGAAGGTTAAATAGATTTCATTAGTATTGCATACATTCCATCTATCTCTCGAGATGTTACCGCATGGAGCGGGTATGTTTTTGGTATGACTAAATTTAATTCCGCCGAGAGGAAATGTTCCAAAGAGGTTCAGGTTATAACGATCCTGGTGCAATGCCTGGGCTTGGCTACTGTTACACATAGACTGTTCGCGTCGAAATATGTGGGACACTTGGTGCTGCTTCTAATTGTACTGACCCTGTAAGTATGAGTAGGCTTAGTTGGCGAAAGCTGTATAGATTCAACTTGGACAAAACTCAAATAACGGCGTTCCAATCGACCAAAAACTATACGCAAAGAGAGACTTGAAACGGAAGCTGAACCTCGAAACATATTATTCCCATTGCGCTAGAGCAGAACAAGACGCATCCAGGACTGTTCTACTGTGGACTCAAGTCGTGGAGGCATGTGGATACTCCAGTATACTGTATCAGATTTAAAGTGATGCTATGAAGAAGGACCTGGATACTTGTCGACATGCCGAAAGCTGTAGAATTATATAAACAAACAGCAGGGGATACGAAGAATACATGAAGGTGGAGACAGATACAGCCGTCCTATGGCGCGTGCTTATTACAAGGAAGAGGTGTAGCTTAAAACATTGGAAACCGATGGGCTCAAATTCAGAGTTTTGTTGAAGCAAACCACAATGGAGGATGGTTCGCGCGAGGGAAATGCAATCGCTACGGATATGGGGTGAGACGGGACATCAAAAAGAGCAGTATGGGCATGTGTCAGACGATTATTACGTCCAGCCGCGGAATACGGCGAGAAGGAAGCACAAAAACTGCTCTGTCCTACGAACAGGAAGGAGCGATTTCGTTTGTGGTACTGTCAACTTCTTCACAAAAGTAGTATTACGTCATCCCTGATAATTTGGTAAATGGGTGCTGGTGGATTGTCTGCTGCGCCGACAGGGGAGTTCTTTTCTCGGCAACGTATTCAACAGACACTCTCAATAAGATAGACCACAGTTGATAGTGACAGGATGAACAAGAACATGCACGCCTTCCGGTTTCTGCCGATAGCTGGTTCACGTATGCAACAAACTTCCGCAGGTTCGCTAACAAGCAAAGGTAGAGTTATGTGAGACAGTCCCCAGCATGCTGCAATGTTTCATCAAGTCGTTGTTCTCCCAAGAATATTCTTTGGGTGGAATGAAAGTAGCTCACGCACACAGAGCGAGGTAACTCTCTGAAAATCGGCACTCCTCTTACTTACTACACAGTTCCACAATGAATCTGAAGTGGATTTTTCAACCAACACCCATATCACATCATGCTTGCCCTCGTCACTTGATACCTATTCGAGCTGACGTGTGTTTACGGTGACCTATCTAGCACAATTCCTAATCAATCGCCCCATCTACACTTCCATGTTCTCAATTGCGATAAGGGTACGAAACAGCCTTTTCTTGTCCACCACATTCCCACTCTCGATCGCCACCTTGAGGGACTTGGTGGCTTCGTCGGCGGGCGCAATCAACGGCGCCGGCGGTGTTACGGTCAGCTCCAAGTCGGCAGTGCTACTGCCCCACAGTCCGTTGCGCGCCATGTAGCCGGAAGCCGAGCGCGACGTGCCTGGGCGCGACACGAGCCAACTCTTGCGATACAAAAGGGTGTTAGCGTTGGTAGGCGATCCCGGATCTGCGTTCTGCTGCTCCTCGGAATCGTCCGAAGTCGGCAACTTCACTTTCGACGCAAAGCGATGCCCCAGCTCGCTGAAAGAGTTCGAAGGTCGGGAAGGTGATGCGTCCGCGTCGTTCGCAGTGCTGCGATTTATCGAAACACTGGCTCGTGACGTCATTGTCGATGTGAGCGTGTGCAGTGTTCGGGTACAGCTGGAATGGCAAGCGGTTGTGAACGCTGTTACCCCGCGGCCAACTGCTTTATGCGAGTTTCAGTCGAGTGGAGGCATTGCAACCGTAACTGTTTCGGTATGCACGAGTAGGTGGAGCTGAACACCCCTCCGGAATACCTCAGGAATACCTCGCTCAAGACTCTCCGATACCAGATAACGGCGTTGACTCCTCGCTTTTATTACATCGGTCAACAGCACAAGTTAGCTTGTAAAGAATTTCTTGTTCTCTGGTTCAGTTTCTTTCCTGTGCTTAACTGTTCAGTACTTTTCCTCGGCAACACGAATAGTAGTTCTCGACTGCTGAATACAAATGAAACAACGTAGCCAAAAACACAGAAAGAATATGTTAGGCTATGCACTAAAACGGATATATAGCAATCCCAGTCATCTTACTCAGAATCGCACCATCCCGTCGATTGCCCCAGGAAGCGTGCCAAATACATCATCCCTACGATGATGATGCACCGGCAATATCTCCGCTACCTCTGCAATCCTCTTCTGGTCAATATCGACGCATTTCACAGCATTGTGTACCTCACTCCCATCAGCCAATACGTCGCCCCAAGGCCCCACTACCAGTGAATGGCCATAGCTCTTTCTTCCCCCGCCATGCACCCCGACCTGTGCCGCCGCCGCCACATACACGCCATTTTCTATCGCCCTCGCTCTCAGCAACACATGCCAGTGTGCCTCGCCCGTCTTCGGCATGAACGCGCTCGGCACCAAGACAAGATTCGCGCCCGCGCGCGCAAGGGCCTGATACAACCTCGGGAATCGCACATCGTAACAAGTCGACAGTCCCACGTCGCCCACCGGCGTGTCCCGCACGACCACGATTTCGTTTCCAGCCGTCGTGGTGTCAGACTCGCGCATCTTACACGCATCGAACAGATGCATTTTCCGGTAGACGGCCGCTATCTCGCCCTCCGGATTCAGCACAACATGCGAATTAGCCATCCCATTGCTCCCGTCACTCAGCAATTCATGAACCCCGCCGAGCGAAATCCAGACACCCGTTTCCGCCGCCAGCGCCCGATATCGTTGCATCAGCGGCCCATCTAGAGGTTGCGCGTACTTGACAGTATCCGGACCGGTGCCGAGATAGTCGCAGGCTTCTGGTAGACACACAAATTGTGCGCCCGCCTCACGCGCCTTCGTCACTGCGTTCTTCACCGCAGTGAAGTTTTTCTCGAAATCTGGAGTGCAGCACAGCTGGGCCACAGCTAACCGTGTCATCGTTCAGTTGGTAATCTAATTCGAGCTCACCCACGAAACGGAGGGTTTCATTTCATCATGAACCCTGTGGGAATTATTTCCCGTTAACATGAGGTGTCATTGAAAGAAATTACATGCGCCCACTACAGTACCACTGTTTCGTGCGACATCAGCTGAACAAAGGGGTAAGTTTACAAGCGTCTATTCGGCGGTGATGCCAAGCGGCGCCAAGAAGTCAGCGATATCCACAAAGCGGAACGCATTCCTATCGAAAACCTTGTCCACTCGATCCATCAACGCCTTGTACACCTGCTGGTCAATCGCAGATACCGGCATGCGCACCTTCTCCGTATCCACATTGCTGGACTTGGCTGCGCGTTGCCATCTCGCTTCCAGGTCCATCAAAAAGTGCAGATACCTCAGCTGCGTGTACAACCACGCCTCATCCCACTGCCGTGTCGCCACTACGCCACCCAGGCCAATGTTCCTCGTGATCTTGCTGCGCATGCCGAGCTCCGCGCCGGAGATTTTGTACGGCGAGCAGTAATACTTCGACATCCACTCGCGCACACTGCCCGCAACGGCGTTGGCAATCGCCGCCATTTTCAGCCGTTTCCCACACGCCTTGCATTCCAAGCCACTCTTCAGGACACCGCGCGCCTTCGGCGCAAACACACATCCCTCGAATTCCTTCTTCGCCCCACACGCGCTGCACTTGACCTCCAATCGTTCCACGTCGCGATACTTATCGGCTTCCTGCGCGGCCATACCCAACGCCAACGTTTCATCATGATTCTCATGCGCTTGCCGTTCATATCTTCTTCCATCAAGACCTAGCGCTACCGCCAAACGTGATCTCTCCACACTTTCGATGGGTTCTGCCAACCTCATAATCGGCGGCAACACCTGATTCTCAAGGTAATACTTCACATCAATCACCAGCTCCCCCTTACTCGCCATGACCTCATCCGGATGATACGCACGGTCGGCCACGCCCGCGTTTGACGGCCCAGTGTCGCTCGCCTTGTTACAAACCACATACTTAATGTACGTTCCCGCTTCAATTCGGCGTTTTAAAGTGTCTCGCAATCGTAGTGCAACTTGCACATGAGGCAAGTTTTTGCCATCGGGATAATCATCCGGGCGTTTCGTGAGACTCCTGGTGATGACGTATTTCGCAAGAATCACTTGATTTCTTGTGACACGCTCGCGCAAATCCGTCAAGAATGCGAGAATATTCCCCACCGCGTCATCCACATTCGCCGACGACGCCTTGAAGATCTGGGACAAGAAATGTTCCGAGGCGTCATGGCTGAGGTCACACCAATCGTGTCGCACAAGGTCGAGTCCCTTCACCTCACGAACCGTGATGTGCGGTTTCGCCGGATCGACGACCTTCAACGCCGCGTACTTCTTCTTCTTCAGCAGCAACATTTTGCGATAAATCGCATCAATCTCGATCTCGAGTGTGTGATACCGCTTGTTCACCTCACGTTTCAACTCTGTGCCCATTCGTTTCACGCTGGCAATATCATCGAGACCGGTATTCACGAAGATGGAATCTGTATCACCATAGATGACTTCCGCGTTAAACTCGTCTCTGCTCAACTCTACGGTCTTCTGCAGTGTCTCACGCCCCTGCAGCGTGACAAGTTCGGCTAGCGGTCTCGCGTAAAACCTCGACCCCTCGAACCCAAGACAACCATACAACGAATTTGCAGTGAGCTTGATAGCCAGCTGCCGCGTGTCGAGTTGCTGCACACGCAATGTTTCTCTTCCATGTTTCGCACGCTCTTGCTTCAGTTCCTTCTTCACGTTTCGTCGCTGTTCAATCAACCGACGCAACACCCTCGGCAACACACCCTCGAGGCAGCTGCGCCCGGGCGCCACGAGCGGTTTGCTCGCCACAGCCGTCGCATCGAGCTCATCCATATCTTCAACACTTTCACTTTCCTTCTTCATGTCTTCCTTCTTCAGGTTGAGCGTGGTGAAACAGATGTTGAACTCCTGGATAATCGAAGGATACAGCGAGTTGAAATCAAGTTGCAACACATACCGATCGTACAGCCCCTTCTTCGGTTCCAGCACCAAACCACCAGAATACTGAGGTTTTCTTCTGGCGCTCTTCTTCTTGCTGCTCGACCCCGGGGTCACGCCATTCGGTTTCTTCTCTTCTTTCACTCGATTGCGTCTCCCCACCACCTCCGACAACTTGATTCGCTCCGACTTGGTCAGCTTATCAGGCAACAACAGTTTCGTGGTAATACCGCCAGCCTTCGCCGAATCGCCCGCCTTCTTACTTCCGATAAGTTTCAATTCATGGGAAAGCAAAAACTCGATACGTTCCGCTCGTGCACCACGCAATGTACGACTCCAAAAGTTACCCGAAATACACGTGAGTTGTTTCGTCAAAGGCAACACGTTCAGATGCGCCGCCAATCGACCGGCCGTTCTGGCTTCGTGTGTACATTCCGCAACAAGTCTGCACAGCGTATCCGCCCGTTCGAAGCACTCTGGTACCTTCGTCACATCTGTTGGTGTATTCAGAGCAATGTTCTTCCGCCGCTGTTCCAATGCGGGTCCTGGCGGCACCGCCGCGGCCAGAACATTATGGCTCAGCGCCACAAGCGAGTAATCCTTCTCACCCATGAGGAACTCCTTCGCCGCCGCAAGTGTATCCACCGCCAACCGACCAGCCACTGCATCCTCCTTGAACCACGCGCTGGTCGACCCATTTCGCACCGCACTGCTCAAGCCTCTGGCCTGCACCAAACGCCCCAATCTCGACCAATCACGGCTCTTCCTGTGTTGCATCCTCGCCAATAACACATCCAACCCGAATCCCATTAGGTCGTGCTGTAACAACACGTCCGGATCTAATCTCAGTAACTTGGTCAAGAGGTTCGACAATATCGCTGCTTCATTTGGCAGCACCTCCACACCACCACCTGCGAGTATGGAACTTGCACGGTCCCGAAATCCGAATGGCACGTTCACACCATCGGGCGCCCTCATCAGCAGGAAATCCTTAGTCGATCCATGTTCCAAGGCACTTGGGTCCACCGCGCCTACCAACGGCACTTCTTTCACGAACACGCCCGCCACCATGACAATCTCATGCACGCCAGTCTTCGGATGCAATACGGTCTTCGTCGATATCGCCAACATAGACAACGCAGGCGGGGGCCGGTTGACCCAATCCATAGCCACCGACACGTTCTGCGGGCTCTGAACCACCAACGAGTGTTTCGCGTGTGACACCCTACTTCTTAGCGGCACCGCGTCGGACACCCTGATCCACCCCGGGCCCTTGAGCCCCCTCTTCAGCGCCAACGCCTCTGCGGCGCCCGTTTTCGTGCCGTACACCCTCAGGAAGTTCTCGCCACACGAGTCGGTCGACAGCTTGCACGCCTTCTCGTACGGTATCTTGATCTTCAGATAGTCCGTCGGTTCTCTCGGCGCATCGGAGTCGCAAAACGGGGACGCTCTCTTCACGATCTTCGCCTTCATCTCACTGGGCAGGTTCGACGCCGCTGCATGCGCCGCGGCGCCCCCGAGTCCCATGAGGCTCTTGTTCACCTTCCCCAACAGCCTGTCTTTCACCTCGTTGAACACGTCGGGGATGATTTTCACGGGCGTCGTTCGGTCCGGCTTCACCACTCTCGGCAGCACATACAGCTTCCTCTCCAACCCTCTCACCTGAATGCACACACTCGCGAACACGCCAGAATCCAGCGTTCCCACCGGTGACTTCCCAAACAGGTACAAGTACTCGCCGCCATTAACACGTACGTCTTGCGCATCCGTCCAAAAGACGAACAGATCGCCGTTTCTGGCACGTGCTAACGGGCCGTTCGTCGCCACGGCCGGTTTGCTCACATCCGGCTTCAGCTGTTGTATTTTCAGCGGTCGCGGCACCGCCGGCACGGGGTCGTCCATCTCGGGCAATTCCGGCATCGGCGTGGTCTTCACAATCGGGACCGGCTTTAGTTTCACGGGGGTCTCCCTCTTCGCAATCGCCTCATCCGCCGCAGCAATTAGCGCCGCTTCATCAATCATGTCCTCATCAGCCTTCCCTGCATCCGCCTTCTTCGTGTCGCTCTCCTGCTTGCCATCTCCAGGCGGCAATTCATCGTACTCAGGCTCTATCGGCGCGAACAAGTCGATGCCTCGACTTCTATCAACCGGCGGTGCCTCGACACCATCAAACTTCAGTCTCTCCTCCTTCCTCGACCCGAACAAGTCGACCGCACCCTCGCCCATCTTGCTCTTCTTCCTCGTTCCTATTCTGTTCTGCCTCTCCAGCTCGAATTCCTTGTCCAACTCACTCATGTCGAACAGTGGCTTCTCATCCCTCACGACTTTCTCCTTCCTACTGGCCTTATCGATGGCGTTCAGGAATGCGGGCGCCACGCGTTTTACCGGCTTTGCCAGCGGGGTGGGGCCTTTCCTCCGCGGGCCCTTATGTCCGCCGCGCTTGCGCTTCCGGTTTTCCACATGTTCCATCATCGACAGTTCATCCTCGTAGGCGAACTCTTCCTCCAATTCATCATAGTACTCATTATCGTCATCGTCATCCTCTTCCTCGTCCTCCTCAGTCCTCTTGGGGCGGTCCTTCACCAGGAACTCTCTAGCATCGCGTCGCTTCAACGCGGCAATCTCCGCATACGTGCGCTCGTCCACCTCATCGTACAAGGGCGCCTCTTCCTGCATCTCATAGTCGTGCACACGCGACTCACCCGTGGCCTTACGTCTGGCCAGGTCCTCCAAGGCGCTGGCCTTGCCGGCGGCCATCGACCTGGCGGAGCGTCTCATCTCGGCTCAGCCAGTCCGAACCACAGACACGCGAGGGGTGGTGTGTGTGTGCGTGTGTGCTACACAGAAAGTCGCAACTACACGGGCAGCAGCTGTTGTTCGCAGGCGGCAGTAGCGGCTGCAGTGGCACAGGTTTCGGTAGGTAGAGTGACGGTTGTTGAGTATTACTACTGGATATTGGCGGGAAATCAGTTACGTTTGGGGGTGGGGTGGGCATACAGCACGCTGATTGGGCGAATGCACAAGTACAAAAATTAGGTTCATAAAAATGAAACGGAAACTAACCACGCCCGGGGCGATCCTCGCATGCACGGCTCACTGCGTCTTCTGCTCATTTCTCCTCCGGCTCCGGCTAATGACTCCAAAAATCTTCTTCAGCCACACCAGGTTGAGGAGGAACCTGCCGGCGACCAGGACCAGGTTGACCCACTGCACCCACTTGGCGGTGGGCACCTTGTCGCCGACCTGCACGAACATGTAGAGCAAGTGCACGAGGCCCACGCCGTACATGAAGAAGCGCGTGAGCACGAACACGAGCGCGAATGCCTTCTGTACGACGTCGAACAGCACGCCGTCCGTGCGCTTCGCCTTGATGCACGCCCAGCGCGCGTTGAGCAGCGGCGTGGACGCCTCCCCGATGATCAGCCACGAGAAGCAGAACGGCATGGCGCGGCTCTGCCCCGCAATCCACGCGCACGTGAGGAATATCGCGTGGTGCACGGCCGTGTCGACGCCGCCCAGCTTGGGGAACTGCAGCACCACGTGCAGCAGGTCCGACGCCAGGTACCCCGCTAAAATTGTGTTCGACACCACCACGGCCAGACTCTCGTCCCACACGTGCGGCCGGCCCGCGTACACCTGCCTGCCCAGCTCGCCGTCGAGCAGCTGCATTTTCGCCATCATCGGTGCGTTCCACAGTAGGATGAGGTGGCGCAGGCCGCGCGCCGCCAGGATCGTGGCGTGAATCGTCGATTTCAGGTACGACGGGCCCTGTTTCGCCAGCGTCTCCCGCCCCTCCGCATCGGGCACGATGGCATGGAACTTCTGGTGTGCCGTGACGTACGCGAGCACCTGGCGTAGCACGGCCTCCACCGTTTCCCACAGCAGGAACGAAAGAAACAGCAGCCGCAAGTTCATCGTGTACACTGAGTTACGCCGTGTACCCCCCGGTGGATTTAGCAGGACCGTAGTTGTCGTCAGAAGTCCGGCCTCTATACAGTAGCGGCCGCAAACCGCCTTATACAGAGTAGTCGGTACCAAAATAGAAAGGAAACTGACGGAATTATACTGCGATTCTCGGTGGCCACGCTGTCCCATTCGTGGAAATCGTTCTGTATACACATCAACTATACATCAAGGTACGCAAACCTCGTTGACATGCTAACCCATTCGAACCATTTGACCACTTCCCCTCAGCGCCGCTGCTCACCAACCTGAAGCAGCGCTACAGTAGAGATCAGCAATAAAACCCTGTTCAACGCATCCGCGCGCGCCATCTGCGTCCCAAGGAGCACAGCCTCCTACCCTACCGCGATCCACAAACGTGCTAACAAAATTTCTCCGACCTCAATGGCGGCGCCATCGCGCCGCGTTTACAGTGCGTGTACAGCACGGTAGTGGCCGTGGTGGAGAAGAAGAAACAATTTACCGAAGGGCGCCTCAAAGCGGGGCCTACGCGATAGCTAGCGTTCCGAGCACATACACGCCCGGCTGTATAGTTGCTGTAAACGACGCGTCACCAGAAGGTATGAGCGTGCAACGCGCTCGGACACCGCACTCCGTCTTCTCATGCGGGATCACCGTTGGCGGCGATGGCGCGGGAGGGCAGGGTAAAGCGGCTCCGCGAGGTCGGTGCTACGCGACGGCGGGCGCGACGGTCTGCAGCTTCCGCACAAACCGCCGCCGCCACAGCGCGGGTAGCAGGCTCTTCGCCTCGGGGACGAGGCAGTCGAAGTGGCCGCGATCCGCGTCGCCACTGAACAGTAACCGTACAGGTTGCTCGTCCGCACCACCAGCCATCTCCTCGAAGTAGCACCGGAACCTTTGCGTCCGCACATCGAATGTGTACACTCGTATCGTAACGCCAATAGCTCGCGCCACCGCAACTATCTCCAGTGCGCCCCACGTCGCACCCAGCCAATGCCCCAGCAGCCCGGTCTTCATCACGCCACGACAGAACTGGTCAACCTGGCGCGCGCTCCCGCACGCGCGCACGTAAGCGTCGCGCTGGCTATACACATGTTGCGCGAGCACGCGCCGCACCTCCCTGCTACTAGGGCCAGCGCCACGAGTTAGGGCGATACCCCACGCCACGGCCTCGAACCCGCAATCCCCGCCGGCGACCGTGCACACCAGCCTGAGCGGCGTCCCCTCGGCATCGGGTAAAGCGCGTCGCGCGCTGTGGGGTCTTTGTCGGGCCAGGTAAGCGCGGGCGGCCACGTCGCTACTGAACGACGGCACCACGGGTGCGCGGTTATTCGCGCTCAGTCTGCGTCTGGGCACGAAGCCGCCGGAGCTGGACGAGGAAGACTCGTCGTGTGCGGTGGCGCGGCGTACGGGCCACAGCACGGAGACGCTGCGTCTCCTGCGCATGGTGTCCATCGCGCGAGGGCGCACGAGACGGGACGTGGCGGTGGGCTACGAGCACCGGGTAAGGGAAGGCGCGATTCACGCATAGTTACGTTTCAAGCAGACCATCGATTGCCGCTTACAGTCGAGTAGATCCGTACCACGCACAGCCAGAGGTTCATATCGCTGTTTCGTTTTTATTCGCTGGCACGTTCCCTCCGTCCATGCGCCGCTCGACGAATCCGTCGGGTTGTCGGGCGTGCCCGACATGCTGCGCGTGCTCTCCACGCTCTCCTGGGTGCCGCCCATGCTGGTGATCTCCGACCACGTCGTGACTCTCGCGCCCGTGCGCGACGACTGCATGGCGCCCGCGCTGCCGTACGGCGGGGTGGCCGTGATCTCGCGCCTGTTCATGCACTCCTGGTGCCGCGGCGACGTGGTGGCGGTGACGCCGCCGTCGGGCGCCACGCGGCTGGTGACGCGGCGCGTGCTCGCGCTCCCGGGCGACCAGATAGTGCCGCGCGGCGGCGCGGAGCACCTGCTCACCGTTCCCATGGGCTACGTGTGGCTGGAGGGCGACACGCCGGCGTCAACCTGCGAGGGCTTGCACGCGGTGTCGCTGCTGACGGGCCGAGTTGTGGCGTCGATCCCCACGAACGCGCCCCTGGACGCGCCGCCCTGCGACCGCGTGTACCATAGGCGCTACCAATAACATTTACTAATCGTTCGGCGTCGCCGCCGCGGGGCCCTGCTCCACATCCATCCCCAGCGCCGCTTCTATCCTACGCCGCGCGTCAAGCAGCACGGCGTGCTTCATGTCGAAGAAGCAGGTCGTCGTGGCGCCATCGCTCGTGTCCAGCGCGAGGTAGTGCTTCTCGTCGTCGGCGCTCAGCTTTGCGCGCCCCGTCGGCTCCTCCGTGCGCACGGTGACCTGCACCACCGCGTCGCGCCGCAGCCGCGTCGCGCTCACGTAGCCGCGCACCAGCACGTGCTCGGGCTGCACGATCACCCCGACGCGCCGTAGCGACAGCGCGTAGAACAGCCACGCGAACGACACCACGCCCGGCCCCAGCAGCACCCACGAGTAGTTCGACCGGCTCGCCACGTGCGCCACGCTCGCCACCAGCACCCACAGCAGAAGCGCGCACGCCGCGCACGCGAAGTGCCGCACCTGCGTGCGCCGGTCACGGCTCACCGTGAACGCCACCTCCGCGCCGTCACGCAGCACCTCCTCGCCGATCGTGCGCCCCATCCGCGCGCGACATGGCGCCGTGCGCGCGCTGGCGCTGCTAGTTGAAGTGCTGGACATGGCGAACGGGCGTGGACCGATATCGAGCAAAAGGGGTGGCGCTGAAGCGGCACGCGCGATACGCGCCCTATTTTTCAATGGGCTGCATGCACTTGCATTTGGTGTTCACCGCGAGGGCGTTGGGAGCGCACGCCTGCCGCGCCGCTTGCGACCTCGCGCGCGCAGGAACGACAGTGATAGGATGGCGGCTATTCGACGGCTTTGCGACACGCGCATTCCCGTACCCTGCACATACACGGTTCCGTGTGCGCAGCCGCCTGATTTGTGGATGGCAGTACTGTACAGGTGTGCCGTGCAACTTAGCAGTGCCCTTCCAGCGGTGCAGTGCGGTGGTGCTCGGCTCCGACACGTCTTACGGGAACCACGTAGCACTGGTTTACAACACACGCGTGATGTGCGAACGACCGTGCCGGCTGATTGCGCGGCGTTTGATAAGGCGAAGACGACTACCTCAATTCTCCTCGCACATTGTCGGGTGCCTTTCACAGCGAGTCCGCACGCGAAATTTCGCGAGACACAGCATGTGTGAGCGCACGTGCCAGCTTGGACCCGAAATTAACTCGTTGCCTAGTCCACTCTCTACAGCATCCAACACATCGACTCCCGCTCACACGCTCCAGAAGCGCCTTCCCGTGTGCCTATCCCCGCGAGATACGAGATTCCACGGCATCGCCGCGCACTCGTGCGGCAACGTCAATGCCTCAGGGCGTTGCGTGTAATTCATAACCAACTTTTAGCGTCTGGTGTAGTGTATTTCTAGTCACGATACGATCGACATCGGTTGAACAGGATCTATCAGTCGCGGCCAATGGCGGTGAGCCATGTGAAATCGATAAAACCTGAACTTCCCATTTCGGTCACCACCGAAAAGTCCCGTTCCCACACCTGCACAACCCAGCATCTGTATCCGCCCGATTTCCTGCTGAGACGGACCCCCACACTATGCAATCGCCACCCGCGCCACGCCGCAAGCGAAAATGGGATGAGGGCCCGCCGACGGGGGCGCCGGACCCGGCGGCAGCAGCTGCAGCGGCGGCTGCGGCGGTGGGCGTGGAGCACGTGAAGGAGATAGAGATCAACGACCACGCGGGGCGGCGGTTCGCGATGATGTCGGCGAACCTGAAGAGCGTGGAGACGCGGGCGAACGTGGTGATCGTGTCGAAGGGGCGGTACTACGCGACGGGCGAGGCGCGGCCGGGCGGGGCGGTGCCGGACGAGCTGCGCCCGCTGTTCCTGAAGGTGCGCGCGCGCGACGCGGCGGGGCTGGCGCTGGCGCAGACGCTGCTCGACGAGGTGATGGCGCGCGGCAACACGGCGCAGGTGTGGGCCGACATGGACCCCGCTGCCGCGCCCGCCTTCGACCTCGTCGACCGCCTGCGCGGCGGCCCCGGCGCGCCCTACCTCGCTTTCATCGAGCAGGAGGCCGGCGCCAAGGTCGACGTCGCCGGCCGCGGCGCCGTCCCCCACGCACGCGAGAACCTCCACTTCGCTGTCAAGGGCGAGCCCGCCGCCATCGCAAAGGCCCGCGCCATGTGCAACTCACTGCTCGCCGCCGTGCGCCCCGTTTACGAGAACTATCGCTCTACGTACTATAAGACCCCGTCCCCGCCGCCCATGCAGCACCATCGCGCCGTGAATAATGGAGTGCCACCGCCGCCACACGATAGTGCGAACCCCCCACCGCCGCCGCCGCCACCACCACCGGCACATGGAGTGCCGCCACCTCCGCCACCGCCAGAAGCACCTCCTCTTTTAGTTGATGCTCCGCCGCCACCTCCCCCACCACCAGGCGGTGCCCCGTCGTATCCTAGTGCTCCGGCTTGGATGAGTGGGCGACGCTGATAGAGGCCATAGGCGTTGGTAGTGTTTGATTGTAAATTGCCATGTTGCTTTTGTTTACAATTGGCGTTGTGTCGTCGGGGCTGGACCACTTCAGGTGCGTAGAGCGGACATCGATGGACAAAGCGAGCATAGTTTCGCCAGGAACTTAAAACCAGCCATAAATACAGCAAAAGCACTGACTGTCACTTCTGCTTGTCCTCAGGTGCATCCGCGGTCGACTCGTCATCGCTACTCACCACGTCATCGTAACCTTCCAAAACAGTGGTAGGTGTGCGGCGCACAACTATGGGTAGTATGGTACGGGGCCGTTTTGGCGGCGGCGCATCGGTGAGCGCGCGGAGTGCGCGTTCGCGAACAATCTCGCTGTCGTCGCGGCGACGCGCGAGGAATTGCAGCACGGCGTCGTCGTCGGCGCGCTCGGCAGCGATTTGACGCTGCGTGAGGGCCTCGATGTGTGCAGCGTCCTCGGCGAGCTGGCCCTCGCGCCCGTCGTCGTTCACTTCGTCGTCGTTCACCTCCTCCACGCGCGGCTGCTGATATGTGCTGCCCACCGTCGTGCTGCCCGCAGACACGAACTCGGGGTACGCCGCGGCGGTATCGGTGTTGTACGTCAGTTCGGGCTCCTCTTCGGGTGTCACCCGCTTTTGTGCTCGTCGCGCTACCTCGCGCGCGGTGGTCGCCATGTGATGGGTGCACGATGCAATGAATGTCCGGTCGAGGAGTGCTTGTCTGAGCTGTCGAATAGACTGCCATTTCACTAACTAGTTTCGGAATTTTGTGTGGCGAAACTGCGTTTATCAGTTACAAGAAATGTGTTGATCGCAGCTGGAATAAGGAATCTCATTTTATACACTTAACATTGCACAGAACCGTGCACAGGACAGTGTACGGAATGTGTAGCATTGTACAATAAGCGTTGTAACTTCTCGTTCAAGCACAGCACCGTACCCCAATGGGAAACGAAATATCGCTTAAAAACTGTTGTGACCATTTACAGGGAATGTGTTTGTTCTATGTCTTCAGAGATGCGGTGGCTGTACCTTTTTGGTTGCTTGTGCGTGTGATGAGTATCCGATTTAGTTTGCATCAATGCACTCAAAACTTCTTGTTGTAAAGAATGGCACCTCTCGATGCGAAACGGTTGCACGCGAGTTCCATCGATTAACAATTCACACCCAATGTGCGGCGGAAGTGCCATGAATGTTGAATCGACTTTCACAAAAGAGACCGAATGGTACTAGATCCGTTCTTGACATAATAGCATGGTATGGCTGTAAAATACATTGAGAAAAAGGGACCAGCTACGCGTCCTATTCACTCACAAATGCTTGACATAATATGGATTCAGGGTGTACGCAACATGATCGTGGAGCCGCACAATCGATTCCAATATGGTTTCTCGCTGTAAAAATGTCATTCACATCATCCCACTTCCGGTGATAGAGCAGCTTGGAGTAGCAAAAGGAATTGACAGTGAATCAAGTGACGAGATTATTGCTTTGAAAACATATGATGGATGGTATTGAATCGGGTGATTCTGCTACAATGCTGGAGTGCTGAATACTGAGCTTCTATCGCACTTCAACATCTAATGATCCTTCACTCGGCCGTTCTGAGCATCCCGGAATCTCGTGCGTTGAGCCGTAACTGGCCTACACTGCTTGGTTACAGTAGATCGAACTAGCGTTCTGTTAGAATTTTCGGTACCTCGACGAAGCGACTGACAACTCAGCGCAAAATGTAATTCAAAATAAACGCCTGGAGGACATCAATCGACGCTGATGGTTAGACGAAGAAGCGATTGTTTATCTGGTCTCGGAAAACGGTCTGTTGATCATCACTTAAAACTGAAACTCTACGGTACACGTAAAATACAAGAACGCCACACGTTCAAGTGCAGCGCACGGTGATGAAGCTGCGGCGCACCTGCACGTCGACCGAGGTGAAGCCCGCGGCCTTGCACTGCCACACCAGCTCCTCGGGCCAGAAGTAGCGAAACTGCGCGTTGACCGAGAGCTGGTGCACGATGTCCGCAATCGGGCGCGGCGCGCCCTTCGCGAGCGTGTCGCGCTGGAACGTGGTGGCGTAGAACGCGCCGCCCGGCCGCAGTACGCGCCTCACCTCGCGCAGTGCGTCGGGGAGGCGCGGCCAGCAGTGCAGCGCCGCGCCCGACACGACCCCGTCGAAGGCTCCAGTCTTGAACGGCATCCTGTCCACGTCGGCGCGCACACGGGTGTACGTGCTGCCGCGGTCGCGTCTCGCCGCCTCGACGAGCATGGCCGCTGACAGGTCGAGGGCGATGACGTCGTAATACGAGGCGAGCTCGCGCGCCAGGACACCACTGCCGCAGGACGCGTCCAGCACCAGCCTCGCATCCGGCCCGATGTGTGCGCGTGCGGCAGCCGCTTCTTCGGCAGCGCCCGGGAAGCCCGCGCGTACGAAGTTGGCTCTCCATCCGCGCTCGTACAGGACGGCCACCAGCGGCGATTGGAATGTGCGCACGGAAGTCGCTTCCCGTCCTCGAGAATCAGGCTCGAAATCAAGGTATTCTGCAGTGCGCATGTAGCGTGCCCCACATTCCGCACACTTTCCCCCGTCCAACTGCACAGGCAGTTCGCTGCGACATTGCACACACTGGTACAACAAATGTGACGTTTTCGGGGGTGTTTGCGTCGGTTCTGTACTCGAGTTCAGCACGCAGGCTGGATGTGTTTTTCTTGATTTAAGTGGTGTGTACGTGCTCTTACGGGGAGGCTGGAACCACCTCTTCGTCGGTTTACTGCGAAGCGGGAAGGCCTGCACTGCGAATGCCATTCTAGTGAGGACATGAACAACTGTCAGATGGAATCACCTCGAGAAAATGAGATGAAAGGGACTTCGCATTATATTCATGACTCGTTAGGATTTTCACTTTCGTATACGTAAAATTGCTTTTTGAGCGCGCTCCATATCTCATCCTTTATATCTCTTGAACTTATTGAAAACCCAAACTCAAAATTTGTTATCTATCGAAATGGAATTCTTGCCTCATACCGCGACCTGAAACTAGCCTTATAACTCTCGGCGACACTGTCACCAGTCAAATCGAGAAATGCGCATATCAGAACCAGGACCGGTACACAGCGATGACACGTATAGATGAGAACGATACAGAGTGTCTAAATTGAACGAAAAAGTATACGAACGAAAGTAAAGGCTGTTGATGCTCATAACCGAAAATGAACTGCGAAAATGAAATGAGCTGGTCACTGCTTTATGTATTACGATACGATAAATACCTGCGTAGCTGAGTGAGATATCGCGACTGCAAATCTTCGTATGTCTTCTCTTGCGTCATCGACTCATTACCAGTTATTAGAACTGAGCAAAGCAAGGATGCTTTGGGTGGCAATTGCCAACTTGTCGTCTACTTTTCTATACGAAGATACAAGTGAATCGCTTTACTACTGCTGATAGTAATTGTTCGCGAACATAGTTTTCTCAATAGATAGACAGGAACCGAAACGATCGGCTCCACCATTTCTAGTTCTGATGATTAAACATTGGAGTAGGACTGCCTAGCAGTATGCACTCAGAACTAGTCGATTACTCAGAAAGTCCACGAAACCATGGTGACGATCCGGTATAAAAGTGCTATAGTGCGCGTGTCCCAGAGTCACCACCACTGGACACACCCCACCAGCGCTCCAACACACCTATCTTCACTTGGACACCAAACATGTACACCATCTCGATTGAAACCGAGTACGTCTGCTTGCGTCTCGTGTACGGACATGACGATGACGACGACGACTTAAGCAGCATGGTTCACGATCCTTGCGAAATCCAAGTGGTCGAGGGGCCTCGCTCTCGTTACACTCCTCCACGCCGGGGAGAGGGAGTCAGGCGCTTTCTACGCAATGTTATTCTACCTGTCGCGGTGGGCGTTCTCATTAGAAGTGTATTCAATACAGAACAAGAACAAGATGACAAATGAATGAATAAAAGAACAATATTTTGTTATTATCCACATGCGCACTTGTGCTTGAGCTACCGTTATTGTACGAACTGACTCTGAGAAATAGATTTCAAGTTTGAAGCCCTTAGGATGAACATCGCGCCCAAGTCCCACATCGCACAAACAACTACGCCATCGCGCAGGGTAGCCCAACTAAAATCGCAAAACGCATGGGTAGCAACACGGTAAACGCAAGACAGGCCGAACAAAAAAGTTTACGCACACCTCAGCCCATGACACACTGATTCTTCCTTTCGTTATTGCTAGCAATCTGCTCGCGCGTGAAGAGATTCTGTTCCTCGGCGAACTTGACAAACTTCTCGTCCTCGTCTTTTTGCCAATGCTCGTACTGGACCCAGGTATCGATGTCGGCGGGGACGAGGCCGTCGGCCTTCCACTTGGCGAGGCGGGCCTCCTTCAGCGCGTCGGCGGGGGCCTTCTGCGCGAGCGCGAGCAGCTTCTGCGCCTCGTTGTACTCGTTGACGTACTTGATGACGTGCGTGCGGCTCTTCCACTGGTTGCGGATCTCGCCCGCCTCCTGGCGCGCCTTGAACACGAGCATGTCGACGACCTTGGGATCGGTGATGTCACCGTGGCGCTCGAATAGCGAGCGCACCACGCGCCGCACGTGCTGCTCGTCCTCGATAATCGTGAAGTTCTCCCGCATCGCCGGGATGTCCTTCAAGATCTCCCGATATGCGCGAACGGCGGACGCGCGCGCCTCCTCAAGGCTGCTCGACAGCTCCGTCGAGTCGTGTCCGCTGCCGCCCGTGTCGGTCACCTGCCCGAACGTCACACGTGCGCCCGGTACGGCCGAAACGGATGCCGTAGATAGTTGGCGCATGCCTGCGCGCGCGCACGACACCGCATGCGCGAGCGTCATCTCGACGAGTGAATCGCAATCGGACGTGCACGCGTTGCGGTCGAGGTTGTGTGAAGGGTAGGGCGCAGATTGGTGGGATCGGCGCAATGGTGCGGCAAGGGCAATCCGACACCACGTGTGCGTGTGGTGTAAGCAACATAAAATATTCGGATTTCCAATCTACCATCGCACGCTGCACGCGAAGAAGACGCCGACCATCGCGAGAATGACCGACGTGGAGAAGGCGGGGTTCGTGGCCGTGTTCGGCGCGGTGTGGGCGGCGTACAAGAAGAAGACGCCGCGGCGGGTGAAGTTTATTGACGCGTACCTGTTCTACGTGCTGACGACGGGGATCGTGAACTTCTGCTACATGCTGCTGGTGGGCACGTTCCCGTTCAACGCGTTCCTGGCGGCGTTCCTGTCGTGCGTGGGCGTGTTCGTACTGACCGTGGGGCTGCGCATGCAGGTGAACCCGGCGTCGCGGCGCGATCCGCGCAACGGCTGGGCGCGCGTCACGCCCGCGCGCGCCTACGCCGACTGGCTGTTCTGCAACCTCATCCTGCACACCGCCGTGCTCAACTTCCTCGGCTAAGTAAATCAACTGTACCGCCCGTGATACTCTGCCCTCGGATACCGCCGCGCCAGCTGCGGCCACTGCACCACGAACCGGTGCGCCACCGGGTACAGCACCCGCCCGCTCAGACTTAGCGTCGTCACCCGCGCCACGCTCTCCATGTACACCACCCGCGCGTTTAACAGCCACACCGCGTTGAGTGCTAGGGCGACCAGCGCCACCAGCGCCCCGCTCGCCGGTCCGTTCGTCAGCACCACGTTCGGCCGCGCCTTCAGCAGCACCCGCACCGACACCACCACGCATCCGACCGCGCGCGGCACGGCGCGCCAGAACGGCTCGCCCACATGCCTCGCGCGCGGCACCCTGTAGACGCGCCGCGCGTCGGCCACCTTGCGCGCGCTCCCGTCGTCCGCCACGACGTACGATATCTTCGGCTTCGACGCGTCGATGTCTTTCAGCAGCGCCAGCATTTCTGCGGTGTGCCCGCCCGACCCCAGCACCGCCAACACCCGCGTGCTTCGCGGCAACAGTCGCGTGCTACGCGTGAGTTTCGTCTTCGCCAGCTTCTCTCTGCGCTGCAGCGTCTTGCGAATGCGAATCGCCATCACATAAGCCAGACTCGCCAGTCCCACCAATAATACCGCATTCATCAGTGTGAGCGGCATTGCGATTGCAATTGCACTTGGCTGTGTCCTTCACGGCCTTACCTCATTTGCAGCGGGCAAGCAAGTGCGACGGTGCTGTCTCTATTTGCGTACTGGTGCTTACAGTTAGCATCTTCGCGATTGTCATGCAATGCAGTCCTAGCACCAGCGAGGTTGAAATGTTTAGTTTCGCTCACTCCAGCACTCCAAAATGACTACTAAATCTAGTACTGAGTAAAAGCTCGACATGTCTTATCGATTTGCAGTAAGCTATGCCTGCCACCATTTACGCGGATCACTACCATAGTATTCATATTCACTTCACTTCGCGTACACCGAGCAGAATCACGGCTATAGCCCCCAACAACGCACTGACGCCGCCCGCGAACAATACCCACGCGGGGTCATCGCCCGACAACGTCAGCACAACAGGTGCGACTATGATCGCCACGATGAGCTGGGGGCCACTCTGACTAGCGTTGAAAATCGTTTGAAACAGCCCCACATTTTGCTCGTACCAGGGGTCGCTTCTCAACGCATCGCCGATGAGCGACCACGGGACGGTCATCGTGACCGCCCAAACGATGCCGTACAACGCCAGTATAAGCGTCGCCCCAAACGAGGTCTTCACCCAGGGCGCCACCAGCAGCACGCCGGCCTGAACGAGTTGCCCTAGTACGTAAACCGCTTGCACCCCGATGAGCCGCCACAAAAGCGGCAAGGTCAACGCTACCACCACAGTGACGACTGCCTGCAACGCGTTCGCACGCCCCGCCGCGCGCACGCCGCTTTCGTACGTGTTGCGCGCGACACTCCCCTCGGGCGCCCCGCCATCGCCGCCGTATACGTCGGTGCCCACCCACGTCGTAGCGTACACGAACACCGTGAAGAACCCGACCCACGTACACAGCTGCACGAAGAACACCGCCCAGTACGGCCGTGGCGCGCCACGCAAACGATCCCATCTGCTAACATCCGATGATGTGGTGTCCAATAGCGGCTCTTCCTCTTGTAGACCTGGTGTGCTTGTGGTGTTGCTAGACTTTTCGCTCGTCATTACGACACTCAACAAGGTCGTTACGATGAGCACCGTAGCAGCAAATGCAAACAGGGCTTGCGCATGTGTATTAAACACCGTCAGGTAATGCTCCAACTTGAATCCCGTTAACAGGCCACCAAGCAACAAGCCAATACCAGTGAACACGCCGAGTAGGGCATTCGCGGTGGGGAGTTGCTCGGCGGGAACGATATCGGTCACCAGCATGCGCAACGGCGCTTGCACGGCCTGCACCGCGAAATCGAGCGCGAAGAAGCACAGAATCGCAAGCGGCAGCGCCAGTTTGTCGCCCGCGATTTCGCGTGCATTCGCGAACGCAATCATGGCGGACGCGGTGAGGAGCGCGCCAATGAGGAGGAAGGGGCGCCGGCGCCCCACCGCGTCCGACCAGCGCCCCACGAGCGGCTGCACGATGAGCCCCGCAAGCGGGCCGGCCAGCCACGCGAACGACACCAGCCGGCTCGACAGCCCGAGCAGCAGCAGCTGCGGCGTGCCCAGGTTCACTTGCGCGGCGTACGCGACCTGCACGCCCGCCATGCAGCACGTCTGCAGCATCAGCCGCCACAGCGGGAGGCGCCGCACCGTCAGCTTCGCGTCATTGTGCAGCAGCGAGAACGCCTGCCCCCGCTCCACGTCGTTCACTGGCATTCACGGGTTACGCGCGCGTGCGGACCGGCGCTGCGGCGTGTGCGACGGCTGAAAACCTGGAGCCGTGCGTATAGCTGAGAGCCCTCGCATAGTGCGTGTGCGGGCCCTACCGTGCACACCTGTACTGTACTCTAGATTCTCGTGCTCACTGTACCCTGAGCCGGTTTTGATCTGATCGAATTATAGTTTTGGATCATTCGAGATTTGATCTAATCTTACCCCTTTTTATACGTCGTCGTGTCCCGCTGGAGAGCGCACTTAGCAACTAGTTCGCCCAACCCCGCTCCCGACCGAACATATGAGGTAAGTCGCCCCGATCCTGGCCGGCTATGATGAATGCACTAGTAGGAATCTCTCTGAATGCGAGTGAGGAAAACTGTTGCTGCCTTCCTACTGAGCCCACACGCGCGAACATCACCCCATGTCACGTACTAACCTGTTGCACAGTTGAAGATGCCTCGCCCTTGGCTACATCCGATGCAGCACCTCGTGCGCATCGTCAACACGAACGGCGCGTCGACCATCACCGTGATCCCATGGCAACAGCCGAAACCAAGCATGCGTATCTTGACCGTGTTCATGGAGAACGATCACCTCACATCCGAGTTGTACACCGGGAAACCGAGTAAGGCGCCGAAGGTCGGGCGCCGTGCCCGGTTTGAGAACAGGTTTTCGGGGAAGTAGCTTCGCTTTGTAAACCAACAAGCGCTTACTCTCGCTATTTATCAATCTGTTCCTGTATCTTCAGCTTCCTGCTCTCCCTTAATTGTCAAATTAGCGCCGCCGATGGCAATCGTTGCAAACCTCCGCCTACGACGGACCAGTGAACAGACCAGTAGTGATGAATATTTGTCTGCCACTTGACTCGCTTTTGTGAGTAGCGACTCCGCACATGTTGAATGTTGGATCTGCACACTGCAAACTCTTTTCCGCACGACGACGCTGCAAATCCTAATGATTGCTTTCGTGGCCACTGCTGCGATTATACCAACGGACGGTACTTGGCTGCATTGATGCGAATCGAGTCGACAATGAGTAATCGACTCCTCACCACTGCCGGCGACACAGCGGCGCAGTGAAAATAAAACAAAGCATGCAATCAGCAAATCTGTGCAAAACAGTTGAAACATATTGCAAAAGATGCGGCCGTAGGTCTTCGTTCTAACTTCAGCTCGCCAAATAAATACACATCATCGTTGAATTGTGTGTTATCATTTCATTCAGTCGACTACAACGACGTGGATTTCGCTGACGAATTCGTCTTGACGACTCCTTGTACTCCTATTTTCAATAGTTGGTGCGCTCGAATGCGAACTATTGTTGATTGTGTGAGTGATCCGCCGTAAGCATGAGAACGCACTCAAAAGCCAGCGCAATAAGCAAACCATCCCCCATTGCGCTGAAGTTGGTTGATTGTGAACTCTTGCAGAAGGACGTTAGACTATTCAAAGACACATTTCTCAACTTGCGCCGCGATGACGGTGAGCAACTGTTCCGGTGGGTGCGCATGGGGATAATGGTGAAGAAGATTCCGACATTCATGCCCAGTCCATCGATAGCATGGACGGCTTGCATTGTATAGGCGTATGAACAATCATGAGCTGCGGACAGATTGCAAAGACATGCATGGAATTCAATCTGCTTTTGCGGTGAATACGTATCCTCATTGCAAACACATACCACTTTTCTTGGTAAATCACAGCTAACTTTACTCCACAGGAAGTCAGTTCGGGGCATTGAATCAATGAATCAGTGATTCAATGCACATTGATCCTGTCTCTCTAGTACTTCTCAACTCCTACTTTCATCATCCGTAACCCAAATCGATGAAGACTTTACGAATACTTGCAGCCGTTTTATTTCTGAAGATGCATTTCTGTCTTGCTCTATTCTACCATTCTCAGTTACCCGTTCCATACCTGCGTTACTGATTCGTACTAACACTCATTTCGTCGTAGAGAAGGGTGTTGCGAAAACCGCCAGGAGAAGTAACAGTGCGAGAAAATTTTTTTATCTCATTTGAAGAACACGAAACCTCAAATGTTGGTGCCGTCATCCCGAGGAATCGCTTGGAATTGCGCTTTACTTGAATAGAGTAAGAGTTAGATTCTCAGATATGACTGCGAATCAAAAACACAACACCCGATTCGAATGCAGTTGTATAGAGTTCAATCACCGACTTCGCACCCGTTCTTGCGCGTGCATCCACTATTCATGCAAATTTCTCGCTCTACTGTCCATATTTCTTCGACTCGAGGGGGTGCGGGGAAGTGACGCAAACCATGAGCAACATTATCTGACAAAGAAGAACAAGTTGACGCATCCTGGCGACACGAACCGAATAAGCGTTGGGGATATTTGAATTTTACGGTCCTTAGCTCACTGCGTTGCGACATTCGGTGGATTCAAACTGAATACGATTTGGATATTCGTTGCTGTGAGTCACGATGAATCTACCTTATTTGTCACTTCTTATCTGCTCAAGCCTGTAGCGCAGATAGCCAGTAGGGGAACGTAAAGAAGTG
>JAAUYH010003040.1_pt1 | contig 27047 bp, 25 predicted proteins | sample 7278061 | NCBI WGS metagenome assembly JAAUYH01 (sample SAMN14350203, study PRJNA611818) | marine sediment metagenome | isolation source: surface marine sediment (0.6m) | place: French Polynesia: Moorea | collected 2018-08
CCGGCAGACGCAGATCGGAAAGACCCGAGACGAACCGGTCCTGGAGCTGGCGCGCATGGGCGTGGATGTCGGCGACCGAGACCCGGAGCGATCGCAGCAGGTCGATTACCGCGTCGAGGCGGTAGAGCCCGGACGGATCGAAGGTGCCGCCCAGGAACCGGCTGCCATCCTTGCTGTAGGCGACGCCGCCCTGGGCCTGATCCAAGGCCGAGAAGGAGGCCAGCCAGCCGGTGTCCGGCGGTCGGTCCGCGACACCCGGCGGGGCGTGCAGGAAGCAGGCGCCCTCCCCCGCCATGGCGTATTTGTAGCCGCCGGAAAGGTAGAAGGCCCGGTCCTCGACCCGCGCCAGGCTGGACGGCACCCCGAGGAAGCCGTGATAGCCGTCGATCACAACCATCGTCCGTGGATCGGGTACGGCGGCGACGATCGCCGGCAGGTCCCGCACCACGTAGCCGGAGTTGAAGAAGACCTGGCTGAAGAAGACCAGGTCGTGCCGCCCGCTTGAGATCGCCTCGACGAAACGCAGGGTGAAGCTGCCGAACGGACGCGCGGGGATGCGGTCCACGACGACCCGGTCGTCCTCTTCCAGCCGGGCGATCTGTCGGGTGAAGCTGTGGAACTCGCTGTCGGTGGTCAGGATGCGGATCGGCCGGTCCTGCGGCAGGCAGGACAGCAGGCGCAGGAGGAAGCCATGGGTGTTCGGCCCGAAGGCGAGCGTGTCCGACCGCCCAAGATCGAGGATCGCGGCGACCTTGGCCTGCAGCCGCGGCAGCATCTCGCCGAAGATCATGCCCCATTTCCGGTCTGCCAGCCGGGCCGCATCCATCCAGCACTGCTTCTGGGCCTCGAAGCTGACATCGGGCCAGAGATGATGGCTGTGGGCGGCGAAATGCAGGCGTTCCGGATCGGCGTCCAGCGCGATGCGGAAATGGTCCTTGTAGCTCACGGGGCGGCACTCACTCGGGGCGGCTCACTCTGGGGGGCTCTCCACGAACCGGTAGTTCAGCGCCCGACTGAGATCGTCGGGCAGCGGTGGCAGCGCCGAGCGCGGAATGAAGAAGGTCGACAGGGCGAACAGGTCGCTGAAGACCCGGTGCCGGTCCGCCGTCATCCTGAGGTAGTCGTGACCCGAGGAGCCGCCGGTGCCCAGCTTCATGCCGATCATGCGCTGCACCATCAGAGCATGGCGATACCGCCAAGTGGTTAATGTCTCATCCACATCCATCAACAGGCTGAGCAGCCGGAACGGCAGTTGCAGTGCCGGCTCATCCCGGTAGAGATTGATGAACAGCGCCGCCTGCAGCGCCTGCCAGGAGAACCGCCAGTCACCCCGCTCGGCTCGCTTGCCGTGCTTCTTCTCGTCGTAGATCTCCGCGAAGCGCTTCTTCGCCGCCGCCAATGCGGCCAGCTCCTGCTTGCGCTCGGCTTCGTCCAGGGAGGGGTTGTCGCGCAGATAGGACGCGTCGCGGTCAAGCATCTCGTCGACCGCCTTGCGGTAGGCTTCCTGGAACCTGTAGCCGCCGATCTCGACGAAGGGAGTCCGGCCGAGCCAACGGTCGATCTGGTCGCTCAGGCTCGGCAGCTTCTCCTGGGCCTGGAGCCGGGCCCGGTCCGCCTCGTTCAATCGGGCGTCGTAGGGCTGCCGGTCGAAGCGCATGCGGTCGGCGCGGCGCAGGCCGAGCCGGGTCTCGATCAGCCGGAACTGGACGCTCTGGAAGCCGGAGGACGGAAACAGCAGGTCGCGGAAATCGAGGAAATCCAGCGGCGTCATGGTCTCCAGGATGTCGAGCTGGCCGATCACCAGTTTGAGGATCTCGCCGATGCGGCCCAGCCCGCTGACGGCCTGGCCGACCTGCCGCTCCTCCACCACCTCGCCGGAGAAGATCTCCTGGACCCGGTCGAGTTCGTAGAGAACCTGCTTGAACCAGAGCTCGTAGGCCTGGTGCACGACGATGAACAGCATCTCGTCATGGGCGGGGCGGCCGATCCTGGCGCCTTCCGGCGACTGGCAGGAGAGCAGTCGGTCGAGCTGCAGGTAGTCGGCGTAATAGATGCCCGGTCCGCGATTCGTCATGGGAGCGTCCAAAAGATTCAAGGAAGGCCCGATCGGCCGGCAAGTCCCTCGCGCAGCAAGGGCTTTCGCCTGCAGCATAGCGCATGGCGCCGGGACCGGGCAGGCCGCCCTTGACACCCGGCCCGCAAACGGATTGCCTGCGGGCTTGATGACTCGTCCTTCCGTTTCGTGCTCACGCAGACTGATAGCCCTGGTGTTCGCCGCTTCGGCGGCCCTGGGCGGCTGTTCGCAGGGCACGACCACAGCCGCCACGGACGGCGTGGCGACCGCCGGCGCGGCCGATGCCATCGCGCTGGAATCGGAGCCCACCGTGCGGCAGGGGCCGTTTCGCGTGATCTGCTACAAGGACGAAGCCGTCGTCTTCGAGCACGGAACGATCTTTCGGGTCTACCGGCCATACGGCGCCAATGCCGGATGGAGCTACGAGACCGGAGATGGCCTGAAGTACCGCGGACGAATCGGCGAAAACGTCAACTGCGTCTGGCAGTAGCGCCGCCGCCGGAACAGCGGCAAACCCAAATTATGCCATATTGACAGGGTCCTAATCGGGCTTCTTCAAGGTCCGCCGCACGAGCGGGCCAGCAATGGCCATCGGCCGAAATCCATCCGCAGTCGCGGCTCGGGTCCCGCTTACGAAAAATTCATTCATTCGCGGTCGCATCGCTCATCATCACGCCGCCTGGAGTAACGATGACTGGGATACCGCGAGACCGCCGATTCGGGCGGGTTCTCTTCGCCGCAGCGGCGCTTGGCCTGACCGCGGCCGGGACGAGCAGCGGACCGGCGGCGGCACAAACACTGGCCGACGCCATCCGCCTGACGATCGAGACCAATCCGGAAGTGGCGCAGGTCAGCGCCAGCCGAGAGGTGGTGGATCATGAGCTGCGCCAGGCGCGCGGGCTCTACCTGCCGCAGCTCGACGTGGAAGGCTTCTACGGCTCGGAATGGACCGACAGCCCATCGACGCGGGCGCGCGGACTGGGACGGGAGCGGCTGGACACGAACCAGCTCTCCGTCGTGCTGCAGCAGCTGGTGTTCGACGGCTTCGGCACCGACAACGAGGTCGAGCTGCAGGCGTCGCGCGTCGACGCGGCCGCCTATCGGGTGCTGGAGGCGGCCGAGTTGATCGGGCTCGACGTCGCCCAGGCCTATCTCGACGTGCTGCGCCAGATCGAACTGGTGGAACTGGCCAACGGCAACGTGGCGGTGCACGTGCAGACCCTGAACGACGTCCGTCGGCGTCAGCGCGCCGGTCGCAGCAGCATCGCCGACGTGCAACAGGCCGCAGAGCGCCTGTTCGCGGCGGAGGACACGCTGGTCGATTTCGAGCTCAACCTCGACAATGCGCGGGTGACCTACGAACGGCTGGTCGGCGAACCGGCCGGCGCCCTGTCGCGTCCGCTTTCGATCGCCGCGGAGCTGCCGATCAATGCCGAAACGGCGGTCGTCGACGCCAAGCGCGACAATCCGGTCCTGCTGTCGGCCCGGGCCGATCTGGACGCCGCCAACGCCGGCTTTCGCGCCGCCGCGTCGCCCTTCTACCCGAGGGTCACGGTGGAGAGCCGCGCCTCGTTCGGCAACGATTTGAGCGGCGTCGAAGGGCGCGAGGACACCTACGACGTCCTCCTGGTCGCCCGCTACAACCTGTTTCGCGGCGGCATCGATGCCGCCGAGCGGCGCGAACAGCTGAGCCGCATCCGCGAAGCGCGCAATCGGCTGCTGGCGCTGGATCGCAGCGTCGAGGAACTGACGCGCCAGTCGTGGAACGCACTGCAGACCGCGACCCGGCGGCTCGAGCTGCTGGAGCAGCAGGTGATCTCCAGCGAGCAGGTCCGCCGGTCCTATCAGCAGCAGTTCAATATCGGCCAGCGCACGCTGCTCGACCTGCTGGACTCCGAGACGGCGCTGTTCAATGCCCGGGTCAGCAGGACGACCATCGATTACGCGCTGATCTTCGCCCGCTACCGCGTGATCACGGCGACCGGCAACCTTCTGCGCACGGTCGGGATCACGCCGCCCGCGACCGCCAACGCGGCGGCGCGGCAGGGCGCCGGGGCGCCGGTGACCCGGTAGTCACCCTCCGCACCCGGCGATTACCCGGTATGCGGGAGCCAGTGCTTTGGAATTGCACGGAAATACCGGTAGTCATGCGTTAACACTAAGTCGCTAGGTTTTTTGCCGGATTCAGGCAGGGGCCCAATGTCCCAACCAATGCGTCAAGATGAACCGGCAGACCGCCAATGGCAGCTGCGACCGGACGAGGTCGCGGCCAGCCATCTTGATCCCCTATTGGCCTGCCTCGTCACGCTGACGAAACACTTCGACCGGCCGATGTCGTCGGATGCCCTGACTGCCGGGCTGCCGCTGGTCGACGACAAGCTGACACCGTCCCTGTTCGTCCGGGCGGCCGCGCGCGCCGGCCTGAGCGCCCGCATGGTCAAGCGGCCGCTATCCAAGGTCTCGCCAATGGTGCTTCCAGCGGTGCTGCTGCTGACCAACGAGCGGGCCTGCGTCCTGACCGCATTCCAAGGCAAGAAGGACGTATCGCTCCTGGTTCCCGAAGCCGGATCGGGCGCCACGACGCTGCCGCTGGACCAGTTGGAGGCGGAGTATTCCGGTTTCGCGCTGTTCGTGCGCCCGGAGTTCGAGTTCGACGACCGCGCGCATGTCGAGGACGACCTGCCGCGGCCGAAATCCTGGTTCTGGGGCACCATCGCCAAGCTCTGGCCGGCCTATGTGGAGGTCGTGCTGTGCGCCGCCATCATCAACATGCTGGCGCTGGCCTCGCCGCTGTTCATCATGAACGTCTATGACCGGGTGTTGCCGAACCAGGCGGTCGAGACGCTCTGGGTGCTGGTCGCCGGCATGGGGATCGCGCTTCTGTTCGACTTCCTGCTGCGCAACCTGCGCGGCGCACTGATCGACACGGTCGGCCGCCGCGCCGACGTGCTGCTGGCGGCCCGCATCTTCGAGCAGGTGCTGAACCTGCAGATGAAGGCGCGGCCCTCCTCGACGGGGGCCTTCGCCAACCACCTGCGCGAGTTCGAGACGGTCCGCGACTTCTTCACCTCCGCGACCCTCGCCTCGCTGACCGATCTGCTGTTCGTCGGCCTGTTCATCTTCATCATCTATCTGATCGCGGGGCCGCTGTTCTGGGTGCCCACCCTGGCGGTGATCATCGCCATCACTTCCAGCCTGCTGGTGCAGTGGCCGCTGGCTCGGGCCGTGCGCCAGACCCAGCGGGAAGCGGCGCAGAAGCACGCGATCCTGATCGAGACGGTCAGCTCGCTGGACACCATCAAGAGCCTCGGTGCGGAAGGCCGCATGCAGCGCTCCTGGGAGCGCTTCGTGGGCATGACCGCGCGCACCGGCCAGAAATCGCGCTTCTTCTCGACCATCGGCGTCAACCTGACGACGCTGACCACCCAGCTGGTCTCCGTGTGCATCGTGGCCGGGGGGTTCTATCTGGTCCGCGACGGGCTGACGACCATGGGCGCGATTATCGCCGCCGTCATCCTGGGCGGGCGCGCCGTCGCGCCGCTCGGCGGAGTCGCCAACACACTGGCCCGCTATCACCAGTCCCGCTCGGCGCTCATCACCCTCAACCGGCTGATGGAGCTGCCGGTCGAGCGCCCGGCCGACAAACGCTACATCAGCCGGCCGATCCAGCATGGCCGCGTCGAGTTCCGCGACGTCACCTTCAACTATCCGGGGACCGAACTGCCGGCGCTCTCCAAGGCCTCGTTCCGCATCGACCCGGGCGAGCGGGTCGGGATCATCGGACGCATCGGCTCCGGCAAGACCACGGTCGGGCGGCTGCTGATCAACCTCTACGAACCGGACGAGGGATCGGTGCTGATCGACAGCGTCGACCTCAGGCAATACCACCCTTCCGACATCCGTCGCGGCATCGGATTCGTGATGCAGGATGTGGTGCTGTTCTACGGCACGGTGCGCGAGAACATCGCGCTCGGCCATCCCAAGGCCGACGATGCCCTGATCCTGCGCGCCGCCAAGCTGGCCGGCGTCGACGATTTCGTCGGGACCCATCCGCAAGGCTACAACATGGAGGTGGCCGAGCGCGGCCAGAACCTGTCGGGCGGACAGCGCCAGGCCATCGCCCTGGCCCGCGCCCTGCTGATGGATCCGCAGATCCTCATGCTCGACGAGCCGACCAGCGCCATGGACAACACGTCCGAGCAGGTCTTCATGCGGCGTCTGGGGGCGGTGCTGAACTCCGGCCGCACCCTGTTGATGACCACCCACCGGATGACCCTGCTGCGCATGGTCGACCGGCTGATCATCCTGGATCGCGGCATCATCATCGCCGACGGGCCGCGCGACGACATCCTGCGCCAGTTGAAGGATGGCCAGATCCGCACCGCCGACGGGCACGGCCGCGTCGCAGACCGCCAGTCCGAGGGCGATCCGGCGCTGAACCAGCCGCGCCCGGCGCTGTCGGACGACCACGCGACGACGTCGCCAGCCAACGCGGAGCCGCAGCCGACCGCCGCCGACGCGCCTGCAGCACCGGCGGATGCCGGGCCCGCCCCGGTGCTGGATGCGCAGCCGGCGCCAACCGCCGCCGACGAGCCTGCCGCATCGGCAGAGGTCGGAACCACCCCGGTTCTGAACGCAGAGCCGGCCGTGGGCGCGAGCGAACAGCCACCACCGGCCGCGGGCACGGCCGATGGTGTCGCCGGCGATCCACAGACGGCCGGGCCCGTCGGTGCCGACGGAGTCCCACTGTGGCAGGTCGACCCCAAGGCCGGGGCATAGGACGGCACCATGTTCTCGCAAGACCAACAGGATTTCGACTACGCCTCGGAGGTCCAGAAGGCCCTGCACCAGGGTCCGAGACTGAGCAGTCACATCTTCCTGTTCACGATCATCGCCATGTTCGCGGCCGGGCTGTTCTGGGCCGATCGCGCTCGGGTCGACGAGGTGACGCGTGGGGACGGCCGGGTCATCCCGTCAAGCCAGATGCAGGTCATCCAGACCCTGGACAGCGGCATCCTCGAGGAGATCCTGGTCCGCGAGGGCGAGATCGTCGAAATCGGCCAGGTGCTGCTGCGCATCGACGACACGAACTTCTCCTCCCGGGCCGGCGAGTTGCAGGCCCAGCGCCGCAGCCTACTGGCCCAGATCGCGCGGCTGGAAACGGAGGTCGCCGGGGAAAGCGAGATCGGCTTCCCGGAAGAGCTGATCGACGATCATCCGGAAGTCGCCGCCAGTGAGCTGGCGCTGTTCCTGACCCGTCAGGAGGGGCTGAGATCGCAGACCGCGATCCTCGAGCAGCAGCTGCAGCAGCGACAGCAGGAGCTCGAGGAGCTGCGGGTCAATGAATCGCAATTCGCCAGCAGCCTCGATCTGGCCAGGCAGGAGCTGGACATCTACGAGCCCCTGGCGCGCACCGGCGTCGTCGCCGAGGTGGAGGTGCTCAGGCTGCGACGCGAGGTGAACGATCTCGACGGCCGGCTTCAGTCGACACGCAGCGCCCTGCCCCGCGTCGAGGCCACCATCGAGGAGGCCCAATCCCGGATCAACGAGGCCCGGCTCGCCTTCCGGTCGGAGGCCCAGGCCCAACTCAATGAACGCCGATCGGAGCTCTCGGTCATCAACCAGACGCTGCGCGCCGCCCAGGACCGCGTGTCGCGGACCGATGTCCGTTCGCCGGTCCGCGGCATCGTCAACTCGCTGAACCTGACGACCATCGGCGGCGTGGTCCAGGCCGGCAGCGAGCTGATGCAGATTGTGCCCCTGGATGACACGCTGCTTGTCGAGGCGCGAATCCGGCCGAGCGACGTGGCGTTTCTGAGCCCGGGCCTGCCGGCGACGGTGAAGATCACCGCCTACGACTTCTCGATCTACGGCGGGCTGCAGGGCACCGTCGAGCGCATCAGCGCCGACACCCTGGCCGACCCGGAGAACGGCGAGACCTTCTACGAGATCATCGTGCGGACCGAGCGCAACTATCTCGGGACGCCATCCGAACCGCTCTCGATCATTCCCGGCATGGTCGCCTCGGTCGACATTCTGACCGGCGAGAAGAGCGTCCTGGACTATCTGCTGAAACCGCTGACCAAGGCCCGCGAGGAGGCTCTGCGCGAGCGCTGATCGCCCGGGGCTGGATCAGTCGCCAAGGTGCATGCGGCGGATGCCCCAGAACATCACGAGGGCGAGCACCACGAGGCTCGGCACCAGAAAGGCGCCGATCTCCTGCCAGGCATAAGAGTCCGAAAGGCCGAGCCACCAGCCCCACAAACCGGCCAAGAAACCCTCGGGCTCCGCTGGCTGTCCGTCCATCCCGATAACCGCCTCGTGCAAGCCGCCGACGGCCATACTAGTCCGGCGCGGCGCGGCGCGGCCAGCGGGCAGGCGGAACCGCTCCTGACGGCCGCCGGCCGGGCCGCCCCATCAAACGCGCAGCCAGACGCCATTCCAAGAGTCCGCCCTCCAACACTCCCGACTCGCGGGAGCCAGTCAGGCCGTCGCCGCGCTCGACCGGATGTCTTGGAGGAATTCGGCGAAGATCGCCGATATGGCTTCGTTGAAGGCGGTCACCGAGCCATCGACCGTATCGTCGGGACAGGCGATCTCGGTCGCGTAGGTCTTGACGATCCGCGGCCGATCGCCGGACCGGTCGACCAGCGCCAGCTCGAGGGTCACCGCGACCCGGGAAGTGGATCGCCCGATCAGCCGCTCGAACCGCCGGATCGTGCCGACCACCTCGTATTGCGACGGCAAGCGCAGCTCCGGCGTCACCACGGATTGGGCGACGCCGGACGATCTGAGGTACCGGACCAGTTCCGATTGCAGCAGCCGCGCCGGCGGCTCAATCCAGAAATCGTACTCGTGCTGCGCCAGGGAGAGCCCGCCGGCGTCGGCGCTGTACACCACTGGGCGTTCGCGCATCGGCCCCTCGGCGTCCAGTCGTGCGATCAGGACCGTGCCCGGCAGGCTGGGCTGCCCGGACGGCGTCGGCGCTTCGATGGAAATGCGATAGAACCGGTCGATCGGCGGAGGATCGGCGGCCGACTGGCATCCGCCCAGCGCCAGCGCCGCGGCGGTCAGAGCGACGATCGCCTTCATTGCGGAACGCCCGCGGATTGCGGCGCGCCGTTGCGCCACGGCATGTCGAACAGGATGCCGGGGTCCTGGCGGATCTGCCGGCTGAACTCGTTCATGTTCCGCGCCGAGCCTTCCAGATCATGGCTCAGGGCATCGATGCTCTGCGCCGCCGAGCGCAGGATGTAGGCGGTGTTCTCCAGCGATTCCGCCACCTCGCCCTCATTCCTCGCCACCAGCGCGTCCACCCGATCGACCAGCAGTTCGACCTGGACCGCGGTCGCCGCGAGCCGCCCCCCGAGATCAGCGAAGCTGGCGGACATGGCCTCCGCGTTGTCGATCGTGCGGGCGATGCTGTCGACGGTTTCCGGCGTCATCAGCCGACGGACCGTGCCGACCGTGCCGTCAAGCTCGGCGGTCATCGAATCGAGCGAGGCGAGAATCTCCGGCACGTGGCCCTCCGCCTCGCTCGCAACCAAGGCGACGCCGGCAGTGATGCGCCCGAGGTCACGGCGAATCAACAGATCGATCTCGCCGACCGTGCCGGCGATCTGGTCGATCAGCGGGCGGACGCTGTCGCGGTTCATATCGCCGATCTCACCGGCCAACGAGGACATGGCAGCGAACATGTCGGCCGGCGGCGCGCCGGGAATGGCCGAGCCTGGTGCGATGGCGGCGACGCTCGCCCCGCCTGAGATGTCGATGGTCTTGTTGCCGAGCAGGTTCGAGCTTCCGATCCGCGCGACGCTGTCCGTGGGGATCCGCCAGCCCCGCTCGACGCTGAGCTCGACCCGAAAGCTCATGCCGGAGTCCGCCGGCTGGGGCGTGATGCGATCGACCTGGCCGACCGGATAGCCCTCATAGCGGACCACGGTGCCGAACCGGATGTCGGCGACATTGTCCAGAACGACATGGTAGGCATCGCTGGGACCGGAGCGGCCGGTCAGCATGGCGCCGGCGGCGATCGCGGCGACCAGCATGGCGACGACGAATGCGCCGACGGCCGGATAATTCAGGTTCAGGGTGCGCATGGCGTCATTCTCAGTCTTTCGTCGGGCCGGGCACGGCGTTCAGGCCGCCCCGGTCAGGCGCTTGAGATAGAGGTCCGCATCAACCTGCGCCGCCTCTGGCCGGCGGTTCAGCAGGTTCTGGATGCGCGCATTGTCACTGCCGCGGATCTCTTCGGTGGTTCCGGTCATCAGGATGCGACCCTTGTCGAGCACGGTGATTCGATCGGCGATGCCGAACGCGCTCTCCAGTTCGTGGGTGACCACGACGACGCTCATGTCCATGGCGTCACGCAGCTGCCGGATCAGGTCGTCCAGCGCGGCGGATACCACCGGGTCGAGGCCGGCCGACGGCTCGTCGAAGAACAGCAGCTGCGGATCGGTCACGATCGCCCGCGCGACCGCCGCGCGCTTCAGCATGCCGCCGGAAAGCTCCGACGGCATCAGATCGCCGAAGCCGGGCAGGTCGACCACTTCGAGCTTCATTCGCGCCATGATTTCCATGGTCTTGCGGTCCAGCCGGGTGTGCTCCTGCAATGGCAGCATGATGTTCTCCGCCACGCTCATGGAGCTGAACAGGGCGCCGCCCTGGAAGGCCACACCGATCCGGCGCCGCAGATCCTGCATCGCGAGCGGGTTCAGCGTCTCGATGTCCTGCCCCAGAAGCCGAATGGTTCCGCTGGCCGGGCTGTTCAATCCGACCAGATGGCGCAGCAATGTGCTCTTGCCGGAGCCGCTGCCGCCCATGATGACCATGATCTCGCCGCGACGGACCGTCAGGTCGACGTCGAACAGGATCTGCCGGTCGCCGTAATGGGCATTCAGGCCCCGCACCTCGATGACCGCCGCATCGTCCGCCGGCCCTGCAGCCGGTTCTGTCCCAAGCCGCGCCATGCTACTGAGTCGCCAGGAATGCGAAGACCATGTCGGCGATGACGATGGCCGCGATGCCCTGCACCACCGCCTTGGTGGTGGCCCGCCCGATGCCCTCCGCACCACCGCGGATCAGGCTGCCATTGACCGCGCCGATCAGCACCACGAGCAGGGCGAACAGCGCGCTCTTGGCCAATCCATGGGTGAGATCGCCGAGCGACAGCGCTTTCATCACATCGGCCGCAAACGCCGCCATCGAGGTGTCAAGCTGGGCCGTGGTGTAGGCCCCGGCCGCGGCCAGGGCGACCAGGTTGGCCCACATGGTCAACGCCGGCACCATCACCAGCATGGCCAGCAATGCGGGCGCCAGCAGGTAGCGGACCGGGCTGACCCCGATCACCCTGAGCGCGTCGATCTCCTGGTTGGTGTCCATGGTGCCGAGTCGGGCGGCAAGCGCCGAGCCGGACCGCCCGGCGACCAGGATGCCGATGATCAGCGGCGAGAATTCGCGGACCACAGAGAGCGCGATGCCGAACGGGGCGAAGGATTCCGCACCGAACAGCCCGAGGGTGTAGTGGCCCTGGATCGCCAGCATGAGTCCGATCGTGGCGGCAAGGATGGTCGCGATCGGCAACGCCATCAGGCCGGTCTCGACCATCTGCGCCACGGTCGCCGCGACGCGCACCGGCTGCTGCCGCCGCCGCCCGGCGACAATCCAGAAGGCGCTCTCGGCCAGCAGAACGCAGCCGAGGCCGATCTGGTCGAATCCGTCGACGGTGCGACGGCCGATCGCTTCCAGGGCCCGCATCAGCCAATCCGCTCGCGGTCAGCTACCGGCCGCCTGCGGCGCCGAATCCGGGTCGAGGATCGTGAAGACCGTATCCAGCCTTGCCAGCTTCAGCACCCTGAGCGCCTGCGCGCTGACCGCCGCCAGGGCGAAGCCGGTGCCGTTTTCCTTGGCGAGTTGGAACGCCTCTACAAGGGTCGCGATGCCCGAGCTGTCGATGTAGTCGACGCCGGCGAGGCTGACGCGGATGTCGCGCTTCTTCTCGATGCAATCGAGCAACGCCGTGCGGACGCCGTCGGCGTGCTCCAGGTCGACGGCCCCGCTGAGGTCGACCATCAGCGTCCCGTCCTGTTCCCTCACATCACAGATCATTCGATCATCCGATCTTCTTGGTCAGTTGCAGCAGGTTGCCTTCGCCGCCCGGCGGCGGCAGGAATTCCACGGAATCCATGATCTCGCGAATGAAATGCGAGCCCAGCCCGCCAGGCATGATGTCGTCGAGGTCGCGCGGACGAATCGAATCCGGGTCGGTCGGCGAGGCGAAATCGCGCAGCCGGATCACCATGGCGTTCGCGCGCCGCAGGATCTCCATCTCGATCGCCTCGCCCTCGCGGCCGCCATAGGCGTGCAGGATGACGTTCTGGCCGGCCTCCGCCACCGCCAGCACGATGTCGGCGGTGGTTTCGTCATCGAATCCGCACAGGCCGGCGGCGCCCGCGACCGCGCCGCGCACCAGGCGCATGCGGTCGACCTGTGCCGGCAGCCTGAGATAGGCAAGACACTCCACACCGGCCTCCACGGGGCTTGGCCCCATCAGGTTCGGAACTCGGTCACCGCAGCTTGGGAATGCGACCGCGCGGCTGGCGCGGGAATCGTCGATCGCCAGGACCGTCAAATCGTCCCGCGCCGTCCAGCCGTCACCTTCCAGATCCTCCAGCAGGTGGCGCAATCGATCGTCCAGCCGGGTCTCGGCCATCGACTCGATCATCTGGATCAGCCCGTCGACGCCGAGTTCGTCGCCGTCGTCGTGCTGGAACTCGGTCAGCCCGTCGGTGAAGATGTAGAACTCGCCGCCGTCGAGCTGCGCCACCATGGTTTCGCAATCCAGGTCGGCCAGCACCCCGAGCGGCGGCGCATCGGCGGGGAATTCCTCGTAGCTGCGGTCGGTCCGGCGCAGCAGCGGCGGCAGATGCCCGGCATTGGCGAACCGGATTTCCCCGGAGGCCGGCGAATAGACGCCGGCGACCATGGTGACGAACATGCCTCGGCCGCCGGTCTCGCGAAGCTCGCGATTGATCAGCGCCAGCAGGTGGGCCGGATCATCGAGCGCCTTGCCGAGGCAATGGAACAGGCTGGCGGTCTTGGCCATCAGCAGGGCGGCGTTGAGGCCCTTGCCGGAGACGTCGCCCAGCGCGAATCGGATTCGGCCGTCGGGAAGCGGGAAGAAGTCGAAGAAATCGCCCGAGACCTTCCGCGCCGGTCGATTGAGACCGATCATCGTTGGTCCGCCTTGATCGCCGCCGGGCAGCAGGTTGCGCTGGATCTCCGCCGCCAATTCTATGTCGCGATTCTGCGATTCGAACTCAGCATTGGAGGTCACCAGGTGGCCGTTGGCGAGCGCCAGCGCCGCCGCGGCGACGATCGCGTCCAGCTTTGATCGATCGGCGTCGGGCAGCGGCGTCGCATCGCTTCGCGTCAGCGCGACGGCGCCCAGCCTGCTGTCGCGATAGGACAACACCAGCGTCTCTAGACCCTCGCCCGGCATGCCCTTGGCCTGCAGCCACGGCACAAGGCCCTCTTCCAGCCAGGAAGCGACCGCGTCGGGCTCGATCGCAACCGCAAGCCCGGTCAGCGCCGTCGGCCCGGAACTCGCGCGGCAGACCATCTGGTTCTGCACCGGGTCCCAGAGCATCACCGCGCCTGATTCGGCGCCGCTGATGGTTCTGGCGCCTTCGAGAACGGTATCCGCGATCACCGTGGGCTCGGCGCTCTCGACGATCTGGCGCACCCATGACGCGATGTCGCGCGGCCTGCCGTCTTGCGGCGTGCCGCGTGTCTTGACCGAAATATCCCTTGCGGGACTCGCCATCGCCCACGCTCGCGGCGACCAGAATACGGCCGCTTTCGTCGACTGTCGGGCCGCGCCTTCGCCGGCGGTTCGCTCGATGCCGAATGCTGGTCGAGGCGCGGTTGGGTGCGGAATTGCTACCCAACCGCCGAGCCTAGGCCGGACCTCTCAAGCCTTTCTTAAAACCATCGCGCGTATCGGGGTCCCAAAGACAACTTTTCGCGCATTTCGCTGCGTTTCAGGCCTCGGTCGACAACCTGAAGTTTCAGCCCACCGGTCAATCCGCCCAGCAGCGGAGAACGACAGCAGGCGCGGCCTAGATCGAACGGATCAGCCCGCCATCCACGCGGACCACATGGCCGGTGATATAGCCGCCCGGAACACTGGCCAGGAACGCGGCCGTGCTGGCGAATTCCTCCACGGTGCCGTAGCGTCCCGCGGGAATGGCGGCCGCGGACGCGCGGCGGACCTCGTCGATCGGCTTGCCGTCCCGCTCGGCGACGCGGCCGTCGAGTTCGGCGACCCGTTCGGTGTCGATGCGTCCGGGGAGCATGACGTTCACCGTGATGCCGTCGGCGGCGACCTCGCCGGCCAATGTTTTGGAGAACGCAACCATGCTGGAGCGCAGCGTGTTGGAAACGCCCAGGGTCGGTATCGGCTGAACGACGCCGGACGAGGCGATCGTGATGACCCGGCCCCAATTCCTGGCGCGCATTGGCCCGACCGCCGCCTCCGTCAGCGTTATCAGACTCAGCACCATGGATTCGAAATGGCGGCGCCATTGATCCGCCGTCACGCCCAACGCGCCCGAGGGCGGCGGCCCGCCGCTGTTGTTGATCAGGATGTCCACGCCCTCGTTCGCGAGGTAGTCCGCAAGCGCGCCCACCGAGTCTTCCTGGCCGAGATCAAGTTGGCGGGGCAGGACGGTGACGCCATGATCGGCGTGCAAGGTCTTGGCATCCTCCTCAAGCCGCTCGATGTTGCGGGCGGCGGTGACAAGTTCGCATCCCTCGGCCGCCAGTACCCGTGCGATCCCGCGGCCAATGCCCCGCGACGCCCCCATCACCAGGGCGCGTTTGCCCGTCAATCCCAGATCCATCCCAAACCCTTTCGCCGGTAAGCCGTTCCGAACCCGGGTGATGGTACAGCGCGGACCGGACGATCCGCCAGCGCAGCCATCACCAATGGTCGATCAAGTGGACGAAGGACCCCATGACCGACCCGACCTGCAGACCCGCCGCCCCGAGATCGGTGCCGCAGGCATCCCGCGACGCGAACAGCGGAGCGACCCCGGACGGCGCGGAGGCGGTCGCGTAGTGGAACTCGTGGCCGCGATAGCGCCGCCCGACCCGGCCAAGCGGCCCTTCGGAGGCCAGCGCCAGGTCGCGATAGCCCAGCGACAGGCGCGGGCGATCGAAGGCGCTCTCCAAGGGCAGCAGCCCGGCCATGTTGTGCCGGACCGCGTCGGCATCGACGAGCGTCCGGCCCAACACCATGTAGCCGCCGCATTCGCCATAGATCACGGCACTCCGGTCAGCGGCCTCCCGGAGGCCCGCGAGGAACCGGCCGTTGCCGGCCAGGCGGCCGGCGTGCAGTTCGGGATAACCGCCGGGCAAAAAAACCGCATCCGATCGGGGATCCGGGGCCTGGTCGGCGAGCGGTGAGAACGGGATGACCTCCGCTCCGGCCCGGCGCCAGCCCTCCAGCACCGCGGGATAGGTGAAGGCGAAGGCCGTGTCCTGGGCGAGCGCGACGCGCTGCCCCGGCGGTGGCAGCATCTCACCGATTTCTTGCCCGACCATGCGCCGCCCGCCGGCCAGGGCAATCAGAGCCGGAACATCGACACTGGCCGCCACGCGATCCGCCGCCGACGCCAGGAAGCCCTCCAGATCCTCATGTTCGCAGGCCTGGACCAGTCCGAGATGGCGGTCCGGCAGCGCGAGTGTCGGGTCACGGGGCACGAAGCCCAGGATCGGGATGCCGAGATTCCGACAGGACTGTTCGAGCACGCGACGATGCCGGTCGCCGCCCACCCGATTGAATACGACGCCGGCCACGGTCACGTCCTCCCGGTGCCCGGCGAAGCCCGAGAGTGTTGCGGCGGCCGATGCCGCCTGACCACGCACGTCGATCACAAGCACCACCGGCCAGCCGGTCAACGCGGACAGGTCGGCGGTGGAGCCGGTCCCGTCCGGCGCGCCGTCGAACAAACCCATGACCCCTTCGCCGATCACGAGGTCCGACCCGGTCGCGCTCTGGCCGACCAGCGCCGCCACGGTCTCCGGGCGCATGGCCCAGCCATCGATGTTGAGGCAGGGGCGGCCGCTGGCGACGGCATGAAACACCGGATCGATGAAGTCCGGACCGACCTTCACCGAGGCCACGGCCCGGCCGGCGTCGCGCAGATGGCGCAACAGCGCCAGGGTCAGCGTCGTCTTGCCGCTGCCCGAGGCCGGCGCGGCGATCAGCAGGCCGGGCGCCGGCATTCAGCCTGCTTGCGACTGCGCGCGCGTCCCGAGCGGGTCCGGCTCGAGGGTCCGGCCGTCCTGGGCGCCCTGCCAGTCCAGGGCGGCGCGCAATCGCACAACCTCGCCGATGACGACCATGGCCGGCGGCTCGATGCCGGCGGTGAAGGCATCGTGGTGACAGTTCGACAGGGTCGTCTCCAACACCTTCTGCTCGGCCGTGGTGGCCTTGCTGACGATCGCGACCGGTTCATCCGGGCGGCGACCGGCGGCGACCAACCGGCCGGCAATCTCGGCCAGGTGCTTCATCGCCATGTAGAAGACCAGCACCGGCGACCCCTTGGCGATCGCCGGCCAGTCGAACTGGTCCGGCACGACGCCGGCGACATTGTGCCCGGTCAGGAAGGTGACGGCGGAGTTGGTGTCGCGATGGGTCAGAGGGATACCGGCATAGGCGAGCGCGCCGACGCCGGCTGAGATGCCCGGAATGATGCGAAACGGCACACCCGCCTCGACCAGGGTCAGGGCCTCCTCGCCGCCGCGGCCGAAGACGAACGGGTCGCCGCCCTTGAGCCGCAGCACGCGTTTGCCGGTGCGGGCCAGGCGAATCAGTCGCTGGCTGATATCCGCCTGGGTCGGAGAGGGCCGCCCGCCGCGCTTGCCGGCATATTCCAGCGTCGCGCCCGACGCCGCCAGCGACAGCGCCTCGGGGCTGACCAGGGCGTCGTACACGACGACGTCGGCGCTTCTCAGGCCGTGCAGCGCATGCAGGGTCAACAGGCCGGGATCACCGGGGCCGGCTCCCGCCAGCCACACCCAGCCCGGCGCAAACTCCGGGAGATCGAAGGTCAGCCTGTCCATCGCGGCCATTATCGGCCGCCGCCCGACGACCGCTAGCCAAAAAACGCCGCCCGGCGATAATGGGGCGTCATGAGCCATCGCCCGCAAGGACCGCTGCGCCGCGGCTGGACCACCGGCGCCTGCGCGACGGCGGCGACCCGGGCCGCCTACACCGCGCTGCTGACCGGCCGGTTCCCCGATCCGGTGGCGATCACCCTGCCCAAGGGCCAGACACCGAGCTTTCCGCTCGCCCGGGCGCGCTGCGACGAGACGGTTGCCGAGGCCGGGATCGTCAAGGACGCCGGAGACGATCCGGACGTGACCCATGGCGCCCTGATCCTGGCCCGGGTACGGCGCGGCGCCGACGGCAGCGGCGTCACCTTCCACGCCGGCGAGGGTGTCGGCACCGTGACCCGACCGGGTCTGGAACTCGCGGTCGGCGAGCCGGCGATCAACCCCGTACCCCGGCGCATGATGTGCGACACGGTGCGCGAAGTGGCCGAGGCCCACGACGATTCAGGCGATCTGGAGATCGAGATCGCCATCCCCGGCGGCGAGGAGATGGCGCGCACCACCCTGAACGGCCGCCTGGGGATCGTCGGAGGCCTGTCGGTTCTCGGCACCACCGGGATCGTCACCCCCTATTCCTGCTCGTCCTGGATCCACTCGATCCATCGCGGCGTCGACGTGGCCCGCGCCGCCGGCCTGGAGCATGCGGCGGCGGCCACCGGTTCGGTCTCGGAATCGGCGGTGCAGGCGCTCTACGGTCTGCCGGACATCGCGCTGCTGGACATGGGCGATTTCGCCGGCGGCCTGCTGAAATACCTGCGCCGGCACCCGATCCCGAAACTCACCATCGCCGGCGGGTTCGCCAAGCTGGCCAAGCTGGCCCAGGGGCATATGGACCTGCATTCCGGCCGCAGCCGACTCGACATGGCGGAACTGGCCGCCATGGCGACAGCGGCCGGCGCCGATGCCGACATCGCGAGCCGGATCGCCGCGGCCAACACCGGCCGCCATGCGCTCGACATCGCCGGCCAAGCCGGGATCCCGTTGGCCGATGCCGTCGCCGAGGCCGCGCGCCGGGTCGCCCAGGACGTCGCCGGCGACGCCAGCCGCCTGGAGGTCCTGGTGTTCGACCGCGCCGGCGCCATGATCGGCGCGAGCGAGGCTCGGATTGCCGTCTAGCCGTATCCTCCTTCTTGGCGGCACGGCCGAGGCGGCGCAGCTGGCCGGGTTGCTGGACGCCGACCCGGCCTTCGACCCGATCACCTCGCTGGCCGGCCGCACCGCGGATCCCGCAGCCGTTGCAGGTCAGCTGCGCATCGGCGGCTTCGGCGGCCTGGAAGCCCTGGCGCGCTACCTCGCCGACGAAGCCATCGAGGCGCTGGTGGACGCCACCCATCCCTTCGCACAGCGCATCACCGGCAATGCCGTTACGGCCTGCCAGGAGGCGGGCGTGCCCCGGCTCCGGTTGGAGCGGCCACCCTGGCGACGGCAACCCGGCGACGACTGGATGGAGGTCGACAGCGTGGTGGCTGCGGCGGAGGCCCTGGCCGGCTCCACACGGCGGGTCTTCCTGTCGATCGGCCGCCAGGACCTGGACGTCTTCAAGGCGCATCAGGACATCTGGTACCTGCTGCGGATGGTCGATCCGCCGGCCGACCCGATCCCCCTGCAGCACCACAATATCGTGCTGGCCCGCGGCCCGTTCGTCGAGGAGGCCGAGGCGGAGTTGCTGACGCGGCATCGGATCGACACGGTGGTCAGCCGCAACGCCGGAGGCGGCGCGACCTACGCGAAGATCGCCGCCGCCCGCCGGCTCGGCCTGCCGGTGATCATGATCGCCCGCCCGCCGACCCCTGCCGGACCCGTCGTCGACAGCGTCGAAGCGGCGATCGATTGGCTGAATGCCGTGCTCATGAAGCCGTGCGCACCGGCCGCAAAGGTTGATTAAAACAAACTTGCGCAATTTATACTAAATGCGTTATAATTGTTATTTCCAATGCAATCTATTGATCGACATAGGAGTCCATCATGCGGATTCCGATCCCCAGGCCGGGACCCCAGATAGCGCAGCCGCAGATCCAGCAATCACAGGGCACGGAGATGACCACCCTGTTGAAGGACAAGGCCAACGCGACCATGACCCTCAACAAGACTCAGCGGGCGGCCTTCGACAAGGAGATGCTGGCGGCGATGCGGGATTCGAAGCTCGCGCCGCGGTCAGACTCGGAAAGACTGATGGTGGCGGGAGTGGTTCCGGGCGCGCTTGGCGCTATGCAGCCCAGCGGTTCCGAAGTGCAGAGATTCTCGGAGAAGCTGAACACGGTCGGGGACGACGCGCAGCTGGCCAACGTGGACCTGCAGAACGCGCTGCAGAAACAGCAGCAGACCATGCAGATGATGTCCAACATCTCGAAGCAGCTGCACGACACCGCCATGGCGGTCATTCGCAAGATCGGCGGCTGACAGCCGGTTCTGGTCAGCGGGGCCGCAGCACATGCACGTGCCCCGGATGGTACAGACGGCTGTCATCGAACTCCGCTGATCCCAGGACCCGCCCGACCAGGATGAGGGCCGTCCGGGTGATCTTCGCCTCCCGCACCTTGCCGCGAATGTCGGCCAGATTGCCTTCGATGATTTGCTCATCCGGCCAGCTTGCGCGATAGACGACGGCGACCGGACAGTCGGCGCCGTAGTGCGGCGTCAGCGCCTCGACAACCTGCGCCAGATTGCGCACCGAGAGGTGGATCGCCAGTGTCGCACCGGATGCGCCGAGCGACGCCAGCTCCTCGCCCTCGGGCATGGCCGATGCCTTCATGGCGGTGCGGGTCAGGATCACCGTCTGGGCGATGCCGGGCAGCGTCAGTTCCCGCTTCAGGGCCGCCGCCGCCGCGGCATAGGCCGGAACGCCGGGCGTGATGTCGTAGGCGATGCCCAGAGCGTCGAGTCGTCGCATCTGCTCGGCGATCGCGCCATAGAGCGACGGGTCGCCGGAATGCACCCTGGCGACATCCAGACCATCGGTGTCGGCGGCCTCGATCTCGGCGATGATGGCGTCGAGGGTCATCGGCGCGGTGTCGAGCACCCGCGCACCGGCCGGGGCATAGGCCACGACCTCCGGCGGCACCAGCGAGCCGGCGTAGAGCACGACCGGGCATTTGGCGATCAGGTCGCGACCGCGGACGGTGATCAGATCCGCCGCGCCCGGCCCGGCGCCGATGAAATGCACCGTCATTCCGCGGCATCCTCGCGCTTGGCCGCATAGCCGCGCGGCGTGTACATCCACCGTCCGGTCGGCCCGTCGAGGGCGCGGCTCGCGCTCGATCCGACGAGCACGATGGTCAGCATGTCGACGGCGTCGGCGGACAGCGCCTCGAGCGGGATGACATCCACCGACTCGTCCTGCCGGCCAAGATTGCGGGCCAGCACGACGGGCGTGTCCGCCGGACGGTGGCCGGCCAGGATGTCCTTGGCGGCGGCCAGTTGATGGGTTCGGCGGCGCGACACCGGATTGTAGAGCGCGACGACGAAATCCCCCTCCGCCGCGGCCCGCAGCCGGCGTTCGATCACCGGCCAGGGTGTGAGCAGATCGGACAGGGAGACGGCGCAGAAATCATGCCCCAGCGGCGCGCCGACCCGTGCCGCCGCCGCCTGCAGGGCGGACAGTCCCGGCACCACGGCAATCTCGGCACGGCGCCAGTCCGGGCGCCCCTCGCCGTCGAGCAGCTCGAACACCAGCGCCGCCATGGCGTAGATGCCGGGATCGCCGGAGCACACCAGCGCCACCGACCGGCCCGCGGCCGCCAGATCCAGCGCCGCGCGGCAGCGGTTTTCCTCCTCCCCCAGGGCATAGTCATGCCGTGCCTTGCCGTCGGCCAACGGGCCGAGGAGATCGAGGTAGAGCCGATAACCGACGAGATCGGTCGCCGACCGGATGGCGGCATCGGCTTCGGGTGTCCGCCAATCCCCCGTGCCGGGACCCAGGCCGACAATACACAGCCGACCGCGCGGACGGCCGATTGCTGAGGGCTCCAGAATATGGGTCGCGCGGGCAATGGCGCAGGTGGCGCGCCGGCTCTTGGCCTTGGGCGCGATCAGCGCCCCGGTCGACCCGACCGCCGCCAGCGCCGCGCCCTCCGCGACGCCATGGCACCCGACCTCCCGGAACACCAGATCCGATGGCGTGCGCAGCCGCGGGGTCTCGGCCTCGAGGGTCGCCGCGTCGAAGAATCGCGCCGGCACGCCCAGCTGGTCGGCCACCGCATGGACGGCCGGTTCGTCCGCCTTGAGGTCGAGCGAAAAGACGCCGGCCACGGCGGCCTCCGCCAGCCCGTGCTCCGTGAGCGTTTCCCGGACCAGATCCAGCACCTCTTCCGGATCGGCACCGCGCTCGCAGCCGACGCCGACCGCCAGTTTCGCCGGGTGGTAGACGAGCCGGTCCGGCAGCGTCGGTTCACTCCGCTCGGTCACCAAAACGCTCAGCGTACCGTCCCGGGACAGCGGCAGGCCGCTGTCGCGCAGCCACGCCGCATCTCCGTCCAAACGAACCGTGGCGCCATCCAGGACCGCCGCGGTGAACGCCTTGATCGGCGCGGCATCCGCCAGCCGCCAACCCTCAGGCGGATCATCGAGCGCGACACCGAATCTGAGATCCCCGGCGGTGGTCACCGCCGCCACGCCGCCAAGCGCGTCGGCCAGCCGCCGCGCCAGGCGATTGCCGCCGCGATGGCCGCCCAGCAGCGGCACCACCGCCGATCCGTCCTCGGCAACCGCCACGACCGGGGGCTCGGCATGCTTGTCGGCCAGCAGCGGGGCCAGGGCGCGAACGAGTACCGCGGCGGAACAAAGACCGATGACCGGGCGGCCGGCGGCGAACAGATGGCGGATATGGTCAGGCGTTCGATCGAAGCGGACCGGAGCACCCGGCACGCGCCTGGCCAGACCGTGAATCTCGGCGCCCGGCAGTTCCGCGACAATTCGCTCCGCGAGGTCGAGCCCGGCGGCCGTCAGCACGATGACAACCGGAGTCGCTTCTATCGCCATGCCTCGCCCCGCCGATGCACCAGGATCATGGAGAAATACGGCACCGCTTCCGGCGCGACCGCGTCGAGCGGCAGGACGGTCTGATCCTCCATCGTGGCATGTTGGATGTAGCGTGCCTTCGCCGCCAGCCCGAGAGAGTCGAGCACGTCGCGCACCTTTGCGAAGTGCCGGCCGACCTTGATGAGGGCGACGGCGTCCGCATCGGCCAGCCGCTGCGACAGGGTCTCCGCCGGGAGGGTCGCCGGCACCACGGTCAGCACGTCGTTCCGCGCCGCCAGGGGCGCGTCGAGGGCGGCGGCGCAGGCCGTCAGCGACGATACGCCGGGCACGACCTCGACCCGGAACTCCGCCGCCATGCGCCCGAACAGATACATGAAGGACCCATAGAAGAACGGGTCCCCCTCGCAGAGCACCGCCACGTCCCGGCCGGCGCCGAGGTGCTCGCCGATCTCCGCGGCGGCCCAATCATAGACGTCCTGCGCCGGAAACCGGCTCGCCACCATCGGCATGCGGATGGCGATCTCATGCTGCCCGCCCGGCAGGTGCGGCGCGACGATCGCGCGCGCCAGGCTGTCGCCCTGTTCCGGTGCGGGATAGGCGATCACCGGCGCGGCCCGCAGCAGCCGCAGAGCCTTGACGGTGATCAGTTCGGGATCACCGGGACCGACGCCGAGGCCGTAGAGGATTCCAGGAGCGCCACCAGCCATCAGCGTTTCACCACCGCCCATTGCGTCACCGGCATCAGCGACCGCCAGCCGTGGAAGGGGCCGACCGGCTCGGCGCGGGATACCGCGATGCGGGTCAGGGCGCCGCCATGGCCGGCGTGCAGCCGCAGAAGCTCGGCCTCGCCTTCCAGCGTGACGATGTTGGCAACCAGCCGGCCGCCGGGCTTCAAGGCGTCCCAGCAATGCTCGAAGAGGCCCGCGGTGCTGAGCCCGCCGCCGATGAAGACCGCGTCGGGGCGATCCAATCCGCCAAGCGCTTCCGGCGCGGCGCCTTCGACCACCGTCAGGCGCGGCGTGCCCAGGGCCGCGGCGTTTTCCGCGATCAGGGCGACCCGGTCCGCGTCGCGCTCGACGGCGATCGCCTCGGCATGAGTCGCCGCCCGCATCCACTCGATTCCGATCGACCCGCAACCGGCACCCACGTCCCAGAGGCGCTGGCCGGGGACCGGCGCCAGCGCCGCCAGCGTGGCGCTGCGCACCTCGCGCTTGGTCAGCTGGCCATCATGACGATAGGCCTCGTCCGGCAACCCGGGCACGCTGGGCAGCAGCGCTGCGTCCGGCCCCGCGACGCATTCGATCGCCAGGGTGTTGAGATCGGCGCATGTCCGATCGCCCCATTCGGCGGCCGTCGCCGTCACCGTGTTCTCGCCGGTTCCGCCGAGATGCTCCAGCGCCGTCATGCGGCTGCCGCCATACCCCTTGGCCTCGAGCAATTCCGCCGCCCGCCGGGGGGTCTCACCATTCTCGGTCAGCGCCAGCAGGCGGACTCCGGGGGCCAGGTGGGCCGCCAGCGTCTCGAGCGGGCGGCCGTGCAGGGTCAAAGTCTCGACATCGGGCAGCGACCAGCCGAGCCGGGCACAGGCCAGGCTGAAGGCCGAGGGTGCCGGGACCACCGCGATCTCGTCGCGATCGAACCACCGGTGAAACTTGGCTCCGATGCCGTAGCAGAGCGGATCGCCGGTCGCCAGCACGCAGACCGGCCGGCCGCGCCGCGCCTCGAGCAGGGAGCGGATGTCCGAGAGCGGGGTCGGCCACCGGATCCGCTCGCGCCCATCCTCCGGCACCATGGCGAGATGCCGGGCACCGCCGACCAGCACCTCCGCCCCGTCGACCAGCGCCCGGGCCGCCGGCGACAGCCCGTCCAGGCCGTCATCACCGATCCCGACAATGCGCAGCCAGCGGGTCACGGCCCGTCGCCCGCCAATGCGTTGACCGCGGCGGCGGCCATGGCGCTGCCGCCACGCCGTCCGCGCAGGGTGAGATGAGGCACGCCGCGAGATTGCGCGATCAGGGCCTCCTTCGACTCCGCCGCGCCGACGAAACCGACCGGGAATGCGAGGATCACGGCCGGCGGCGGCGCCCCCTCGGCCAGCAGTTCGAGTAGGCGAAAGAGCGCCGTCGGCGCGTTGCCGATGGCGACGACGGCGCCGTCCAGATGGTCGGCCCAGAGCTCGACAGCGGCGGCCGACCGTGTCGTGCCCGCTTGCGCGGCCCGATCCCCCACCCGCGGATCGTCCAGCGTGCAGATCACCGGGTTGTCCGACGGCAACCGGGCCTGGATGACGCCATCGGCCACCATTCGGGCATCCACCAGGATCGCCGCCCCGCGGGCGAGGGCCCGGCGCCCGGCCCCGGCTGGATCGCCCGCCCAGGCGAGGTCGCGCACCAGATCCGGCATGCCGCAGGAATGGATCAGGCGAACGGCCAGTCCTTCAAGCGCCTCGGGGATTGAGGAGAGGTCGGCCTCGGCGCGGACGATGGCAAAGGACCGGCGGTAGATCTCGGCCGGGTCCCGGATGTAGTCCGGCAGGGCATCTGTCGACCGCTCCGTCAATCCCCCGCCGCCTGTTTCTTCATGCTGACCGGACCATGCGGATGATCCGCATGCGGATAGGGAAAATGGGTGTGCGTGTGGCCGTGATCGTGGTCGTGGTCGTGGTGATGGTGATGGTGATGACCATGGCCATGAGCGTGGTCGTGATGATGGTCATGCTCCGCCGCCTCGCCCGTCCCGATGCCCTCCACGTGATGGTGGTGGCTTTCCTGCGGCAGCCCGACCTCGGCCTCGAAACCCAGCACCTGGGCGCGGTACTTGCAGAGCTGGCAGTTCATCACGCCGGTGCCGGACAGGATCTCGGCGACCCGGTCCGTGAAGGCTTCGATCACCATCGGGTGGTCGTTCAGGTATCCCGCCTTGACGAACTGGATGTCCGGATGCCGGGCCGCGACCTGATCCACGTAATCGTAGATGCGCCGCACCAGGATGCCGGTGAACAGGAAGTACGGGAACACGATGATGCGCCGATAGCCGAGGCGCGCGGCGTGTTCCAGCCCCGGCTCCACCAGCGGGAAGGTCACCCCGGAATAGCAGGTCTCGCCCCAGCCGTAGCCGAGGCCCTCCCACAGCATGCGCATGACCTTGGCGATGTTGGAATTGGCGTCCGGGTCCGAGGTGCCGCGCCCGACAACCATGAGCAGCGTGTCGTGTCGCGAGACCGCCACGGTGGCATTCGCTTCGGCCTCCGCCTGCTCGACCCGGTCGCCGGCCGCCTTCAGCAGCTTCGGATCGATACCGAGATCGCGGCCGTAGCGGATCTCGATGCCGTCATTCTGGGCCTGGTAGGTGTTGAGGACAGACGGGATGTCGTTCTTGGCATGGCCGGCGGCCATCAGCATGCCGGGGATCGCCAGCACCTGCTCGACGCCGCGGTCGCGCAACCCGTCCAGCCCGTCGCGGATGATCGGCGTGGCGAATTCCAGGAACCCGCGATCGAAGTCGTATTGCGGCATGCGCGCGGCCAACCTGTCCGCGACGGCCAGGAATTCCCGCACCGCGCCTTCGTCGCGGCTGCCGTGGCCGCACATCATCACGCCGATCTTGCCCATTACCGTCCCCGAACCCTCTCGCTGATCGCCCTTTATCGCCGTTCCCCACCGGCGGCAAAAGCATTATTGCTGCCGGGATGATGTCCGCAGCCGATCCCGACTGATGCCCCTGCCCTGGCTCTTGGACTCCGGCCATCCGGTCCCGACTGCCCTGATCTTATTGCTGGCACTCGCCATCGACGGCGCTGTCGGCGACCCGAATCGGCTGTACCGCGTCATCCCGCACCCGGTGGTCCTGATCGGCCGGCTGGTGGCAGCCGGGGACCGGCTGCTGAACCGGCCGGGTATGGCGCCTGCTGGTCTCATCCTGCTGGGAGCGGTGCTGACGGCTGCCGTCGTGCTGCTGAGCGCCGCGATCGGCTGGATCCTGTCGGCCGGCGTTCGCACGATCCCGGGCGGCTGGCTGGTCGAGGCGGTGCTGGCCAGCACGCTGATCGCCTTTCGCGGCCTCTTCGACCACGTCCACGCCGTGGCCGACGGACTGGATACCGGTGTCGCCGAAGGCCGGGCCGCCGTCGCCCATATCGTCGGCCGCGACCCGGCGAGCCTGGACGAGGCCGGCATCGCCCGGGCGGCGATCGAATCCGCCGCGGAGAACTTCTCCGACGGCGTGGTTGCGCCAGTGTTCTGGTGCGCGCTGCTCGGCTTGCCCGGCCTTGCCGCCTACAAGGCGGTCAACACGCTCGACAGCATGGTCGGCCATCGGACCGAGCGATACGCGCGGTTCGGCACGGTGGCGGCGCGGCTCGACGATGCCGCGAACTGGCTGCCGGCCCGCCTCGCCGGGCTGACGATCTCGCTCGGCGCGCTGCTGATTCGCGGCGCCAATGCCGCGCACGCCGTCGCGACCATGCGCCGCGACGCCAGACACCATCGCTCGCCCAATGCTGGCTGGCCCGAGGCGGCCATGGCCGGCGCGCTGGGATTGGCCCTGGCCGGCCCCCGGCGCTATGGCGACCGCGTGGTGGACGACCGGTGGATCGGTGATGGCCGCAAGGCCCTGGATTCCGGTGACATCCGTGTGGCGCTCCGCCTGTACCTTGCATCCGGAGCGATGCTCGCCGCGCCGGTCGCTCTCTGGCTCGCGGTCATGGGCATGTCCCGCCTGTGAATCCGAGGCCGCGCCGATCCCGCAGCCAAGTTTAACCGTCAATTAACCATACGGGGCGAGCATTGTCGGAGGTGACATGGAAAGGATGGGCCCC
>JAAUYH010215817.1_pt1 | contig 27040 bp, 23 predicted proteins | sample 7278061 | NCBI WGS metagenome assembly JAAUYH01 (sample SAMN14350203, study PRJNA611818) | marine sediment metagenome | isolation source: surface marine sediment (0.6m) | place: French Polynesia: Moorea | collected 2018-08
AGCCGCGAATTCCGTCCGTTCATTACCGGCGACGTTCTCGATGACTCGCTCGTGCCCGCGCTGGGCCTGCGCCGCCCAGGCGATATCATCAACGGCGCGACCCTCGCCGGGTTCAACGTGACGCTGACCGAGGCCAGCCCCTTCCCGGTGTTCGATGCAGCGCTGGAGATCTACGCCGGATATGGCCTGCTGCGCTGGCTGCCCGCCGACACGCTGACGATCGAAGCGGGCCTGCGCTACGAAGAAGCGACGCAAACGGTCGATCTCGACCAGTCGATCTTCAACACGCCGATTGCAGGCGCAACGCCGACCAATCTCAACAACGATTACCTGCTGCCCAGCGGTACGATCACCTGGGAGCCGATCGACGATCTCCAGCTGCGTCTGTCGGCCTCGCAGACCATCGCGCGGCCGCAGTTTCGCGAACTGGTCGAGCAGACTTATTTCGACCCGGAATCCAACCGCCGTTTCCGCGGCAACCCGTTCCTCGATGACAGCGAGCTGATCAATGTCGAAGCGCGCGCCGAATACTATTTCGGCGGGCCGAACCGGATCAGCGTTGCCGGGTTCTACAAGGAAATCGACAACCCGATCGAGAACACGCTTGTGTCGGCTTCGGGACAGGTCCTGACCAGCTTTGCCAACGCTCCGGCGGCGGAGCTTTACGGCGCCGAAATCGATCTCGTCTACGGCATCGATCTGTATGGGCTTGGCGGCACGTTCTTCGAAACGAAGCAGCTGCTGTTCCTCGCCAACTACACCTACACGCAATCGGAAATCTCGGTTGCGGCGGGCGACATAGCCCCCGTCCCGGGCAACCCGACCCAGGCGGCTGACCAGCTGTTCGACGATGGTGCGCCGCTCGTCGGCCAATCCGATCACGTCGCCAACTTCTCGATTGGGATCGAGGACACCGAAAAGACCCAGCAGCTTTCGGTGCTGCTCAACTACGCCAGCGAACGCGTGACCTCCCGTGGCGGCGCCTTACCCGACGTGGTCGAAGATCCTGGCCTCTCGGTCGATATCGTTGCCCGCACCGAGCTGGACCTGATCGGGGAAGGCGTCGAGCTCAGTCTCGAAGCGCGCAACATCTTTGGCCGAGACAATTTCGAGTTCCAGCAGCTCGGCGCGAACCGGATCGAAATCAACACGTTTGAAGTGGGAACATCGTTCTCGTTCGGCGTGAAGGTCGAGTTCTGAGCCTTGGTTTTCGCAGCCCAGCCGGGCTGCGACCTCCTCGCTCACGCGGCCTGAAGGCCGCCTAGCTGCGGACGGCCAGTCGGCCTCGCAGGCCGCTTCGCGCCCCGTTCCCTGGGCCAAGGGGCCGCTCCAAATATGGAGCGGCCCTTTCCGCTTTGGCAGCCGAACTATCAGTTGAGATCGAACACATAACCCATCGATCGCACGGTGCGCAGCGGATTGCCTCCGCCTGCTGCCTTGATCGCGCGGCGCAGGCGGCCGATCCACACGTCGACCGTTCGCTCGTCGATAGGCGGTTCGCGTTTGCCCAGGCCGCCGATCAGATCTTCGCGGCTGAGTACCTGGTTCGGGTTTTCGGCAAAGAACCGCAGCAGGCGAAACTCGTTGGGTCTGAGGTCGATCGGTTCTCCGTTCCAGCGCGCCTGCAGCGCCGCCATATCGATCGACAGGTCGCCGATTTCGAGCTTTCGCGCGGCCGGCCGCTCTGCGTGGCGCGATTGCAAGGCGAGCACGCGGTCGAGCACGGATGTGCGGTCGAGTGGTCCCACGACATAATCGTCGGCGCCGGCCTTCAAGGCGCGGCGACGATCCTCCGGGTCGTCCTCTTCCAGGACCATAGTGATGTGCGCATCGCGTGTGCGCGGATCGGCGCGCAAGCGGCGGCACATTTCAAGGCCAGCAAGATCCTCCATCACCCAGTCGACGAAGGCCCACATAGGCCCCTCGACAAGTCGCTTTGGACCTTCGGGGCCGAGCCGATCGAAGGTGAAGCGACGTTGGTCGTGGACGAAGTCTTCAACGCTCTCACCAAGATCGTTCGTGAGGAAGATGTTGATTACGTCCATGCGCCCCCCGCTCGGTTGCAGGGGAGGATTGACCAAGGTCTGTGACGCGTTCGTGACGGGTTTTTGACCAACTCTATCGGGCTGTCACATTAGCCGCTCTTAACCGTAACCCGATCCATCGGCGGCAACGGCATGCCCATGCCGGTCGGCTGTTTCGGGCGATAGGAAGACTCCAGCAAGGAGAGCTCTTCTGCGGACAGTTCGAGATCGAGCGCGGCCACCGCGGCCTCGATGTGGTGCGGTCTGGTCGCACCGATGATCGGGGCGGTCATGGCGGGCTTGGTGAAGTGCCACGCCAGAGCAAGGCTCGCCATCGCATCGCCGCGCTGTTCGGCAAGGTCGGCAAGGGCCGCGATTATCGCACCGTCGGCCTCGTCTTCATCCTTGTACAGCATCTTGCCGACACCGTCGGTTTCGCTGCGAACCGTCTGCTCCCCCAGCGGCCTCGCAAGGCGCCCGCGTGCGAGTGGGCTCCACGGGATAACGCCGACCCCCTCGTCTTCGCATAGCGGAAGCATTTCGCGCTCTTCTTCGCGGTAAAGCAGGTTCAATTGATTCTGCATCGATATGAATGGGGTCCAGCCGTTGGCGCGCGCCGTCTCCTGCGCCTTGGCAAACTGCCAAGCATACATCGAACTCGCCCCGATATAGCGCGCTTTGCCCGCCTTCACGATGTCGTGCAGCGCTTCCATGGTCTCTTCGATCGGCGTCACATCGTCCCAGCGATGGATTTGGAACAGGTCGACATAGTCCATGCCCATCCGAGCGAGACTGTCCTCCACCGCCTGCATCAGGGCCTTGCGCGAATTGCCACCCGCGTTTGGGGCCTGCCGCCACGGGAAGTACGCCTTGGTCGCGACCACGATCTCGTCGCGCATCGCCATCTCGCCCAGCAGCTTGCCCGTCATCTCCTCCGAGGTGCCGCCCGAATAGACATTGGCGGTGTCAAAGAAGTTGATCCCCGCTTCCAGCGCGGCGCGGAAGAATGGGCGGCTCTCCTCCTCGCCCAGCAGCCAGTCACCATGCCATCCCTTGGTGGTGTCACCATAGGACATGCAGCCAAGGCACAGGCGCGATACCATCAGGCCGGAATTGCCAAGGGAGGCGTACTTCATGGTGATTTCCTCTCCAACACTGCGATCCAGCGTTTACAGTGACTTAGTCGAGACATGGACCGCATGTTACACGGTCCTAAGGGGAAAATTCTTGGAGACTGCAATAGCAGGAAGAAAGCTGCATTCCAGCGAGTTCCAATCACAGGGTGGGCCGGTTTCGATCATGCCACTCCGCTACACCGGAAAGCCACAGTAGGAAATCCAAGGTCAGCTTTTGCGGCTTCGATTGTCGGCTGACGAGGTCGCCAATTGGTGGTTAAGGCGGACATTGAGTACACCAACTCAATGTCCGCCCTCGCAAGTTAGAAACCAAACGCGACACCCACGCGACCGCCGGTGCTGTCGGGGGCGGTTGAGCCGGCCACGCCGGCCGAGATGTAGACCCGCTCAGACACCCGCGCCGCGATCGATCCGGCAAAGCCCTGCTCGCCCTGGTAGGTCGAGGCATTGAGGCTGAATGAGATCGTGCTGTCGGGCACCACCATCTGGCCACCAAGCGCCATCGACGCCGCGATCCCGCCGGTCAGGCGCTCGTCGACATCCTGCAGCTGGAACTCCAGCCCGCTCACCCGGCCATCGAGCGCCAGAACGCTGTTTTCGAGCTGCCCGAACTGAGCCTCGCTCACCTGCGACAAGGCATTGAGCGAGGTGCGGACATTCTCGACCGAGGCGGCGGTAGCGACCGAAGTCGTGCCGAGCGTGCCGCTTCCGTCGACCGTCACCACGTCGACTGGGCCGACCTGCGCCGCGGTGCTCGCGGCAATGTCGCCGATCCGCACCGAACTGCCTGCGCCACCTAGAGTGACCTGGTTGGCCGCGGTGGTGGTCGCGCCGGTGCCGATTGCGGTCGAAGCCGTCTGCGCCGCCACTGCATCGCGACCGAGTGCGGTCGAGCGCTCGCCGCTTGCCTGCGATCCCTGACCCACAGCCACCGCGCCGGTGGCCGAGGCCGCGCTCGACGAACCGAATGCGAGTGAAGAGGGGCCGCTGGCATTGGCAAAGGATCCAATCGCGGTAGCGTTGGCCCCGCTCGAGTTCGCGAGCGCGCCCAGCGCGAAGGACAACCCTCCGCTCGCCTGCGCATCCGCACCGATCGCCAGCGAAAAATCGCCCACCGCGCTCGCCCCCGCGCTGTCGCCATCGATTGGCGCATCCCCGCCAATTGCAATCGCACCGGCGCCCGTAGCCGTTGTCAGCGTCCCGAAGGCCAGCGTATTTTCGCCCGTAGCCACCGCACCCGATCCGATGGAGGTCGCCCCGGTGCCGGTGGCCCCTGCGCCAGAGCCGAACGCAATCGCGCTTGCCTGGGTGGCGACGGCGTCGGCACCGAGAGCTATTGCGCCCGATCCGGTCGCTTGCGCGCCGTCGCTGTCGCCATCCGAACTGTCGCCACCGATAGCGATAGCGCCAGCGACAGTCGCATCGCTGTCTCGACCAATCGAAACGCTGTTCGTGCCGCCAGATTGCGCGTTGTTACCAAGCGCAATTGCGCCCGAAGCGGTGGTGTCCGAGAATGCTCCGATGGATACGCTGTTGCTGGCGCCTGCAGTCGCAGCAGAACGGCCAATCGCAATGGCATCGCCCGCAGAGGCATTGGCTTGTCGCCCCAGCGAAATTGCACCGATCGCGGTTGCCTGAGCGTCGGTGCCAACCGCGACCGCAGCAGTGCTCGTTGCATCGCTGTTCTGACCGATTGCAAGCGCTTCGCTGGCACTGGAAATCGCCAATCGACCAAAGGCTGTGCCGAAAGCGGCGGCCTGCGCACCCGCACCGATGGCGGTCGCATCCTCGCCATTTGCCGCCGCATCCCCGCCGACGGCCGTCGAGTTGTTGCCCGACGCTATCGAGCCTTGCGACCCGCCATCGGTTCCGTCCGCCCCGATTGCGACGGAGTTGGTGCCGGTAGCATCGCTGTTCGAACCGATCGCAATCGAACTGGCACCACTGGCAAGCGCCGAACTGCCAAGCGCCATCGCATTGCTGGCCGTGCCGGTGCTCGCCCCGACGCCGCACGCCAGCGAGGTATCGTCGTTGTTCGAAGCTGCCCCGCCATCATTGTCTGTTCCCGCGTCGACGATCCCGTCATCGTCGCGGTCGAGCAGACAGTCGTCGGCTTGCGCGCGTTCGGCCGGCACAAGGAATGTGGTGGCAGTAGCGCCCAATACGAGCGCGGTCGAAAACAGCAGTCTGTTCTTCATGAAATTCCCTTTCATTCATGATGAAAGGGGCGGTCAGAATGCGACCCGACCTCGTGGCAGTTGCCATGGGTTCGGATGCGTCTGACCAATCCCCTTCCCGTTCCAAAGCCCTGATGGCGGAAAGGAGAATAGCGGGAGGCGGGCTGATTGGCTTGCCCAAAGATCGAGAGAAAGGGCGCGCGACGCTTTTGCACATGATCGTGCCATGAGTCCTGCAATGCCAGTCTTTCAACGGGAGCCAAGCCCACCAGATGAGGAAGTGGGCCCGGACGAATAGGGCGCCCGATACGGTGCTCCATATTCACGGTTCACCATACTTGCGCGCATTGTCCGCTTTTGCGTGATCAGCAGAATGGCGGAAAGGAGAGGTGACCGACAAATTGCGTCACCCTCACTTCTGTCAACTCAGCGTCAGCCCGCCATCGACCACCAACGTCTGTCCCGTGACGTAGCTTGCCAAAGGCGACGCGAGGAACAGCGCGGCCCCGGCCATATCTTCGGGCGTACCCATGCGCCGCAGCGGGATCGACTTGAGCGCCCCTTCGCGGCGTTCCGGATGCTCGGTCGTGACGGTGGTGAGCTTGGTTGGGACCAATCCGGGCGCGATGCCGTTGACCCGTATGCCATCGCGCGCCCAGGCTTCGCCCAGCGTTTTGACGAGGCTGGCTGCGCCGGCCTTCGAGGCGGCATAGGCAGGCGTACCGATGGTCGATTTGAACGCCGCGACCGAAGAAACGACGATCATCGATCCAGCGCTTTCGGCAAGCGCCAAATGAAAAGCGCGGGCGCAATCCATCACAGAATTGAGATTGACGTCGACCACCGCGTCCCAGCCTTCGCGCTCGAATTCCTGCCGGCCGTAACGAACCACGCCCTGGCTCAGCACCAGCACATCGACCGCGCCGATCGCGCCCGCCAGCGCATTCGCAGCCTCGCGGTCGGTCACGTCGAGCTTGTGGTAGTTCAGCCCGGTGAAATCGCTGTCTTCGGCTTCGAGATAGTCGCCTGCATCCGGGCGCGTTCCGGTGACGTGGACCGAAGCCCCGCGCGCTCTGAACCCGTGTGCAATCCCATTGCCGATCCCGCTCGACCCGCCGATCACGAGCACGGTCCTACCTGAAAAATCGAGTGGGTCGTTCACGTCGGATCTCCCCTCAGATCTCGCGGCTGATCACTTCCTTCATGATCTCGCTGGTGCCGCCATAGATGCGCTGCACGCGCGCGTCGCGCCACAGGCGGGCGATGGCGTATTCGTTCATGTAGCCCGCGCCGCCATGCAGTTGCAGGCAGGCGTCGACCATCTCCCACTGCATCTCGGTGTGCCACAGCTTCGCCGAAGACGCTTCGCCGGTGGTCAGCTCTCCGCGCAGGTGGCGCGAAATCGCCCAGTCTAGATGCGCCCAGCCGACCTGCAATTTCGCCTGCAAGTCCGCCAGCGTGAACTTGGTGTTCTGGAATTCGAACACGGTGCGCCCGAACGCTTTGCGCTCCTTCACGAAATTCACCGCTTCGTCGAAGGCGCGCTGCGCCCCGCCCTGCGCGGTGACGGCGATGGAGAGGCGCTCCTGCGGCAGCTCTTCCATCAGGTGGACGAACCCGCGCCCTTCACCGCCGAGAATGTTGGTCTTGGGTACTCGGCAATCCTGGAAGAACAGTTCGGACGTGTCGGCTGAATGCTGCCCGATCTTGTCGAGGTTGCGGCCCTTCTCGAAGCCCGGCGTATCGGCGTCGACCAGCACCAACGAGGTGCCTTTCGCGCCTTGGGAGGGATCGGTCTTGGCCACCACGATCACGCAATCGGCGTTCTGGCCGTTGGTGATGTAGGTCTTAGATCCGTTGATCACGAGGTGGTTGCCATCCTCGATCGCGGTCGTCCGTACGCCCTGAAGGTCGCTGCCCGCGCCCGGCTCCGTCATCGCGATAGCGGTGATGATGTCGCCCGAGATCATGCCGGGCAGGTACTTTTCCTTCTGCTCGGGGCTGCCGAGCCGTTCGAAATAGTTGACCGTGATGTCGTTCTGCAACGTGAATCCCGCCGAGGTTCCGAGATAAGACAGCTCTTCGGCGATCACGCAGTTGAAGCCGAAATCGAGCCCCAGCCCGCCATTCTCTTCCTTGACGGTGGGGCACAGCATACCCGCTTCGCCAAGCGCCTTCCATGCCTTCTTGGGGACGATGCCCTCTTCCTCGTGCTGGTCGAGATAGGGCTCCATATGCTCGGCCAGCACTTTGCGGACGGTGTCGCGAAACGCCTCGTGATCTTCGTTATAGGCGGTGCGATGGGCGGTGTTCAGCATCAAGCTCTCTCTTCCGGAAACAGGTTTCGTTCTGGAACCTGTTCAAGCGCGGTGGGACGGCCCGGTCAAGCTCGAATCAGACAGGAATAAGGGCGCGCCATAACGCCTGCACAGATGGCGACTGCGCGATCGGTTGCATGATGAAGAGCGCCGCGTTCGCTCCAACCGCGATCCACGTCGCGGGATGACGCAGCTTGCCGAGACGCCACGCAAACAGCAGGCAAAGGCCGATGATAATCGCCTGACAGATATAGACCGGGATAGTGAGCACGCTGGTGAGATCGACGCTGAACCCGTGGATCGCAAACCACACCCCTTGCAACCCCCGCCCCAGCGCCGGCATCATCAGCAGGAATGCGGTCGAGGCCATCCACCATGCGTGGTCCTCGATCGACTTGCGTTTCACGATGGCCATGACGATTGCAATCACGAAGCCGGTGATCAGGATCATCTCCATCATCATGACCTGGAAGAAGAACCACTCGGTGAAGGGTCCGATCTCGCCGGCGTTATCGCGCGCGAAGTTCGCATAGAAGATATCGCGATTGAGCTGCGCGACCGACAGGAACACCATGGCTCCCGCGAGCAGCAGACCGAACATGCCCCACGTCCGGTGCGCGGCCATGCTGCCCCTCGCAAACAGCCAGGGCTGGGATATGAGGAAGGCAAACCACAGGGTCGCATTCCAGTAGTGGATGTGAACCGCCAGCGTGTTGCGGGTGAAATCGCCCCAATAGTCGACAAAGATTCCCGCCTGGATGACGACCATCGGAATGGTCATCCATTTCCACAGCGTCTTGTATTGCTCCATGATCCTCGCGCCCCTCAACGCTGGATCAGGCTTTAGCAGATTTTGGCTACGCTAGGTCAGCGCCATTTCCTGAACTTCTTCGGACGCAGTCGGAATCTCGCTATCCCTCTAGAGGCACCGTGGCCTCTTCCTTCATCAAACAGATTCCTCCGTGCCATAGAAGCCGTAGATTCGCCTCGCCGCACTGCTTGATCGATGCGCTCCTTGCACCGACGCCGAAGCCAGAGCTCCGTTCCGCAAGCGGGCAGTTGGCAGTACACCTTGCTCCATCCCCGACGACTTGGATTTGTCGACCCATTTGACCTTCTTCTCAGATGCCGCAGTCGGGAAATGTACACTTGGACATGTGCAACCGCCAGTCCCCCTCGAGCTCGCGCCCCTGCACCGAGTTCATGCTGCCGACGAAACTGAAATTCCGGGCTGGAAGCAGTTGTGCTCAAGTGGGTCTACCCCACGAACGCCCGCTCGATCACGAACTGGCCGGGCTTGTTGTTGGCGCCCTCTTCGAAGCCGCGGCGTTCGAGATCCGCGGCGTGGTCCTTGATCATCGCCATCGATCCACACAGCATCACACGGTCGTCTTCAGGGACGAAGCGTTGCGGGCCTTTTGACTGCTCAAACAGGCGACCGTCGTCGATCAGGGTCTGGATGCGGCCCTGGGTGCGAAAACTCTCGCGGGTGACAGTCGGGACATAAATGAAGCGCTCGCGATCTTCGTCTTCGAGCAGCGGATCGCCTTCGAGCTTGCTTTCCAGCAACTCGCGATAGGCGAGGTCTTCGACATGGCGAACCGAGTGGACGACGATCACTTCGTCGAACATCGCATAGACTTCGGGGTCGCGGGCGAGGCTCATGAAAGGCGCAAGGCCGGTCCCGGTCGAGAGCATGAAAAGCCGCTTGCCCGGCAGCAAAGCGTCGGTGACGAGCGTGCCGGTCGGCTTCTTGCCGAGATAGATCGGATCGCCGACCTGGATGTGCTGGAGCCGCGATGTCAGCGGTCCGTCCTGCACCTTGATCGAGAGAAACTCGAGCTCCTCGTCGTAGCTCGGGCTGGCTACCGAATAGGCGCGCAGCAGCGGCTTGCCGTTTTCCTGCGGCAGGCCGATCATCACGAACTCGCCCGAACGGAAGCGGAAACTCGCCGGGCGCGTCATCTTGAGGCTGAACAGCTCGTCGTTCCAGTGATGGACATGCCTGATCGTCTCGACGGTCAACGCGGCGCTTTCCTGGAACTGGTCGCGGTCAAGGATGGGCTGGTTCACGGATAAGCCTCAAGAATTGGACAAGGTGCGCAGGTCTGCGCGATTGGCGGCGCAAATGGACGTTTCGCCGCGCCGCTTCAAGGTAGTTTAGTGATAAGGGTTGAAAGCGCGCCTTGATCCATCGCAAGCGGCGAGCCGGCCCCAACCGTATCAGTTCCACCCCGCCCGATCGAATATCTGCACGGCCTGCGCCTGATTGCGCCCGATCTCCGACGCATTGAGCGTATCGGGTTTGAAGGTTCCCAATTGTTCGACCGCCGAATTGGCCTCAAGACCATCGACCGCCGGATATTCGTTGTTGCCGTCGGCGAAATAGCGCTGCGCGCTTTCCGAAGTAAGGTACTCCAGGAACTTGATCGCGTTTTCGCGATTGGGAGAGGTCTTCACCAGGCCCGCGCCGCTGACATTGATATGCGTGCCGTTGCCGTCCTGATCGGGGAAGATCACGCCGAGCGCATCGAAGATCGCCTTCTGCTCGTCGTCGCCACCGGCAAAGCGGGCGAGATAGTAGGAATTGACCACGGCGATCCGGCATTCTCCCGATGCCACCGCTTCGATCTGCGCGGTGTCATTGCCCTGAGGGTCGCGCGAAAAATTGGCGACCACGCCCGTTGCCCACGCCTCGGCCGCTTCGGCGCCGTTATGGGCGATCATGCTGGAAAGCAGCGAGATGTTGTAAATGTTGGACGAAGAGCGAATGCAGATGTCGCCGCGCCATGCCGGGTCGGCGAGATCGGCGTAATCCTCCAACCCTTCGGGCACGCCGGCCGACTTGTTGTAGATGATCACACGCGCGCGGGTCGACAGGCCGAACCAAAGGCCGTCGGGATGGCGCAGGTAGATCGGCAAGCGTTCGGCCAGCACGTCGGAATCGACCGCTGCGAGTACACCGGCCTCCTCAGCCCTCCACAGCCGTCCGGCGTCCACGGTGATCAAAAGGTCGGCGGGCGAAAACTCGCCTTCGCTGGCGATACGCTCGATCAAGGCATCGGCATCCGCTTCGATGCGGTTGACGGTGATCCCGGTCTCCTTGGTGAAGTCGTCGTAGAGCGCGAGATCGGTGTCGTAGTGACGCGAGGAATACAGGTTTACTTCGCCCGCATCCGCGACTTGGCCGCTATCCGCAGCCTCGTCGCCCGACGCGCAGCCTGCAACGGCGAGCGCCACCAGACCCGCGAGAATTCCGTTTTTCATGAAATGCCTTCCGATTCGTAATTGCGAACGATTTGCAATAATATGATCTGCGATGCAAGCTCAGTGCGCAGCAAAGGCGCGCAGGGTGCCCGGATGCGGCAGCACGCGATAGCGTTTGTCGCCTAGCACCTGATCCGAGCAGATCACGGTAATCGCCTCGCCGCTCGCATCGGCCAGGACGACCCGCGTGGCCGCGCCCAGCGGCTTCAGATCGATCACCGCCAGCCCACCGGGATCTTCCACGAGGTCGCACTCATCCGCATAGGCGAGCACCTGCAGGTGTTCCGCCTCGGGCAGGGCGCCGTGCACGCTCGCCTCCGGCCAGATCCCGAAAGGCGTATCGAGACCGCCCTCGACACGAGCCGCCGACACGATCTGCGCCCCGCGAAACAGCGCCCCGACACCGGCAACCGCAGGCGCATCGTAAAGCTCTTGCGGCGTCCCGAACTGGACGATCCGCCCGCCCTCCATCACCGCGATCCGATCGCCGATATCGATCGCCTCTTCGGGATCGTGGGTGACCATCACCACCGTTGCGCCGCGTTTGCGCAGCACGCGGCGGCAATCGCGACGCAGGCTGCGCCGAAGCACGATGTCGACGCTGGCGAAGGGTTCGTCCATCAACAGCACCTGCGGTCCCGGCGCCATGGCGCGCGCAAGCGCAGCGCGTTGTTGCTGGCCGCCCGAAAGTTCATGCGGATAGCGATCCCCAAGCCCTTCGAGCCCGACCTGTCCGAGCCAGGCTCCCACATCGCTGCCGCGCGGCAAACCAAAGGCGACGTTCTTCGCGATGGTCATGTGCGGGAACAGCGCTCCGTCCTGGAAAACGAGGCCCACCGGGCGCGCTTCGGGTGGCGGGCTGGAGTGGTTGTCCGCCAGCACTTCTCCGTCGATCAGGATGGCCCCATGCTGGACGGGAAGCAGCCCCGCAGCGAGGTTGAGCAAGGTTGACTTCCCGCAACCCGACGCGCCAAGCAGGCAGGTGATCTCACCTCGCGGCGCGGTGAAGCTTATTTCTTCAAGTGCCCGAACCTGACCGTAGGCATGGGCAATATGGCGAAATTCGAGACTCAAATCGGTGTCCGGATCAGTGGCAGGTGTCGCTGGTGGTGAGCCGCCTTAGGCAATTGGACGCCTTCGGGGCAAGCGCATCGCTCGCTTCGCCGCGGCTGGCAAGCCGGTGGGTCCCCGACGGATGGACGGTCGGCGCCATCGTTATCGCCGCACTGGCGATCGTACCGATCCTCGCGATCGTCTTGTCCGCTCCCAGTGGCGGCTTCGAAGCGCTCTCGCACCTCGCGCAGACAGTGCTGGGCCGATACGTCGCCAACACTCTGGCACTGATGGCGCTTGCGGGCGCGCTTGCCACCGTTATCGGGGTCGGATGCGCCTGGCTGGTGAGCGCAGCCGAGTTTCCGGGTCGGCGGATGCTCGGCGTGGCGCTGGTGCTGCCGCTGGCCGTCCCCGCCTATGTCGGCGCCTATATCTATGCCGACCTGCTCGATTTCAGCGGCCCGGTTCAAGGCCTTATTCGCGCCGCGACCGGTTGGGGCGTGAACGACTACTGGTTCCCGCAAGTCCGCTCGCTCCCCGGCGGAGCCTTCGTTCTCGGCATCGTGCTTTATCCCTATGTCTACCTGCTGGCGCGTGCCGCCTTTGCGGCTCAGAGCACCCGCCAGTTTTACGCCGCACGGTCGCTGGGAGCAACGCCTGCACGGGCATTCTGGCAGGTCGCCCTTCCTGCGGCGCGGCCGGCCATTGCCGGAGGCCTGGCACTGGTCCTGATGGAGACCCTGGCCGATTTCGGTGTCGCGCAATATTTCGCCATTCCCACCTTCAGCACCGGAATCTTCCGCAGCTGGCTGGCGATGGGCGACAAGCAGGCCGCGCTCAAACTGGCGGCCATCATGCTGCTGTTCGTAATCGCCCTGATCGCTTTCGAAGCCGCCACGAGGCAAGGTCGGAGCGACAGTCGCGACGGCTTGGCCGAGCGCGAAAGCGGCCCGTTGATCGATCTTACGCCAACCGGCAAGCTGCTGGCGCTGGTCGCTTGCGCCCTGCCCGTCGTGCTGGGCTTCGCGATCCCGGCGATGCACCTTGGCGCACTTTCGATCGACGAAAGCGCCTTGCGGGCGGCGCGAGATCTCTGGACTTATGCACGAAGCAGCCTTTGGCTTGGCCTCGCCACGGCAACGATCTGCGTCATCGCTGGTCTCGTCCTGGCCTTTGCCAAGGCGCGGTCCGACAATCGTGTGGTCAAGGGCGCGATCCGTCTGTCGACCCTGGGCTATGCCCTGCCCGGAGCGTTGCTGGCCGTGGGCCTGCTCGCACCGCTCGGCGTAATCGATATCTCGGTCACGCGCGCCGCCCGCGACGGCCTGGGGTATAGCGGCGGACTGCTGCTTACCGGAACGAGCCTCGTCCTGATCTATGCCCTGTCGGTCAGGTTTCTCACCGTCGCATACAACAGCGTTGACGGCGGAATGACCAAGATCCCGCCTTCGTTCGATGCCGCCGCGCGCTCTCTCGGTGCCGGTCCCGGCAAGGTTCTGGCCCGAATCTACGCGCCGTTGCTGCGACCCAGCCTGCTGGCGGCTGCTGCGCTGGTGTTTATCGACACCGTACGCGAATTGCCCGCGACCCTGATCCTGCGCCCCTTCAATCTCGAAACGCTCGCCACGCGCACCTATCGCCTTGCCAGCGACGAGCGCTTGGTCGAAGCGTCTATCCCGGCCCTGATCCTGCTCGCAGCCGGATTGCTGCCGGTGCTGTTGCTCGCTCGTGCCAGCCGCCGTTGATCGTTCCCGCGCTCGCACAAAGTGTCAGGCTGGATTGTCACTAGTGCTTGTCCAATAGGCTGCAGTCGTCCACAAGGCGCTGGAAATGGCACGCTTTCCTTTCTCCGCGATCGTCGGTCAGGACGAAATGAAGCAGGCGCTGCTGATTGCAGCGGTCGACCCAACCATTGGCGGGGTGATGGTCTTTGGCGACCGGGGCACCGGCAAATCGACCGCCGCACGCGCGCTGGCCAACCTGCTACCGCCGATTTCGGCGATCAAGGACTGCCCCTACGCCTGCACCAAGGACGATCAGGCCCGCTATCCCGATGTCTGCGGCACCGGCCCGATCCGCAAGCGTCCCGTGCCATTCATCGATCTGCCGCTTGGGGCGACGGAAGACCGGGTTGTCGGTTCGCTCGACCTCGAGCGAGCCTTGCGCGCCGGAGAGAAAGCGTTCGAACCGGGTCTGCTTGCCAAAGCGAACCGCGGATTCCTCTACATAGACGAGATAAACCTGCTCGAAGATCACCTGGTCGATCTGCTGCTCGATGTCGCCGCATCGGGCGAAAACGTGGTCGAACGCGAAGGGCTCTCGGTCCGGCACCCGGCGCGGTTCGTGCTGATCGGCAGCGGCAATCCGGAAGAGGGGGAATTGCGCCCGCAACTGCTCGACAGGTTCGGCTTGTCGGTCGAAGTGCGCACGCCCGCAGAGATCGAAACCCGCGTCGAAATCATGCGGCTGGTCGCGGCGAATGAACGCGATCCGGAGGGATTCGCCGACGAATGGGCGACGGAGGACGACAAGATCCTCAAGCAGGTTGCGCGAGGCAAGAACCGGCTGGCCAAGCTCGAACCGGGAGAGGATGTGCTGACAGACGCAGCCCATCTGTGTCTCGCCGTGGGGGCCGACGGATTGCGCGGCGAGCTGACCTTGATGCGGGCGGCGCGAGCGCTGGCGGCGCTCAAAGGCGCGCGTTCGGTCAAGCGTGAGCACCTGATTGCAGTGGCTCCATCCGCCTTGCGGCATCGCCTGCGACGCGACGTGCTCGACGAGACCGGATCGACGGCGCGGATCACCCGCGCGCTCGACGAGCTGTTCGGATGAATCCGGGCGAGCCGCGCGACCCGATCGAAGACGCGCTGCTCGCGGCCAGGCTCCTTACCCTCTCGACCGAAACGTTCGGTGGCTTGATCCTGCGCGGAGCCGGGCCCGCGCGAGAGGCGCTCGTTTACGCCATCGATGCAGCCATCCCCACCCGCAAGCTGCCGGGCCATGTCGATGACGAGCGCCTGCTGGGCGGAATTGACATTGCTGCAAGTCTCGCTGCCGGTCGCCCGGTGGAGCAGACGGGGCTGCTCGCCGAGGCGGCCGGCGGGGTGCTGCTGGTACCGATGGCCGAACGGCTCGGCGATGCCATGACCGGACGGTTGGCGCAGGCGCTGGACGAAAGCGCCTTGGCGCTTGTCCTGCTCGACGACGGAATCGAGCCCGAAGATGCGCCACCGCATGCGCTTGCTGAGCGCTGCGCATTCCCGTGCGACCTCAGCCATTCGCGCATTTGGCAGGACGTCGAACTGCCGCGGCCCGGCAGATCGTCTCTTTGCGAGGTCGCACCGCTCTCCGACGAAGCCTTGGCCGCGCTTGCAGGGACTGCCGCGGCGCTGGGCGTATCGTCGCTTCGCCCGCTTCTGTTCGCTGGCGAAGCGGCGCGTGCCCACGCGGCACTGCATGATCGACGCGAGGCGATCGAAGCTGACCTGTCGGCTGCGGTTCGGCTGGTGCTCGCGCCGCGCGCGACCCAGCTTCCACCGATCGAGGAAGACCCGGGCGATCCGCCTCCCGAGCCGCCTTCGGACGAAAGCGGGGAACCATCGGAGGCGGATGAACGGCAGAGCCAAAAGCCGCTCGAGGACTTGCTCGTGGAAGCAGCCGCAGCGGCAATTCCAGCCGACCTGCTGGCGGAACTGGCAAAGGGCAATGCGCCGCGCCGGGCGAGCGGAAGTGGTTCCGGTCGAAAGAAGAAATCCGGCCTGCGGGGAAAGCCATTGGGCGCTCGTCCCGGCATGCCGCGCGGCGGTGCGAGACTGGCGCTGATCGATACCTTGCGCGCAGCGGTGCCATGGCAGCAAGTACGCCGCCGTGAGCAACCGGACACCGCTTCGGATGCCATCCTGATGCGCAAGGACGATCTGCGCGTGCGCCGATTCGAAGAGAAGGCGGCGCGGGTCACGGTCTTCGCGGTCGATGCCTCGGGATCCGCCGCCGCCGCGCGGCTGGCCGAAGCCAAGGGCGCGGTCGAACTGATGCTGGCGCAGGCCTATGTCACCCGCAGCGAAGTGGCCTTGGTCGCATTTCGCGGGGAAAGCGCCGAACTTCTGCTGCCGCCCACGCGCTCTCTGACGCGGGCACGGCGTGCCCTGGCCGAACTCCCCGGCGGCGGCGGCACTCCCCTTGCGATGGGCCTGAATGCCGCGCGTGAAGTGGCCGAGCAGGTCGCCGGGAGGGGACGCACGCCCAGCCTGGTGATCCTCACCGATGGACGCGCGAACATCGACGCCACGGGCCAGCCGGGTCGCAAACAGGCCGGGGAAGACGCCGAGACCGCCGCCAAGGCCGTCGCCCGGGCCGGAATCGATGCGCTGGTGGTCGATATCTCCGCCCGCGCCACGAAAGAGGGATCCACGCTCGCAAGGGCAATGGAGGCGCGTTACCTCGCCCTGCCCCGCGCCGATGCCAAGACCATCCACGAGGCGATTTCTGCGGTCGAACCGGGCAAGACCCCGGAAAGAGGACGCATATGAGCCGCCCGCTCGACTGGAACCGCGAAGGGCTGATCTGGCCGCATCGCGAAGCCAGCGCATTTGTCGAAGCGGGCGGCGCGCGCTGGCATGTGCAGCGGATGGGTTCGGGCTCACCGTTGCTGTTGCTTCACGGGACGGGCGGATCGGTCCACAGCTGGCGCGGGTTGATGCCGTTGCTTGCCGAGCACTTCGAAGTGATCGCGCCCGACCTTCCGCGCCACGCCTTTACCAAGGGTCATCCGCCATCCGACATGGCGTTGCCAACCATGGCGCGCGCCATTGCCGATTTGAACGAGGCATTGGGGATCGAACCCGACCTTGTCGTCGGCCATTCCGCCGGGGCTGCGCTGGCGCTACAAATGGCGCTCGATCAGGGCTTTTCCGGCCCCATTGTCGGCCTCAATTCCGCGCTCCGCCCCTTCCCCGGTCCCGCGTCCCAGATCTTCCCGGCGGTCGCCAAGCTGCTGTTCGTCAATCCGCTCGTCCCGCGCATTTTTTCCGCCGCAGCGAGTTTTGGCGCGGAAGCCGAGCGATTCATCTATCGCTCGACCAAGTCGAATATCGATGCGACCGGACAGGCTTGCTACACCGAACTGCTCCGCAATCCGCGCCACACCAAAGGCGCGTTGGCGATGATGGCGAACTGGGACCTGCCGACCCTGCGCACCCGCATGCACACGATCGGCAACGAGGTTCTGCTGGTCCATTCGGACGAGGACGCGGCAATCCCGCTCGCATGGGCGAAAGAGGCGCATGGATGGCTGCCCAACGCTCGTCTCGAAGTTCTCGAAGGTCTGGGTCATCTTGCACATGAAGAAGCGCCCGAACTGGCCGCGCAGCTGATCTGCGAGTTTGCCTCCGAGCGTGCTATGGCTTGAGCGATTGTCGAGGAGCGCTGCAATGGAAAACTACGCCGGGCTGATCGAGATGGTGTTCTTCTATGGCATCGCCATCAGTTTCGGCGTGTGGCAATGGTGGAAGATGCGCCGCGAGTTGAAACAGAGCCGCGCCGAACGGGCCGAACGCGAAGCGGCCGAGCGGGCATCAGCAGAAAACGAATAACCCTTTCCGCTTATCCTCTTACGCGCCGCGTCTCCCGAGGCATCCGATACGGCAGCATGAACTGGACGATGCCCGAGGCAAAGCGCCGCATATCGAGGCTTTCCTGCACCGCGCAAACATCCTCACCATAGAGCTGCGACGACAGCTCTGAGCGCGCGTAGAACGGCGTATCTTCCCAGGTCCGCCGCACTTCCGCGACGCCGATCTGCGAGCGCGTGCGCCGCTCGATCCGCCATTTGCTGGGCGGCAGCTGCGCGATGGGCGGCAGCGCCACTTCCTCCGGCACGCCGTGCTTGTCGAACCGGATCGCACTGGCGAACAACGAGCCGTCGCCGCGCTCGCCTTCATAGCAGACCACCGCGCCTTCCTTCATGTGCGCGCGCGACCAGTGCCAGACCCGGAATCCGTCTTCGAGCGGCTCGGAGCCGCGATTGTGATCGAAATAGCCGCTGCCGCTCCACGAAACTCCGGGCTCGTCCATCTGCACTTCGATCCGCGCGCGCGGCGCCATGCAGTGCCAGATGTGGTTCTCGGCCGGGTCGAGCGCGAAGGACGCTGCGTTGAGCGCTTCCGGAATCACCCGAACCTTGCCCCGCACCGGGCGACGGAACGGATTGAACAGGCGTTTGTCGCGTTCCTCGATGTCGATTTCGAGAACGTTGCCGTCCCACCGCACCGCACTCGGCCCGATCGCGAGATTGGCTTTGTCGCGCGTCACATCGGCGCGCGGACGCTCGGTCATCACCCAGCGGCCATTCGGGCCGTACATCGCCACATTGAGGCACGCATGATCGAGCGGATCGCCCCGACCGCTGCGTTTGTAATAGGGTGAGAACACGCTCCCCAAAAACGCGATTATCGTCAGCCCGTGCTGCCCGTCCTTGCTGATCGCATCGACATACCACCAGGTGTAGCCACCGGGAGGAACCTCTTCGTGGAAGCGAGGTCCTTTTCGATCGTCCGCACCGCCAGCAGCCCGGACAAGGCGGCCATCGGGACCCCGGCCGAGGGATGGGTGCTCCCCCCGGCGCAATAAAGCCGCGGGATTCGCGTTCGCGGCCCTTGGCGCAGGAAAGAAGCCGCCGAGCCGTGCGATGCCCTGCCGTACAGAGCCCCACCGGTTGCCGGGAACAGGTGCTCCCATTCCTGCGGAGTTGCCAGCTGGTGCGGCATCTCCTCCTCGAGCGTCAGCCCGCAGCGCTCGAGCGTGGTCCTCATGGCCCGTGTGCATTGGTCTCTCTCCTCGGTGGAATAGCAATGATTGTCGCCATTGGCCGGCGCGTTGACGATGATCTGGATCCGTTCGCGGTGTCCGGCAGCAATCGACGTCGCGTGGGCTGCGCTGGCGGAGCGATCTTGCGCACACAGATAAACCGACGGGTCGCGTGGCGGTCTGCCGCAAGCAATGTCCTCAAACTCGCGCGGATAATCGGGCGAGAAGAACACGTTGTGGTGCTGCAAGTCGAAGCCCGAGGACCTCGTATTTGCGAACCACACCAGCGCCGAAAAGGAACGCTTCTTCGGATCGAGCCGGTTCACCGATCGCGTACCCTGCTCTCCGAACTTTCCGTCGGCGAGTGCATTCGGGTCGGCATTGCAGATCACTGCATCGGCCGTGATGTGGTCTCCATTGGCAAGACGAATGCCGGTGGCGCCCTTGCCGTCCGTCAACACCTGCGCGACAGCCACGCCGGTGCGGAACTTTACTCCGTTGCGTTCACCAAGCATGCGCAAGCCATCGGCCAGCGCGCTGATCCCGCCATCGATCAGCCAGACGCCCTTCGCTTCGACATGGGCAATCAGCATCAGCGTGGCGGGCGCGAGGAAGGGCGAAGAACCGCAATAGGTCGAATAGCGCCCGAAAAGCTGGCGCAGACGGGGGTCCGGGAAGTAGTCTCCCAGCGCCTTCCACATTGTCTTGTGCGGTCGCATGGTCGCAAAGGCATCGAAGCGCCAGAGACCAATTCGCCACAGCAGCGGCAACGGTGAAGTCACATTGTCGCCGCGCAACATCGGCTCGTCGAGCACGTCGTACATCTTGCGCGTTTCCTTGCGGAACTCGCGATAGCCGCGCGCGGCCTCGGCCCCGGCGAAGTCGCCAATCGCGTCCTCGCTGCGCAGCGGATCGGCAAACAGGTCCAGCCGTTCTTCGGGGCTCCACGCATGCCGTGCGAGAACCTCGGCGCGTCGGACTTGGACATAATCGTCGAGCCGTGCGCCGCAGGCGTTGAAGATACCGTCGAACACATCGCGCATGGTGAAAACGGTGGGTCCGGCTTCGATCCTTTTGCCGTCGACAGGGACGGTTCGCGCCTTGCCACCGACCCATTCTTCTTTCTCGACCACCGTCACGTCATAGCCACGCGCGGCGAGCATGGCGGCGCTTGCCAGCCCTCCCATTCCCGCTCCGATGATGACGATTTGGCCGCTCACGATCCTCCCCTTGAGACTCGCGTCCGATGACAACATCATTGACCTTACTATCACATCTGTCCAATCTTTTGGACATATGGCATCGACAAGTCAGCCTTTCCAATGAGCTCGCAACCCCTCAAAGTGCGCTGGAAGGCCCGCCGAAATGCACTCTTCGCCAGCCGCTCGTTCCAGTACTGGACCGCGCGACTGCCGTTCAGCCGATCAATCGCCCGCAGCCGTGCGGGATCCATGTTCGATCACATCGTCGGCTTCAGCTATTCGCGGGTGCTGCTGGCAGTGGTCGAGAGCGGGCTTCTCGAACATCTGAAGGACGGCCCGATCGCGGCCAGTCGCATAGCTGCCGAGGCTGGGCTCAGCGATGAGGCTGCGCTGTGCCTGCTGCGTGCGGCCCGGGCGCTCGACGTCGCCGAGGAAGTGCTGCCGGACCAATGGATGCTCGGGCAGCAGGGTGCGGTCCTGGCCGCCAATGAGGGCGCGCAGGCGATGATCCGCCACCACCGACTGCTCTATCGCGACCTTGCCGAGCCTCTCGAATTGCTGCGCAAGGACCGTCGGGAAGCGACAGAATTGTCGACCTACTGGTCCTATGCGGGAGCGCTGCAAGGCACGGCCGAAAGAGGACGCGAGACCACGGAATACTCGCAGCTAATGGCGGCTTCCCAGCACTTTGTCGCCGACGAGGTGCTCGCTACCTTCCGCTTCCCCAAGCGCGGCCGCTTGCTCGATGTCGGAGGGGGGCACGGAGCGTTCCTCAAACGAATTGGCGCAGCCTATCCCGGTCTGCAATTGGGGCTGTTCGACCTGCCCGAAGTGGTCGAAGCAGGGCGCGATGGTCTGGCCGATGCGGTCGGGCGCGACCGGTTGTCGTGCCATCCCGGGAACTTCTTCGAAGACGCCATTCCCGGCGGCTATGATTTCGTGACGCTGGTGCGGATCTTGCACGATCACGACGACGGACCGGCCCAAGACCTGCTGCGCAATATTCGCGAAAGCCTGGAGCCAGGCGCCCGCCTGATGATTGCCGAACCGATGGCGCGGATTTCGGGCGCGGAACCGATGGGCGAAGCGTTCTTCGGCCTCTACCTGTGGGCCATGGGATCCGGTCGGGCGCGCAGTCCCAAGGAAATCCGCTCAATGCTCCTCCATGCCGGATTTTCGCGGGTGCGGACCGTCCCAACTCCGCAACCGGTGGTCGCCAGCATCGTTCTCGCTCAAGCCTGACAGCAAAGATGTCCATTCTGTTTGACACTTTGCAACGTTAGGCGTAGCGAACACTTAGAGAAGCGTATCTCTTGCCTGCATGTCGAGTCGTTATTCACGGCTTGCCGTGGGCGTAGTGGGGGAAAGCGCAATATGGATGCAGTGGCGGTATTGCTTGAGGGACCAGAGCGCTTGGCGCTTCGGACTCTTGAGTTGAATCCGCCCCAGTCCTCCGATGTCGTCGTAGAAATCGCCTGGAGCGGCATCAGCACCGGCACCGAAAAACTGTTGTTTACCGGGCAGATGCCCGACTTTCCCGGAATGGGCTATCCACTCGTGCCGGGCTACGAATCCGTCGGCAGGATCGTCGATGCGGGTGCGGAGGCCACCACGCGGATCGGCGAATGGGTCTTCGTCCCCGGCGCCAATTGCTATGCCGATGCCCGCGGATTGTTCGGCGGCACGGCCAGCCAGGTGATCGTACCCTCGGCCCGAGCCATTCCCGTGCCGGAACAGCTTGGCGATGCCGGTGTGCTATGCGCCCTCGCCGCCACGGCGCTGCACGCAATCAACGGCGGCTCGCCGCCCGACCTAATCATCGGCCATGGTGTACTCGGACGCCTCCTCGCGCGCCTGACCATTGCCACCGGAGCGCCCGCTCCCACCGTGTGGGAAACAAGCCCGCAGCGGCGTGGCGGCGTCTCAGGCTATGCGGTGATGCATCCCGAGTTCGACGATCGCCGCGACTATATCTCGATCTACGACGCCAGCGGTGATGCCGATATCGTCGACTCGCTTGTCGGCAGTCTTGCGAAAGGCGGTGAGATAACGCTGGCGGGATTCTATTCCGAGCGGATCAATTTCGCCTTTCCCGCCGCATTCATGAAGGAAGCGAGACTGCGGATCGCCTCCGAATGGCGGCCCGAAGACCTCGCGCAAACCCGTGCACTGATCGAGAACGGACGGCTCGACCTGTCGGGCCTGATCACCGATCGCCGCCCTGCCGCCGATGCGCTCGACGCCTATCCGCAGGCGTTCAGCGATCCCGATTGTCTCAAGATGGTTCTCGATTGGAGCAGCGCCGCATGACGATGTTAGACGCCCAGACCGAGGCCCTGCGCGAAGAGGCGGCGATCGAGCCCGATCCGGTGCACACCGGGGAGGCCAAGAGTGAAACGCAAGTCATCGCGATCTACGGCAAGGGCGGTTCCGGCAAGAGCTTCGCTCTGTCCAATCTCAGCTACATGATGGCGCAGCAGGGCAAGCGCGTGCTGCTGATCGGATGCGATCCCAAATCGGACACCACCAGCCTGCTGTTCGGCGGCAAGAGCTGCCCGACTATTATCGAAACCTCTTCCAAGAAGAAACTCGCGGGCGAAGACGTAACTATCGAGGACGTTTGCTTCCAGCGCGACGGCGTGTTCGCGATGGAGCTCGGCGGACCCGAAGTCGGTCGCGGCTGCGGCGGTCGCGGGATCATCCACGGCTTCGAACTGCTCGAAAAGCTCGGCTTCCATGAATGGGGTTTTGACTACGTCCTGCTCGATTTCCTGGGCGACGTGGTGTGCGGCGGGTTCGGCCTGCCGATCGCGCGCGACATGTGCCAGAAAGTGATCGTGGTCGGATCGAACGACCTGCAATCACTCTATGTGGCGAACAACGTTTGCCACGCGGTCGAATATTTCCGCAAGATGGGGGGGAACGTCGGCGTTGCCGGCATGATCGTGAACAAGGATGACGGCACTGGCGAAGCGCAAGGCTTTGCCAAGGCGGTGGACATCCCGGTTCTATGCGCAATTCCGGCGGACGAGGATATCCGCCGCAAATCTGCCAATTACCAGATTATCGGAATGCCAGGCGGCGAGTGGGGAGGGCTCTTTGAAGAGCTCGCCACCAACGTTGCCCAGGCGCCGCCGCGCCAGCCCGTTCCCCTCGACCAGGATGGGCTGCTTGGTCTCTTCTCTCCCGAGGACACCGGTGGCGACATCGAACTCGTCCCGGCGACCCAGGCCGATATGCGCGGCGGCAGTTATGAACCGAAGCCGAGCCTCGAAGTGATTTATGATGAGATTTAACCGATGAGCGAATACGCTGCAAATGCAGGGCGTGAACGCGACCGGATCGATTGCGATCCGGCCAGCGATATGCCCGCGTCTGCGGCATCGGGCTCTCAAGGTGGATGCCATGGCGGGGCGGAAACGATGCGCGAAGCTGCGCGCAAGGCAGGTAAGAGCGAAATACTTGACCGCTATGCTCAGGACTATCCCGTCGATCCGGAGCGTGGTCCTCACGATCAGCCGCAAAGCATGTGTCCTGCTTTCGGCAGTTTGAGGGTGGGGTTGAGGATGCGCAGGACAGCCACGGTCCTCTCCGGTTCAGCCTGCTGCGTCTATGGCCTTACCTTCACATCACACTTCTACGGCGCGCGCCGGACAGTCGGCTACGTTCCATTCAATTCTGAAACGCTGGTCACTGGCAAGCTATTTGAGGACATCAAAGAAGCGGTCGAGGATCTCGCAGATCCGGAGAAGTACGACGCGATTGTAGTAACCAATTTGTGCGTCCCGACCGCCAGCGGCGTGCCTTTGCGCTTGCTGCCCGACCAGATCGACGGTGTGCGGATCATCGGTATTGATGTACCGGGTTTCGGCATTCCGACGCATGCGGAGGCGAAAGACGTCCTTGCGGGCGCGATGCTTGCCTATGCGCGCAAAGAGGCAGAGCAAGGCCCGGTTGCCGCGCCCGAACAAGGTGCGCCCGTCAAGGATGGACGACCGACCGTCGCGCTCTTGGGTGAAATGTTTCCAGCCGATCCGATGGGGATCGCTGCCATGTTAGAGCCTCTCGGGATCGCACCGGGGCCGGTCGTACCAACGCGCGAATGGCGTGAACTATATGCAGCGCTCGATTGTACGGCGGTGGGCGCGATCCACCCCTTCTACACGGCCAGCGTCCGCGAATTTGAAACCGCTGGCCGCGCGATTGTGGGCTCCGCGCCAGTTGGAGCTGACGGCACAGCGGCCTGGCTCGATGCGATTGGTGCGGCCTGCGGGGTCAGGCAAGCACAGATCGATGCGGCAAAGGACGGCTTTGTCAGCGCGATCAAAGGCGCGCTGGCAGCCAATCCGATCAAGGGCCGGATCACGGTGTCCGGCTATGAGGGATCCGAATTGCTGGTTGCGCGGCTGCTTGTCGAAAGCGGCGCAGACGTGCGATATGTCGGATCAGCCTGTCCGCAAACGCCATGGTCGGCGCCAGACCGCGAATGGCTCGAAGCCAAGGGTGTGCGCGTCCAGTATCGAGCGAGTCTCGAGCAGGATATTGCAGCGGTGGAGGAGCATCGGCCTGACCTTGCAATTGGCACAACGCCAGTAGTGCAGCATGCGAAACAGCATTCGATCCCTGCGCTTTACTTCACCAATCTGATCTCCGCGCGCCCCCTGATGGGGCCGGCAGGCGCAGGCAGCCTAGCCCAAGTCATCAATGCCGCGATTGGCAACAAGGCGCGCTTCGACACGATGAGCGAGTTCTTCGGCGATGTCGGCAGCGACTATCGCGCAGGGATCTGGGAAGAGACTCCGATCGATCAGCCCAAGTTCAAGAAGAAATATGCTGCCCTTAACGAGGCTGCCCGCAAGGCTGCAGAGGCGGTGGGCACATGACGTTGATTCTCGATCATGACCGGGCAGGCGGGTACTGGGGCGCAACCTACGTCTTCACCGCAGTGAAGGGCCTGCAGGTCATCATTGACGGTCCGGTGGGTTGCGAGAACCTGCCGGTGACTTCCGTGCTTCACTATACCGATGGCTTGCCGCCGCACGAGCTGCCTATTGTGGTCACCGGGCTTGGCGAAGAAGAGCTCGGCAAGACGGGGACCGAGGGTGCGATGAAGCGCGCTTGGGAAACGCTCGATCCGGAGCTTCCCGCAGTCGTTGTGACTGGCTCAATCGCAGAGATGATCGGCGGCGGGGTCACGCCTGAAGGCACCAATATCAAGCGCTTCCTGCCGCGCACGATCGATGAAGATCAATGGCAGAGTGCGGATCGCGCGCTGTCTTGGCTGTGGACGGAATTCGGCCCGAAGAAAGTGCCGGCGCTTAAGCCGCGCAAGGAGGGCGAGAAGCCTCGCGTCAATATCATCGGGCCCGCCTATGGCATGTTCAACATGGCTTCGGATCTCGCGGAAATCCGCCGTCTGATCGAAGGTCTGGGCGCCGAGGTCAACATGGCCTTTCCGCTTGGCAGCCATCTCGCTGACTTGAGAAAACTAAGCGATGCAGAGGCCAATGTGTGTCTGTATCGCGAATACGGTCGGGGCCTGTGCGAATTGCTCGAGCGGCCCTATTTCCAGGCACCGGTGGGCTTGCAGTCGACGACCAAATTCCTGCGCGCCCTGGGCGAGGAGCTAGGCCTTGATCCAGAGCCCTTCATCGAGCGTGAGAAGCACACGACGATCAAGCCGCTTTGGGATTTGTGGCGTTCCGTTACACAGGATTTCTTTGCAACAGCCAGCTTCGGAATCGTTGCAAACGAGACCTATGCACGCGGCATCCGATCTTTCCTTGAAGAGGATATGGGGCTGCCTTGCGCGTTTGCCTTCAGCCGCTCAGCGGGCGTGAAGCCAGACAATCAGGCGGTCAGCGATGCGATTGCGGAAAAAGCGCCGCTGGTCGTTTTTGGCTCTTACAATGAACGAATGTACATGGCGCAGCAGGGCTCGCGCGGGATCTACATCCCGGCAAGCTTCCCTGGGGCAGCCATTCGCCGCCATACCGGCACACCCTTCATGGGATATTCCGGTGCGACCTATCTCGTGCAGGAGGTGTGCAATGCGCTGTTCGACGCGCTGTTCCATATTCTTCCGCTGTCGAGCGAGATGGATCAAGTGGCCCCTACACCCTCACGGCTCGATCGGGAGTTGCCGTGGGATTCCGATGCCAAGGACAAATTGGATGCGTTGGTCGAGGCGCAACCAGTCCTGGTCCGCATATCTGCTGCCAAGCGCTTGCGCGACGCGGCGGAGCGGGCCGCCAGAGCTGCCGGCGAGACACGTGTCTCAGCCGACAGGCTGGCTGACACTCTCCTGTTGCAGGGAGAGGCGTCATGACTGGGTATGCATCGATCAACGAGATTGCCTGCGCGCGCCATTCGCGCCGGGCTCCATCATCCACACTGACCTTGGCGTCTGCCTTGGCTGAAGCTCTGGTGAGTGCGGATACCGAAAGAGGCCAGGCGCCTCTCGCACAACAACCCAAAATGGAGAAACGTTATGAGTGATTCTGCTGATCGCTTCGGCATGCAGACATATCTGACGCCAGAGGAAGCAAAAGAGTTCCACAAACTCTTTATGTTCTGGTTCGCAGCGCACACCGGCATTGCCGTCGTCGCGCACTTGCTGGTGTGGGCTTGGCGCCCCTGGATCGGCACCTGAGGCTGAACAAGCTTCTCTGACAACTCTCTAATACAAAGGAATTACCTATGTGGAGAACTTGGATGACCTTTGAGCCGCAACGTGTGCTGGTAGGACTGCATGTCTTCTTGGCCGTGCTTGCGTTCACGATCCACTTCATTCTGCTTAGCACAGACACGTATAACTGGATGGATGGCCCCAATGCTCGGGCGACCCAGCAGTTGGCGGCGTCTGAGTAACGCTGACAGACACAAACAAAACCATTTGACTGTGCGAGAGGCGCTGGTTGGCGCAGCAACCGCGCCTCAACAGTCAAAAAGCTGAAAACCATTGTTCCCGCCTGTATGGGGCGGGGGAGGATTGGGCTATGGCGCTCCTCAGTTTCGAGCGAAAATATCGTGTGCGTGGTGGCACGCTGATCGGCGGAG
>JAAUYH010192670.1_pt1 | contig 27026 bp, 19 predicted proteins | sample 7278061 | NCBI WGS metagenome assembly JAAUYH01 (sample SAMN14350203, study PRJNA611818) | marine sediment metagenome | isolation source: surface marine sediment (0.6m) | place: French Polynesia: Moorea | collected 2018-08
GAGTTTATTGATTACCTAATTGATGTCATCATAAACTTTAAACGCTCTAAAGTAACAGATTTTCCTGGAGGCTTCTATCGAAAACTGTTGCGCTTTGAATAGGGCACCTCATCAATTAGAAACAAATGATGAGGTGCCCTAGCAAAGAGCGTCTAATCCATCCACAAAAGATTAAGGAGTGTAGACGTGGCTAAATCTGCTAAATATCTGCTAATAGCTTCCACCGAAGCCTATAGCGGTAAATCGGCAACTATACTGGGTCTGACACATCTATCTCTTGAACAACAACTGTCAGTTGCCTACGGGAAACCATTGGGAACTTATTTGGATGAAAACTGTGCAGTTAAAGAGGTAGATGTCGATTTCTGGGCACAAAACTTAAAATTAGCGGCAAATCGAGTCCAATCGCCTTTATTATTTCTTGACCCCCAGACTATCGGTAAACGGCTTACAGGGGAAGACAAAACCGATTATGTTCAAGCTTTACAAGAATACATAAATAAGATTGAAGGAGAGCTAGTTTTTTTAGAAGGTCCAGAAAATCTTTGGGCAGGCAGTTCATTTAACTTGTCTGTCCCAGAAATTGCCGCAGCGATCGATGCTTCGATCCTGTTGGTTACTCGCTATAATTCTTTGCTATTAGCCGATAGTTTACTGGCAGCGAAAAACTTTTTAGGCGATCGCTTATTGGGAGTCACGATTAATGGTGTCCCTGCCACAGAATTAGCTACAGTTAAAAATACTCTCCAACCTTATTTGGAAGAAAAAGATATTCGAGTTTTTGGTATCATACCTCAAGATCGGCTCTTAAATAGTGTTAGCGTCCGCGAACTAGCTCGAAGGCTCAATGCCGAAGTTCTCTGTTGTGCTGAACATTTAGATTGGATGGTAGAAAGCCTAAGTATTGGCGCGATGAATGTTAACTCGGCTTTGGGATTTTTCCGCGAGCGAGAAAATATGGCGGTCATTACTGGTGGCGATCGCACTGAACTACAAATGGCAGCTTTAGAAACTTCTACCCACTGCCTGATTTTAACTGGTCGCGTGCCTCCTCAACCTCTAATTATTAACCGCGCTGAAGATTTAGAGATTCCTGTTTTGTCGGTCAATAGTGATACCCTAACTACGGTGGAAATTGTTGATGAGGCTTTTGGTACAGTGCCAATACATGAACCAATTAAAGTAGAACAGATTAGAAGCTTAATGAAACAACATTTTGATATCAATAGATTAATTAAACATTTAGGTTGTGAGCGAGAAGCAGTACGTCCGTAACCTTGGCTGCGGCGTACAACGGGGCTTGTATGCCTGGGCTTTGCACGGGCGACAGCCCCTCAGGGGCGACACAAGCGTCTGGGGAGTCCCAAATATTATTTATGTTTCCAGCTCCCAGAGGTAAGTAAAAATCTGTTTGCATCTTAATTGATGAACTTGTTCTAATTTCGATGCTGCTGTTTCAGATGGGTCAAACAACAACACCCGTTCAAAGTCATGAGAAATCTTAGGTATGTCAGATTGATTTAACAACTGAAGCTTTACTTCTGGAGCGAGCAGATGACCTAAAATTTGCGTATAAAAAAGATGGTAACTTACCAATAGAGGTTCATTAACTTGGTTAATAATACGGGCTATTTGAGGATAATGCCCATACATATCTGGAAGCTGATTCCACCAAATTTCCGTCTGCGACCTAACAACACAAGATAAAACGCCGCTCGAAATAATTATAGCTGCTACGATTGACCATAATTTTTGCATCTTCAGATTAGCAGCAAGAGGGAAAATCTTAGTAGTCAAAAGATAAGCAACAGATAGCTGGATACCTAAACTAACAGGAAGTATATATCTAGTAGTGCCGTAACGCTTTCCTAACATGAAATCTAGTAAAATCAGCGGTAGCCCCACAGAGCCAATCAAAGTTAAAATAAACAACCAAATCCGTTTAGGGGTGCGGCGACAGAGAAAATAAATTGAGTAGATTGAGAGAGCTAACACCATTAAAATTATAGGAGCTAAAGCAATCTGCGATTTTAATGAGTCACTGGGACTAACACCCAAATCGACAAAAGTACGACTAACGATACCAGCCCATCTTTTGGCTGAATCAGACAGTGTTTGCTTAGGCCAACTCTTAGCTTGCAAATTGTTAAATTGGGTCAAAACAACATAAAGCCAAGGTAATGAAGTTATACATCCTACCACTAGGTAAGAGATAAAATTTTTGGTTAATCGAAAACGTTCGATTACTGCTACATAAATTCCCTGACCAATAGCCACCAAAACAAAAAACAAGTAAGTATAAAGTCCCAGTGTCACCGTTACAGCATAAATTCCCCAACTAATCTTGGTTTTGACTTTCATAGCTCGCAGCAGGGCAATACTCGATAGTAAGATGGTCACTATCCACAAACTGTAGGGTCGTGCTTCTTGGGCATAAACAACGTGAACGGGTGATACTGCCATCAAAGCTACAGCCACCCATCCTATTGTTGATGAGCCAAATAATTCTCGGCATAGCCAATAAAAACAAGGCAGTGCTAAGAGACTAAAAAAAGCTGAAAAGCTTCTTATTACCGCTACAGAATTGCCCAACCACTGTACCCAAAATCGCACGCTCAAGAAATATAGCGGCATATGTTTTGATGCATCTGATGCCACACTCCGAATGGTATCAACTGCACTTTTTTCTGGATTAGGATATTGGTATTTCTGCAAATCTTCGCTGCTAATGATACGACCATTGCCGACTAGTTGCTGTTCCATTTCTGAGAATGTATAGCCAGAAATATTTAAAGATGTATAAACTTCATCACCCCAGTAAATTTTTTGTTCGAGATTAGTGCATCTGAAAAATATACCTAACAGCAACAAAATAAGGAGTAAAACAATCGACCAATTTCTAACAATGTTCCAGTTTTTTATCAATTACTTTTCCTTGTTATCGAACCTTATAAAGAGTTTGATGATATACGCGCATTCAGTTTGAGATTAAAGTTTGGCAAATAATATCTAGCTGAGTTTTCTTTTTGGATAAGATATCAATACAACTAGTAATCTGGGTGATGCACTTTGGATATAACGAGCTTATATTTTCCTTGTTTTGTGCGTGGAATAGCTTCTACCCTTTGAATTATAATCTTCATCTGCGATCCCAATCGTCTTCGTAAATTTTTTAATAAGATATCTCGATCATTCTGAGTAAAATCTTTGCTAGGGACAATAAGTACTCGAATAAAATCCAGTTTCTCTTGAATAATTTGGCTTTCAACTAGGTTAGAAACTCCTTTGAAAGGTATATCAAGTCGTCCAATCCATTTACCAGAGGGTGTAATTACATAATCGTCCTGGCGACCTTCAAGAGTTTCAATTACAGGAAAGGCACGACCACAGGAGCAAGGTTGTTGACTCAATCGAGTTAGATCGCCTGTAGCATATCTCAGGAAAGGCATAGCAGCATTGTGTAGTGTAGTACCCACAATTTGACACAATCCACGCTCTTCGGTAGGCAAGAATTCAACTATACTATAGTCCATAGCATAGTGATAATTACCAAATTCACACATGGCTATATAAGCGACACGCTCTGCGTCACCATAATAATCAAATACCTGTCCAAAATACTGCTCAATGATTTTACGCTGATCATCAAATAGCATCTCCGATGAGGTAAATACTGCCTTAACCTTAATTGGCCGTTCCTGGTGAATTTGCATATAGCGAGCCAATCTATAAACAGATGAGGGATAAGCTTCAATTGCAGTTGGTTGAAAGTCCCTTAATTTTTGCAAATAATAAGGAATAAACTCGTCTGATAGGTGATATGAAGACATCAACAAGCGCTTTTCTGGAAGTATGTATTTCCAAAAGGGAGGTCTAGTACTGTCAATAGGAATCACAAGATCGCCCCGTAGGGTTGCTCGCCGCTCTTCAAACCTAAAACCAGTCCAGCGTCTTTGTCGCCAAATAGCAGCATTTTCTAAATTAATACTAAATCGATCGCGAAACAGCTTAAGCGGTGTGCCTGTTGTTCCACTAGTATATGCTTTGAACTTCAACTTAATAGCTGAGGATACAAATTTCTGCTCCTGCCCTAGAATGTCTCTTTTGTTGAGAATAGGTAGCAATCGCAAATCATTGGCTGTTTTAATTTCATCTGGTTTGAGTTTCAGACGGTCAAACAGCTCTCGGTAATAAGGAACTTCTCTATATGCTCGCTGAACAGTTAGACGTAACTTTTTGTTTTGATAATTAACAAGTTCTTCATAGGAAAGCTTTTCATTTCCTTCTAACTCTTGTAGTAATTGATGGAATAACCGCCCCCTTCGCAGCAAGAGAGATATAGAACCTTTTAGCCATAAAGATACAGTCATGAGTCAGAAGATAATAGGTACAAAATACTGTAAATTTTTACAACACAGTGTTTGACATTAGAAATCAGTATTATTATTTATGTCGATCTTGGTGAATAGAAGTTGAAGTAGCCACAAGCTCTTTAGTTTCATCTAACTTTACCGTTGAGCGATAGACCTCTAACAATGCAACCCAATATTTTTTAATATCAAGAGGTTCAACACATTTTCTCGCATTAGCTCCTATAGAGAGCCTCATATCCTCGTTCTCAATCAAGAATTGCATTGCTTCAGACAATTGTTCAACTTTACCTGGGTTGACTAACAATCCATCCTGGTTGGGAGTTACCAATTCAGGCGTACCTCCTACTGGTGTAGTAATGACTGGCAGCCCCCAACCCATTGCTTCAAGCAATGCCAATGACAGCCCTTCATTGTAGGAAGGTAAGATAAATACATCAGCTTTGGCTAAAAGAGCATCGCGTTGTTCGGAATCTACCCAACTAAGAATGGCGATCTGATTCATTAAATTAAGACTTTTAACCAAATTGCGTGCTTGTTCTACCTCGCCGTCTCCTGCCATAGTCAGACTCGCTCGGATTCGGCAATCAGCAGGAAGTTGAGCAAACGCCTTAATTAAATCAAACGCACCTTTACGATGACCAATACGACCTAGAAAGAGAAAATTAACTTTGTTAGAATCCGTACGGGGTGGAATTCGTGAGGGCAGTTTTACTGGATTAGGAAGCACAAAGACTTTTTCGGCTTTCAATCCAAGACTAGTTGTATAGAAATTTTTCCAGCTATCGGAAACGGCAATAAAACTAGCACATCTACGCAATACCCAACTTAGTAATCGTCTGCCCCATTGAGGAAGTTCTTCGGAATAAAATAGATGAAATTCGGCACCGTTAGCGTGTAAGATAATGGGCTTACGAAACATCCACACCAAGAGTGTCAGAATCGCTTTTCGTAAAGTACTGCCCCGCGAAGCAAAATGAATGTGAACAAGTTTAACATCTTCTCTCAACAGACTCCATAGTAACTCCCCTATAGCTTGCCCGAACACCACTACTTTATGTGCCACTGTTCCTTCTTCCAGAGTTGAAATATGGTGAAATTTTACTTCAGGTGGAGCATGCTGAAGTATGAGTTTTTCAGCAGTTGATATTCCACCTTTCACATCCAAACTTGGTCCCAACATAATAATTTGTAATGAATTCATTTTATTCATGTGTCCTACACTTTAAAAATCTAGTTGTTCCGAACCACTCAATAAAATCTAGTCAATAAAATACGTAGATTAGATAACAAACATTATTTTCATCGAGTGTTTTGCTTTGCCTATATCTAGGCAACTAAATTCTCATGGATGTTGTCTGGTCAAGCAAAATTTCTGATATTTTGCTTATCTGTCTTGACAATACATTTTTATTAGTTCTGGTGTATGCAATTTATAATGTTTACTGAAGGTCGTTAAATTTTTTTCTAAGCGATCGATTAGCAACTTATAAAAGATTTCTAGATCATCTTTGCAATTCTACTTTGACCATCGCATAGACCAAACCCTTTTTAATCCATAGAATGGAGCTAATACTAGAGTTACTAAAACCCACAAAGCTCCAACTGGATATGACAAAATACTACCACGGTTACTTCTAATAAAACGTTCCAAAGGATAACGTAGTCGTCTGTGCCAAAATGTTAAGGGAATTCGCTCCTTAACGTATTCTTGGTAAATTCGCTCAAATTCATAGGTTATTGCTACCCCACCCGTGCTGGTCTTGTTGTTACCACTAACTGGAATAATGCTCAATATATTATCGATCGCTTTCCAGCGTACACCTTGAGATAGAAAATAATTCCATAGCTCGAAATCCATTGCATATTCATAGCTTTCGTCTAATGGTTTAGGTCTATCGAGAAGTTTACGTTTATAAAAGCAACTAGGCTGAGATATTGGACAATGTGCAGGCATTAAGGCGATGTGTTCGAGATTAGGAGCTCTTATATATGTCCGCTCATTCTCTTCATCTTGGATAATTGGTCTTGTTCCTGAGCGAAAAATATTCTCAAACAAGTTCATCCAAAAATTAACTTCCTTAATTGGTTGACTTAAATTTTCAGTCATAAATTCAACGCGGGCGCGACCGACTAAGATATCAATATCCTGGGACTCAGCAAAGTATTTACCAACTGTATGCAATGCATCTGATGCGAGAAGGTCGTCGCTGCAAAGCCAGTTAACAATCTCACCATTACATTGGGCAAATCCCTTGTTGATTGCATTAGACTGCCCCTTATCCTTTTCGCTAATCCACCAAGTTATATGTTGCTCGAATTGTTTAATGATCTCTATACTATTGTCTGTCGAGCCGCCATCAACCACAATGATTTCTAGCTTTGGGTAGTTCTGAGCGACCAAGCTTTGCAACGTTGCACCAATAGTTGCACCGCCATTGTAGTTGGGGACAACTATAGAGATAGTTGGAAGTTGTTGAGCTAAAAGATCGGCTTTTGGTTCGTAAGAATAATTTTGCTGTAGATTTACCATTTTGAAAGATTTATTTGTTTAAATAGTTTACTTTTAATAAATTGAGCCTTCTTAAGGCGATCGTGTTGGAGTGATAAAGACAAGCTTGTTCCCACATAGAGCATCCAAAAGATATTGGGTTTCAAAAAAGTGGATTCAATGGAGAAGTTAACAAATATAATAATTGTCATAATTTGCAGTGGCCAAAGATATTCTGCTGTTGTAGCTAAACTGGCCAAGGTAACTGCTCTTATATAATTCCTGAGTAAATTGAGCATTAATAACAACAAGCCAAATAAGCCCAAACCAAGAGCCATTTCTATAAATCCATTGTGGGCATGACCAGCACGCCATAGCACCTGCTGCTGAACGTCCAAAATTTCACTAGGCCAAAATCCATTATATCCATAGCCCAACCAAGGTTTGTCGCTGACTTTGTCTAGCAAAACAGTCCACAAGGGTATACGTCCAGTAAGAGTCATATCCTTACCCATAGAATTTAAGATGGGTTCTACATAATTTAGTAATCCTACAATTATGCCCCCGCCTAGTAGCAATGAGGCATGAAGAAGAAACAATTTCTGCTTAGAGGATTGCCGCAGGATTTTCCAAAAGGGGAGCAATATCAGTATCAATAAAAAGCTCAACAGGGCATTTTTGGAATTTGAAAGCAACACCAGGCTGGCAGAAAGGCTAAATCCCGTCCACATAACCCAACGGGATTTACATTTACTGATGGCGAGCAGTAAGAAAGCTCCCGAACTAAAAACCATCAAGCGTCCTAGATGATTTTTGTGATAAAAAACGCCTCGCCAACCAGCTGCTTCGCTAAAAAGACCTGCTTGAATCCCTTGACTGGGAACGGCGAGGCAAACGATCGAGCTCAGTAATGCTGCTATGCCAAGTGCCCAGGCATATAACCTAATCTGCTCCTTTAAGCTGTAGCGAGTCGCTAAATATCCCCCGAACAGAGTTACGCGTACCAAGCCTTTACTAAATTTTAAGGTATTGTCTGAGTCAGCAGTCCAGACAATTGAAAGTAGAGCAATTCCTACTAAAAGTAATAAAACTTTGTCTTTGGTAACAACATACAAAAATCTTTGCCAATGGATAAAAATTAGCAGGAAGGTAATTAAGTAGACCCCATAACTAATCATAGTTTGCAGAGGTGAACTCGGTATTCCCAGATCGCGATCGAAATCAACCACCTGAACATACCACCAGGCATCTGTAGAATACAGAAGCACTATAATAACAATTATTGTTTCTAATTTCTTTAAGGGATTAATAAGTCGAACTTTCAAGCTTTACCTCATATTTTTTGAATATATATAGTTAATATTGGCGACTCTACTAGGTTAGTTGTTATTTCGATCTAGAATTTCAGTAAACAGAGATAAGTATCGACTTGCTTGAATTTTTAAGGTGAATTCTTGTTCTGCTTTTTCACGGGCGCGGTAGGAGAGTTTCTGATGTCGCTCCTGATTATCTAGTACCCAAGCAATGCCTTGCGCTAAATCCTCAATTTTATAAGGTTGAGCTAAATAGCCATTTTTCTGATGTTCAATCAGATCGGGCATACCTCCAACTTTGAAGGCAACACAAGGAGTACCACAGGCGATCGCTTCCATAACAGTGTTTGGTAAGTTATCTTGAACTGAAGGGGCTACAAATACATCTGCTGCAGCATAGACTAATGCTAAAGAGAAATCGTCGTTTAATTCACCTAAGTAATGAATTTTAAAACCAAAGTCAGGTGGATTGTTTGGTATCTCAGAACCGAAGACAAATAACTCAATTTTGTCTTGCCATCCATTATTGCTTAAATCTTGCATAGCTTGTTGTAACAAGTGAAATCCCTTTCTCTTCTCACTAGCTGCTCTTATCGATCCAAAAAGCACAAGTTGCTTGTCTTGAGGTATACGAAGCATTTCTCGTGCTATTTGTCGATTGATTGGTCTGTACGTTTTCGTATCGAGACCATTGGGAATTACTTCAACTCGCAGGTTTTTAAACAGAGAACTGGAACTGGCACAATTAGCTAACCATAAGCTAGGAGTAACGATAGTCAGATTCAGGTTTTGCCAAGCTTTGACTTTGCGCTGCCATACCCAACGAGACAAGTCCCAGTCTTTACTACTACCAAGTTGGGGACAGGTTCCACAAGAGACAATGTAGCGATCGCAGTTGCCATTATAAGTACATCCTCCCGTGAATGCCCACATATCATGAAGCGTCCAGATTAATGGTTTATTAAACTTAGGGATAGTTTCGACCTGTAGGTAACTACCACAAATCCAGTGCAGGTTAATCACATCTGGTTCAAGTTGGGCAACTTTAGAGGTAATATTGTCTGGAAACCATTGGATATGATATGATGTTGGCTCCCAATTGGAGTAAAACTTTAACGGTAGTTTTTCTAAAGTTAGTCTCGATCGAGTAATAACTTTTCTAATGATAGATTTCGCTGGCGATCCTATTACCGTTTCAGCATCACTATGTTTAATTTGCACTAACATCTGAGAATTAGCATTAATGCTCTGAAGACCTTGATGCAGGCGATAGGCAGCACGGGCAGCTCCACCTTTAATATCGTAAGTGTTGAGGAGCAGAATTTTCATTTTACACTTGCTTTTGGTATACTACAGTCACAGAATGACCATTAGGCAAAAATCTAGGATCGCTAATTCCCCTGGCTAGCCATCTGGCTGCCCAGACTGAAATTTTTGACAATATTTTATAAGTCAAAGATCTATCTATTAACTGATTTTTACTGTCATATCCAATTGTATTTTGTAAAGCCTGCAACAAAATAGAAGATGCATACCTCCTTCTATGTACTTCAGCTAATTTTTCATGGTGGATATCAAGAACCTTAAGACCAAAAATTTGAGCAACATATCTTAAAGATTTATCAGACCACCAACTAACATGATGAGGTGGCATATTTAGAGTATTATTTTTTAAACAAGAAACAAATGAGTCAGCACTAGGAACTGAAAAAATTAGCAACCCCCCTGGTTTTAGACAATTCAGACTAGCCTCTATAAAAGAGTGAATTTCTGCAACATGTTCTAACACTTGAAACCCCAAGACAACAGTATAATTTTCTGAATTGTTAATCGAATGTTCCTGGACAGACTCATTAAGAATAGTTATGTTATTAGAAGCCAATGTTTTTGCTTTCTGGCTATATTCAAGACCTATATATTTTTGACAAGTAATCTTTTCAGAAAATGCACCTTTGCCACAGCCAATTTCTAGAACCAGATCGGATTCTTTGATGTACTGGCAAGCATATTCATACTCTTCTTTTTCCTCTTGGTAATACCAGTCAAAATTCTGAAGCTTTTCATACAGTAATTCTGAACCTGTAACCATTGGATGAAAAAAACGTAGATCTGAGTCGCAACTATGGTAAAATCCAATTTCTTTGATATTCTTCAATTCTGAAGAAATGTCGCAATTGAACCGTTTCTTGTATCTTTTTATCAAGAAATTTGCATTAATATTCTCTATCAAAACTATTTTTGAGCTACCTGTCAACGGACAAGATAATTCCATATTGATGTTCATGGCTTAATGAGCAAACTAAAACATTTAGTATCTTGTTATTTTCAATTAAAAATCACAGTATTTTTATTGGTCTACCAAGCTAAACCCTGATATTGGAGTCTATTAGGCGGTCGATCAAAAACGCCAACTAGATCGAAAACTTGAGTTGGTTCATCAGCTTGGCGAATTATCTGCCGAAATTCTGGAGTATTGTGAGTAGCCACGATCAACTCTGACTCTTCTATGGCTGCTTGACTATCGGCTACCAGTAAATTGGCAAAATGGGGTAGATGCTGTTTGATATAAGTCAAGTTAGTTCCCATTAACTGAGTTTCGTGTACAGCAGGGTCATAAATTTTTATTTGACAGCCTTCCCCCAAAAGACGTTTGACTAGGGGAACTGTAGGACTTTTACGGAGATCGTCGGTATTAGCTTTAAATGCCAAGCCGAGAATGGTAATTCGTCTCACTCCATAGTTAAGAATCTTCTGTACGGCTAAATCTATTTGTAAGTCATTGGTAGCAGAAATTGAATTGAGCAGAGGTACAAAGACATCTTGTCTACGGGAATAGTAAAGCAAAGCCTCTAAGTCTTTGGGTAAACAGGAGCCGCCATAGGCAAATCCAGGACGCATGTAAACAGGAGAAATGTTGAGTTTTTCGTCTTGGACAATGATATTCATTACTTCTCGTCCATCAACATTAAAGGCTTTGGCGATCCTGCCAATTTCGTTAGCAAAGCTCACTTTAGCAGCGTGCCAAGAATTGGCAACATACTTAACCAGTTCTGCTACTTCTGGTTTAACTACCAAAATTCTGGCTTTGACTTGAGCATAGAGCTGTCGTACTGCTTGTTCGGCAACAGGAGATTCAGTACCGATAATAGTATAGGGAGGGCGATCGTAGTCTTTAATTGCTGAACCTTCTCGCAAAAATTCTGGATTAAAAGCAGATTGAATTAAACCTTCTCCTGCAATTTCTGTCATGAGATTTTGACAGTGTTGGAGAGTACCTGGTGGAACGGTACTTCTGAGCATAACTACGTGGGGTAAATTCTTATGCCTAACAGCTAAGGCAATATCTTTGCAGACATTAATCACATAGCTTAAATCTGGCTCTCCCCTGTCAATTGCTGGTGTGCCGACACTGATTAAAGAAATTTCTGATTCCTTGACTGCTGTTTGAGCATTTATAGTTGCCTGAATTTTACCCGAATGGACACCTTGGTGCAGTAGAGCGTCTAAACTTGGCTCAATAATAGGAGATTTCCCTTGAGCGATTAAAGCCACTTTATCTGGATTTAAATCTACTCCAATCACTTGATTACCATCTCTAGCTAAGCAGGCTGCTGTAACAACACCGACGTAACCAAGACCAAAAATGCTTATTTTCATGATTACTATCTTGATAAATTAGGGTTCGGAGATATTGAAAATATTCATGCTTACTTGTCTCTATTACCGAGGGACTTCTTGCTTTTAAGATTTGAGGGAATAATCGGCAGTTGATAAAAGTTCGGGAATAGCCGCTCCCTTATCTTCACAGCCATAAGCTGCTAGGAGTTGGGGAATTTGATAACGCCACTCCAAGCTTTCTTGCATGCGCTGGAGACCGATTGCTCCCATCTGCTGCCTCAGTTCAGGATTGGCTAACAGTTGGAGAATTTTTTCGGCAAAATCAACCGCATTATTCCCTTCTGCATATACAGACGCTTCGGCTGCCGATCGCCTGCCTTCCATCAGATCGAACTGGACAATGGGTTTTCCCATCGCCATATATTCCATAATCTTATTCATGGTAGATTTGTCGTTATAGGGCATTTTTTTATCGGGATTGACACACACATCACAGCTAGATAGACGCTCTAGTAATTCACTGTCGGGAATTCGTCCTGTAAATTCCACAAATTCGGTGACTTTAAGTTGTCTGGCTAAGTCTTGTAGTTGCTCGAACATCGGTCCACTACCAATGAGCATGAAGTGAATATTGGCGATCTGGCGCTCGTAGACTAGATAGCGCACTGCTTCTAAAAGATAGTCAATACCTTCGGGTTCTCCCATCACACCCACATATCCCACCAGATATTGCTTATCCCGTCGATAAATAGGATTAGGCGCAGTTGCTTGAAAGCGCGATAGGTCTGGTCCACTGCGAACCACGAAAATATCTTCAGGCTTTTTCTTACCGCGGGAAAGAGCTATTTGCCGATAGGATTCATTGGTAGAAATTACTGTATCTGCTGTGGCAAAAGTCAAGCGTTCGACTAGGCGCAGACCATAATAGAAAAAGTCTTTACGCCCGTATTTAGCTTCGTACATCTCTGGATTAATATCGTGATGATCGAAAATAACCTTGACTCCTTGGAAGAATTTGAACCACCCCGCAATCATGAACAGTAAATCTGGTGGGTTGCAAATATGAATGATGTCAAAGCCGCGCTCGCGCCACACTTTATGGGCTAGGCGGAATTCCCAAAATACAGCAGTGGCGTACTCAGTTAAGTAGCCTCTGACTGAACTAATATCTGGTGGCATGGGATGTCGATAGATATGTATGTCGTCAATTATTTCGTAACTTTTTTCATATCCTTTACCCTTGGGGCAAATAATTGAGACTTCATATCCCGCCTTAATTAGAGTAGTTGCTTCCATCCATACTCGGCGATCGAAAGGACTAGGAAGATTCTCCACCACGATTAAAACTTTGGAGTCTTTCCTCATTTTTTTTCTTTGATATTTTTTTTATAAATAGCAGAACATTAGTCCGCAATCAAAAAACTTAATAAAATAATATGAATTTATCAAGAGCTTATATATCTCGATCGATTAAATTAGCTTTATTGTATATGTACTTACCAAAAGCAAATATACAGTTATGATATATTGATGATATTGGTAGTTATTCATTATCTACGCAAATAGATCGCCAATATTAACTATTAATTTAAGTAACATCATATACTTGACTTTATTTTTAAATTCGTGCTATTTAGATTAAATATAGATATTTAAATTTAAGCTATCAGTTATGGTGTCTTAATGTCATCGAGATAGCTGATAAAAACATGAAATTAAGATTTGGAAATCATGATTGCCGATATTAATAGGATCTGACATTCCTCAATTTGTCAAACAGTTTATCTATATTGTGGTTGCTTTTATGTTCTTGGAAAGCCTTAGTTTTCAAGACAAGCTTTGATTATTTTTCATAATTACCATAAAAATATTACAACTCTCGGTAGAGGTTATTTTAGTACAATATCTTTTTTTATTCTAAATAATAAAATAAATTTTCACATAAACCAAGTAGTTTTAAGAAGTGTTAACTGTTTGGCGATTAATTGTCTAACAATCAATAGTCTTGTCTGAACTAATCTTGAGAAGTGAAATTAATGAATAAACAATTTTATTCTGAGTATCTTCATTTGCCTCGATCGCCTAAACTGAAAAAGTGTAATTATCTGACAAAGCGTATTTTTGATTACTGAGGAAAAAACTGGAGCTTTTTAGAATTTAGATTTATGGACTACACTAAGGAACTAGAAGAGATAAATTTACCCAAAGAAGAAATAAACTTTCAAAAATACTGGCTCATTCTGAAAAGACGAAAGAAAATAATTATCGGGGTCTTTGGTATAGTTTTCTCTCTGGGGTTATTATATTCACTTTTATCAAAACCTCAATATAGATCCGAAGCTAAGCTGTTGATCGAGCCTAATTTTAGTTCTTCTCTGAATGGATTGGCAGAAAAGCTTGGTAAGATAGAGTCCTTAAACAGTCAAAGCGATCCGTTAAATGCTCAGGCAGAAATCTTATTATCTAATTCAGCACTAAAGCAAACCATAGAAGAATTACAACTCAAAAATGCTAAAGGTGAGTTGATTCTAATTAAAAACTTAAAGCCTAAAATCAATTTAGATATCACTAAAGGCACAGACTTTTTGACGGTTGGTTACACCGATGAAGAGCCGCAAATGGCTGTAGCAGTAGTCAAAAAGCTAGTAGAAATTTATATTGAACAAAATATACGGGATAACAAAGCTGAGGCGACATCAGCCAGGAAGTTTATTCTCCAACAGCTACCTAAGTCAGAAAAAACTGTTCAAGAAGCAGAGTTTGCTCTGCGACAATTTAAAGAAGAAAACAGTATTACCTATCTTAAAGAAGAATCCTCAGCTAGCATTAATACAATAAAAAACTTAGAAGAACAAGTCAATGAAGTTAGAACTCAATTAGCTGATGTTAACGCCCGCATAAATAATTTAACCAGAGAGACAAATTTAGCAGCAACAGAAGCATCCACCATTGCTCATTTAAGTCAAGTACCAGGAATTAAAAAATTGTTAACTGAAATTGGCAATACAGAAAGTCAGTTAGCAGCCGAACAAGCGCGGTTTCATTCCCAATATCCTACTGTCATTAATTTAACCGAAAAACTTGCCGAGCTTCAGGAATTGTTGCAACAAAAAGTGCAGCAAAATACAGGTAGCGAGCGACAGATTGATTGGAAAAATTTGCAAGTTGGAGAACTTGATTACAGCGAAGTTAGAGAGCTAGCTCAAGCCCAGAGGGAAAGAGTTGGCTTAGAAAAGCAACTGGTTGAGATGAATAATACCCTCTCATCTTACCAGCAACAAGCTAAAATTTGGCCCCAGCTAGAACAAACCTTAAGAGAATTAGAACGTAAGCTTGCAGCGTCTCAAAATACTTATGAAATGCTCTTAACAAGACTGGAAGAGATTAATATTGCAGAGGAACAAAACATTGGCAATATTCGAGTAATATCTCAGCCTTTAGTTCCCGAAGAACCCTATAAATCCAAAAAGAGGGTAATTATCTTGGCTAGTGGTCTGTTCGGGATCTTACTAGGTACAACTGTGGCTCTTTTTTTAGAGCTGATCGATAAATCCTTAAATACAGCTGAAGAAGTTAAACAAATATTTCCCTATACTGTTCTGACGACAATTCCCAACATCAATAATAGTCAGAGATTACTCCGCCCTAAACGGACGGACACATGCGGCGAACCGAATCGCCTTTGTGCTCTGACCGTTGGTCAAAATAGGCTAGAGAATATAATTACAGAGTTGTCTCTACCAGGATTAATTAGTGGAGATATCTACGACAATAATCTCAGAGACGCATATCAACTTTTGCAAGCAAACTTGAGATTTTGTACGCAGAAACCACCCAAAGCGATCGCGGTGACTAGTTCGGTACCTAATGAAGGGAAATCGAAACTTTGTGCCAATTTAGCTACGGTAATGGCACAGGGAGAACGAAGAATACTGTTGATAGATTGTAATATGCGCTGTCCTCAACAGCATGAAATTTGGGAATTAGATAATTCAGTAGGTTTGATTAATCTTTTTATAAATCAAGTTCCTTTAGACAGAATTCTGGCCGATCAAAGCGTTGTAGACGATCGCAAAATTATGGTTAATCAAGTTCCTGTAGAAGCTGCCGTCCATAATGTTCGACCTAATCTAGATGTTCTTCCTTCTGGAGGTGTTTTTGGTAATACCATTGCTTTATTGGAGTCAGCAGCAATGAATGCTTTAGTTGATAAATTCAGAAGAGAATACGATGTAATCATTTTTGATGCCCCCGATCTCAAAAGGAAACCTGATGCTGGATTAATTGGTAAATTAGCCGATGGGATTGTTTTTGTAGTGCGTACAGGAGTAGCTGATTCAGAAAGTGCAAATGAAGCGATGGAGTTTTTAAATAATTCGGGACAAACAGTTTTGGGTATGGTAATTAACGAAGAGAAAATTACTGCTAATCCTAATCTCAAAGAGATTGGTGGTGCTGAACTAATTTATCTTGAAGGACACAATGAAAGCAAGGAAAACGGTCACAACAAGTTGTTTAAAATATAATGAATTGGCAGAGTAAGCTAAGCTCTTATAGTAGAAAATTGGGAGAAAAAGGAAATGCAGCAACTTTGGCTCGTGGGGCAGCCAGTAGTTTTACCCTCAAAATAATAGGTGCGGGGTTGCTCTTTGCAGTACAGGTGACGGCAGCTCGTTTTTTAGGGACAAAAGATTATGGCATCTATGCTTTTGCTTTTGCCTGGATGAATGTATTAGCCCTATTAGGTCAAATGGGCTTTGATACTGCCTCTACACGCTACATTGCTGCATACAAAACTAAGCAAGAGTGGAGATTACTCAGAGGCTTTCTCTTCTACAGTAATTCGGTTGTAGGGATTTTCTCTACTTTAGCAGCTTTGGGTTTAGCTTTAGGTGCTTGGCTGTGTCGCGATCGCCTTAGTTTACAGTTACTTTATAGCTTGTGGTTAGCCAGCCTACTCTTACCAGTAACCACTTTCCTCAAAATATACGAGCAGCGTTTAATTGCCCTCAAAAAAATCTTTCTGGCTCAGTTTCCTTTTGTAGTACTGCGTGCCATATTAACTTTAGCAGGTTTATTGGCACTTAGCTTGGTTTTACCGCGAATCAGTGCCAGTAACTTTATGGGACTGATGCTTGCTGCTAGTACTACTGCCCTAATAATTAGCATCTTTTTTTGGCAACGAGAAATTAAGCGGGATATCGAGGAAATTGTACCTTGTTTTAACTCTCAAGAATGGTTGAAAACTGGAATGGCTATGATTTTAGTGTCTAGTTTACAAGTGGTATTATCCCAAAGCGATACCTTAATGATTGGAGCTTTGGTGGGTACAACTGAAACTGGTTTATATGCCGCAGCTAGAAAAATTTCGAGTTTATTAATCTTCCCTTTGATAGCGGTTAATTCAATTCTCGCCCCCATGGTAGTTGGTTTATACGAACAAAATTCCCAGCTTAAATTACAACGAATTGTTAATTTAGCCGTCAATTCAATTTTTTTGATTACTGCCGCGATCGCCATAATAATTGCCGTAGGCGGAAGACCAATTTTAGGTTTATTTGGGACGGAGTTTAAAGCGGCTTATTTTATTCTACTAATCAGCTTATTCGGTCAGCTGGTTAATGCCATGGCAGGACCAGTTTCCTTACTACTTAATATGACAGGGCATCACAACTATACAGCCAAAATACTGTTAGTTAGTGCAGTGGTTAATGTCGTCCTCAATGCTTTGCTCATTCCCTCTTATCAAGGAATTGGAGCGGCGATCGCCACCAGCATTGCTACCATTCTCTGGAATGTGGCGATGGCAATTGTCGTTTGGCGTAAGCTGAATCTAGCTTCTGTGGCGATGCCTCGGTCTCTACTGCCTCGTAAGTAATATCGTCTCGACAGGATTAAAAAATAATGAATTTTTATAATAAAGTTGTCAAAAAATACCATCAAATACTAACTGATTTTTCTGAGCGTAAAACTACTCCAGTTAATTATTGTGCTGAAGATATTTATCTCGTTTCTTATCCAAAATCTGGTAATACTTGGTTAAGATTTTTGATTGCTAATGTGCTTAAAGTTCACTTTGATATTCCCCGTGAGGTTAATTTCTTTTCGCTCCAAGAATTTATTCCCGATATTCATATATCACGCTATTTAAGAAGACGTGGTTTTTTTGATGAGTATAATTTGCCGAGAATTATTAAAAGTCATGCTAATTATAATTCATATTATAATCGGGTAATTCTGTTAATTCGCGACCCTAGAGATGTCTGCATATCTTATTATTATTTTCTTCATCAGCGGCAAAGAATTCCTGAGCATTGGACGATTAGCGATCTGATTAAGAGTGAGAGATATGGCGTTAAGGCTTGGTTGAATCACACTGAATCTTGGTATCGCTTCTTATTAGACTATCAGATAATTCAAGTATTTCGTTATGAAGAGCTATTGAACGATCCTCATACTCAACTGCATAGAATCGCCGATCTTTTGGGGATAAATATCACCGCTTCTTCTATAGAAAAAGCGGTGATGCTCTCGTCAAAAGAAGTAATGAAAAATTCTGAAAATACGCATCTTTCTAGCTATTTTATTAAACAGAAATCATTGGAGTTTGTGCGTCAAGCCAAAGCAGCTCAAGGAGCAGAATTATCTTCAACAGACAAACAATATATAGAAGATATTACTAGAAATACTGCTAAAAATCTTGGCTACCATTATTAATAGACAAGTAGTGTGTTGCCAATTTATTTCGGTATTTTAATACAAATAAAACTATAAATTATCAGTTTAAAAATATGGAGCGTCGGACATTTTGTACTTTGATCGGTTTGAGTTTTTTGGCAAGTATAGCCACTAGAATAATAGAGCAATCTAAGCATAACTTAATAGCTGTCGAAAAACCGATTCCATCAACGAATACTATCACTTACTATGTTTCTCCTAGTGGAGACGATCGTTGCTCTGGATTATCGCCACAAGCCAGTAATTCTTGTCGGACAGAAGGACCTTTTAAAACTATTGAGAAAGCAAGAGATACAGTTCGTCGGTTAAAACAACAGCAAGGGGGTATTCTACAGCAGCCAATCAAAATCCTTATTAGTGGTGGGACTTATTTTTTAGAACGACCAATAGAGTTAACTTTTCAAGATTCTGGGGCGGCTAAGACTCCAATTTATTATCTTGGCGATCCTCAAAATAAACCAGTTATTAGTGGCGGTAAAATAATTAAAGGTTGGCAGCAAGAAACAGTCAATGGTAAGACAGCCTGGACTGTAACTATACCCGAAGTAAAAAACGGTCAGTGGTATTTTCAACAGCTATGGGTTAATGGAACAAGACGTTATCGCTCTCGCTATCCTAAGCGCGGCTATCTCAAAATCAAATCTGTAGAAGAGACTGGCGATTGGCAAGATGGTCACAAAAGTTTTCAGTTCGATTCAAATCGTCTACCCCAAGGTATTAATTGGTCGCAAGCAGAGGCAGTGGTTTTAAATCGTTGGATTGAATCCCGTTTACCTGTTAGCAAAATTGACGAACGCCAGGGGAAAATTTTTTCGACTAAAAAAACTGTGTTTAGCCTCGATCCTAACGATTTGTTTTATCTCGAAAATGCTTTAGCTATTCTTGAGCATCCTGGGGAATGGTTTTTAGACCGCGATCGCGGTAAATTGTATTATCTACCCCTGCCAGGAGAGAGGATTGAAACTATTGAAGCTATTGCTCCTTATTTAGAAAATACTCTCGTGTTTCGGGGAGAAGCAACCAAAAACCGCTATATCCAGTATCTTAAGTTTCAAAACTTAGTTTTTAGTCACACTAACTGGCTTTTGCCTCCAGAGTTAGCTGGTTTTGTGCAAAATGCCTACGGCGTATCTGCCACAATTGCTGCCAATGGAATTAAATATTGTAATTGGGAAAGCTGCACTGTGACTAAGATTGGTAACTATGCCTTTGAATTGATGCGTGGCTGTCAGCACAATCAAATTACTAACTGCAAGCTTCACGATTTGGGTGCTGGAGGAATTAAAGTTGGCGAGAGGAAAACTGATATGCCCAATATTTCTACTTTAGAAGTCAGCCATCATAATCGAATTATTAGCAACGAAGTGTTCAACGGTGGCAGATTTTTCCCCAGTGCTGTTGGTATTCGCACCGTTCATAGTCACAACAATCTAATAGCTAACAACCACGTTCACGATTTATATTATACGGCGATCTCTGTCAGAGGAACCTGGGGCTTTGGAAAAACTAACGCTTATCAAAATATCGTCGAACATAATAATATTCACCATATTGGCAAGTTAGCCAACGGTGAAGGTCCGATTCTCAGCGATATGGGTGGTGTTTATACTCTCGGTCGTCAGGATGGTACTGTAATTCGCGGCAATTTAATCCGAGATGTTAGTGGCATTTATTATGGTGGCTGGGGCGTTTATTTAGATGAGGGTAGCACTAATATAGTTGTCGAAAATAATTTAGTCTATCGATGTCGTCACGGCTGTTTCTCTCTCCATTTCGGTAAAGAAAATATAATTCGCAATAATATTTTTGCCTTTGGTGAGGAGTATCAAATTTATCGTGGTCAAAGAGATTATGCTACTGCCCAGCAAGAACAGTACGTCAGTTTGCGATTTGAACGTAATATCTTTTGCTGGAATAGTGGAATTTTTATTGGCAAAGCAGTAGAAGACCCAAGTGTCAACATAGCATTTGATTATAATCTTTACTGGTCCGCAGATGAAGTAGAAATTAAGTTTGGCGATTTATCTTGGAACCAATGGCGCAAATCTGGTCAAGATTTTAATTCTCAAATTGCCAATCCACTCTTTGTCTCATTAGAGGAAGATGATTTTCGCCTTGCTCCCAATTCTCCCGCAATTGAACTGGGATTTAACCCTAATGTTATACCAACATGCCATCAACTAAATGTATAAAACCTTGTTGGTTTTCAATGAAAAAAAAGAAAAAATAGGGTAGATAGGGATCATAAAAACAGCTCAAATTAGTATGCTAGATTAATTGATTTCTCAAAATTATCCAAAATTCCCAATTCATATTAATTTCTTTCAGTCCAATTTTGCCTAACAAAATACTAAGAAATGTAAACTTAAAATATATAATTTTTTAATTGTTTACCGTATATGAAACTACAATCTATCGAGTAATTATTTGCTTAATTGTGGGTGTATATTTATCCTGGATTCCTCTTATATTAACAGTTAAAACATTAAAAAAAAATTAAATTACCAAAACTTAATATTACCTATTTCATTATAAATATTGCCTAATCATACAAACATAACTAATAAATAAAATTAATTATATTTTTTTTCAAAAAAAGCTTATAGTTAACTATAAAATACACCTAATATAATCAAGTTAATAAACTTTGATTGTGTTTAAATTGTGTTTAATTAGTTTCTATTTCCTAAATTTATAATCAGCTTAAATTGAGCCAAATATTGGAGAAGCTAATAGCTAATTGTCGCCATATTCTTAATAGGAGCAAAAAAAACCCTTGACTGCTCAAAAGCTAAACGATCGCCACCCAAATAATCACAGTCAGGACTGGCAAAATGAGGACAAACCTCTTTTATCTTTGATTGTACCTGCCTACAACGAAGCAGAAATTGTTCAAGAAAATCTAGCCATACTCGAACAGTATCTCAAATCTCTAGAGGGGGACTGTCGTTGGGAGATTTTAGTGGTTAATGATGGGAGTAGGGATGAGACTGGACAGCTAGCTGAAGCTTTTGCCAGCAGCAGAAAGAATGTCCGAGTGTTGCATCACGGTGTTAATTTTGGATTAGGTCAAGCTTTAAAATTCGCCTTTAATCATTGCCAAGGGGACTATTTAGTTATCTTTGATTTAGATTTGAGCTATGCCCCTTACCATATTGGTCAACTGGTAGAGACGATGAGACGAACTCAGGCAAGGATGGTGATTGCTTCTCCCTACATGAAGGGAGGAAAAATTTCTAATGTTCCCTGGTTAAGAAAAACATTAAGTGTTTGGGCAAATCGATTTCTCAGAGTAGCAGTTAAGGGTAATTTTGCCACCTTAACTGGTATGGTTAGAGCTTATGATGGTAAATTTTTGCGATCGCTGAAATTAAGAGCTACAGGCATGGAAATTAATCCTGAAGTAGTTCATAAAGCTATGCTTTTAAATGCCAGGATTGTGGAAATTCCTGCCCATCTTCATTGGCGCACTCAGAAAACTAAACAGAAAACTAGACCTAAACGCCAGTCCAGTATGAAAATTTTGCGCCATACCATGGCTGTAATTCTGTCTGGATTTGTGTTTAGACCAGTAATGTTTTTTCTGATTCCTAGTTTTATTCTGTTGCTGTTTTCTGCCTATGCCAATATCTGGGTTTTAATCCATTGCTGGAGAAATTATCAACTACTAGCGCAAACAACCTTTTTTCCCAATCTTACCGATGTCGTCGCCCAGACTTTTTATGAAAGTCCCCATACTTTTATCATCGGTGGCATGACCTTGATTATAGCGATTCAATTTTTCAGTTTAGGAATCTTGTCTCTGCAAACTAAAACTTATTTTGAAGAGATTTTTTATTTAGGGACGGCTATTTACAAATCAACTCAAGAAAACAAGGAGCAAAAATAAAAAAATGGTTATATCTCAAGAAAAAAAATTGACTTTGCCTTCGGATCAAAACGCCTCGGGAAGAACCTTGGGCAAGGAAGAGATAGCATTATTAACTGAAGCAATTGCCAGTGGTACGTTAACTGGTACAAAGGGAACTTTTGTTAAACAGCTAGAACAAGACTTTGCTCAACTACTAGGAGTAAAACACGCTTATGCCTGTGCCTCAGGTTCAGCAGCAATCCACGTAGCAGTAGCAGCCGTAGATCCTGAACCAGGAGATGAAATTATCACCACTTCCATCACTGATATGGGAGCGTTGACCCCCATTATCTATCAAGGGGCAATTCCTGTATTTGCCGATGTTGACCCCCGCACTTGGAACGTAACCGCCGAAACCATCGCCCCCAAAATAAGCAGTCGCACTAAGGCGATCATCGTCACTCATTTATTTGGTAATCCCTGCAATATGAGCGAGATCTTAGAACTCGCTCAAGCCCATAATCTTCCTGTTATTGAAGACTCAGCCCAGGCTCTTTTAGCTACCCACAACGGTCAACAAATAGGCACTATAGGCGATATTGGTTGCTTTAGCCTGCAACAGGGCAAACACATTACTACAGGGGAAGGTGGCTTAATTACTACCAATGACGATGCCCTAGCCCGTCGGATATATCTCTTCATCAACAAAGCTTGGGGTTATGGCGATCCCAAACCAGACCACTATTTTCTGGCTCTCAACTATCGCATGAGCGAATTGCAAGGAGCAGTAGCCGCCGCCCAACTGCCCAAATTACCCGAAATTGTCGAGCGTCGCCGTGCTACTGCTAAGGAGCTGACTGAGAAAATTAAAGACTTACCTGGAATTACTACTCCTTGGATCGAGCCGCGCAATGAGCATAGTTATTGGAAATATTGTTTGAGTGTGGATAGCCAAGTAGTACCTGATGGTGCTGTTGGTTTGGCGAAAGCCCTCAAAAAAGAAAAAGGTATTTTCTCTGCGCCTCGCTATATTCAAAAACCTGCTTTCCAATGCGAAATTTTCCGCGAGCAACGCACCTTTGGTAACTCTCGCTTCCCCTTTACCTTAGCCCGTCCTGAAGCAGTTGACTATAGCCCAGAGAAATTCCCAGGCACATTTGCTGGACTCGAAAGTGTGTTGGTATTGCCTTGGAATGAAAACTATACCGCAGAACACGTAGATTATATCGCTAACGCCATTCATCAAGTATTAAGTTAAAAACGAGAAAACCATGAGAGAAACAAAAATTAAATTCGGCTTGGTGGGAGCAGGAGCGATCGCCGGAAGCTATGTTCAGGCATTTAAAAACAGTAACTACGGCGAATTAGTGGCGATCGCCGATGTGCGTCCTGAAGCTGCTGCTGCCTTAGCTCAAGAAGCAGATTGCCCCAGCTATAATTCTCACACAGAGGCGATCGCTGCTACCGACTTGGATGCAGTGGTGATCTGTACTCCCCCCTCCACCCATCCAGAAATATGTCTGGCGTTTATTAACCAAGGCATTAATGTCCTCTGTGAAAAACCCTTGAGTGTAGATAGCTTGAGTGCCAGAAAGATGCTCAAAGCCAGCCAGCAGCAGGGAGTAATCCTGACCATGGCATCTAAGTTTCGCTATGTGGCTGATGTCATTAAAGCCAGAGAGTTAGTTACTTCTGGCGCGATTGGGGAGATTATTTTATTTGAAAATGCTTTTACTTCCAGGGTAGACATGTCATCTCGTTGGAACTCTAATCCCAAAATTAGTGGAGGTGGGGTACTAATTGACAATGGCACTCATTCAGTTGATATTACCCGTTATTTCCTCGGACCATTAGCAGAAGTACAGGTTGTAGAAGGCAAACGGATTCAAGGATTACCCGTCGAAGATACGGTGCGTATTTTTGTGAAAAGTACCAGTGGTGTGATGGGTAATATCGATCTTTCTTGGAGTATTAACAAAGAGTTAGATTACTATCTACGGATTTATGGTTCTCAAGGCACTATTTCTGTAGGTTGGCAAGAATCCAAATATTGTCAGTCTGACCAAGATGACTGGGTAGTATTTGGTGATGGCTATAACAAAATCCAGGCATTCTCTAGCCAAATCGATAATTTTTCCCAGGCTATTCTCGGTCAAGATAACCTCTTAATTACTGCTGAAGATGCTCTGGCTTCGGTAGAAGCAGTAGAAGCCGCTTATGCTGCCTTAAAACAAAGCCAATGGACAAGTATTGCTCCAGAAGTTGGTAAAGTGGCATAAATGAGGACTGTGGGACTGGGGGACTGGGGGACTTGGGGAAGCTCTCTACTAGATATAATTAACTTTGTCACTCCCGTCCTAGAAACCTTATCATTCCGTCTCCCCGTCACCCCGTCATATTTATCTATATCATTCTTTTAAGCAGAATTATTTGTATATTCTCTATTTCCTTTTACCTATCTCAACTATCTAATTAATTTTGCATAACCACTGAATTGCAATTAAATGAAAATTCATCCAACTGCCATTGTGGAAGCCGATGTCAAAATAGGCTCTGATACATCAATTTGGGATAACGTCCATATACGTCATTCAACTCAAATTGGCGATGAGTGTATTATCGGTGGCAAAACTTATATTGCCTACGGCGTTAAAATTGGCAACCGCGTCAAAATTAATTCTTTTGTCTATATTTGTAATGCAGTCACCATTGAAGACGGGGTAATGATTAGTGCAGGAACTATCTTTACTAACGATCGCTTTCCCCGTGCCGCTACCTCAGATTTAAAACAATTAAGAACTTCTGACCCTGACGAACATACCTTGCCTACTTTAATCAAGGAAGGAGTAACCATTGGCGCAGGCTGCACCATTGGCAATGATTTAGTTATTGGTCGCTTTGCTATGGTAGGTATGGCTTCTTTGGTGACTAAATCTATTCCCGATTTTCATTTAGTGATGGGACATCCTGCCAAGTCTGTGGGTTGTGTTTGTCGCTGCGGACAACCACTAATGCGCTTTCCCACTGATGGCTCAGAGGTGGACATATCTGAAACGAGCTGTTCGGCTTGTGGCTTAAAGTATCAAATTAAAGGGCGGGAAGTTATGGAATTAACTCCCCCTTCTTAGACTAATAACTAATGACTAAACAAGAACATTGGGGGATTATCGGGGGTGGTATGCTAGGCATGACCATTGCCTATCGTTTAGCCCAGCAAGGTAAACAAGTTACTCTCTATGAAGCCAGCGATCGCCTGGGAGGATTAGCTAGTGCTTGGCAACTAGGAGAAGTGGTTTGGGACTGCCATTATCACGTCACTTTACTCTCCGATACCGAGTTGCGATCGCTACTAAGCGAACTAGATTTAGAGCAGGATTTGCAATGGGTGGAGACGCGCACGGGTTTATATACCGATGGCAAACTCTATTCTATTTCTAATGCGCTAGAGTTTCTCCGCTTTTTCCCCCTCAACTTAATTGGTAAAATTCGCTTTGCCCTGACCATTATTTATGGTTCTAAAATCAAGCATCCCCAGGAGTTAGAAAAAATTCCCGTAGTGGACTGGCTCAAAAGATGGTCGGGTAAATATGCAGTGGAGAAAATTTGGTTGCCCCTACTGCGCTCCAAACTAGGAGAAAACTATCAAAAAGCTTCAGCGGCATTTATTTGGGCAATAATTGCCAGATTATACGCCGCCCGTCGCACTGGTCTAAAAAAAGAAATGTTTGGCTACCTTCCTGGTGGTTATGCTCGTATACTAGACCGCTTTGCTCAAGTGTTAACGGCAGCCCAAGTCAATCTTAAGGTGGGCTATAAAACTACCCAGGTGCAACATACTAGTAATGGCATTCACCTAGAATTTAGTAACGGCGAACAGGCAACTTGCGATCGCCTGGTGTTAACTACTGCTGCCCCCATCGCTGCCCATCTTTGTCCCCAATTAACTCCCACCGAAAAATCCCAGCTTAACAATATTGAATATCAGGGTATTATCTGTGCTTCGGTATTACTGAAGCGACCTTTGGCTGAATTTTATGTTACCAATATCACTGACTCCTGGGTTCCTTTTACAGGGGTAATTGAAATGACAACCCTGGTAGCTCCCCAACAGTTTGGCGGTCACAGTTTGGTTTATCTACCCAAATATGTTGCCTCTGACGATCCCGCCTTTAACCTTACTGATAAGGAACTACAAAGCCAATTTATGGCAGCTTTGTACAAAATGTATCCTCACCTGCGAGAAGATGACTTACTAGAGTTTCGGGTTTCGCGAGTAAAATATGTGCTGGCAATTTCTACCCTTAACTATTCCCAACATCTGCCGCCCATGGTTACGTCTATTCCTGGTGTTTTTATTGTCAATTCTGCTCATATTGTCAATGGTACCCTAAACGTCAATGAGACAATTCAATTAGCCGAACGAGCTGCTAGCGAACTTCTTACTCTCCCCAGTCAAGCCCCAGACTTATATCGTTTTACTTTTTAGTTAATACAGATGGCTGACGGGGAGACGGGACAATACTGTTCGGTTAACTATTATTGTCTGAGAGAGGATAATTGGGGAATTGGGGAATTGGGGAATTGGGGAATTGGGGAATTGGGGAATTGGGGGATTGGGAAAATAATTATCTCCCTACATCCCTATC